>ENA-UENT01000089-UENT01000089.1-marine-metagenome-genome-assembly--contig:-NODE-89-length-73780-cov-3.408328_pt1 | contig 73780 bp, 54 predicted proteins | sample MGYA00237879_ERZ529330 | MGnify/ENA primary metagenome ERZ529330 (study PRJEB26372, sample SAMN05368345) | marine metagenome | biome: cultured habitat; feature: ocean water; material: water; isolation... | reverse complement strand
CTTTCCAATTGAATAGATAACAGCCAGGCGCAATGGTGATTTCTTCCTGGAAGGAGGTTTCTGATGAATTGATCCCCGTCGAAGGAGAATCATGTGGATAACTTGGCCTTTCCGCAAAAACGGTATTCCCATCAAGACTAGTAATTGTCCAGCTAAGGTCAGCATTAAAACCCTCACTTTCGACTTGTAATTCCAAGTGACTTTGGCCAAATTGATAGCTGGAGATAACACCACCGCAAGGGTCGCTAGAGGACAGTTCAACCTGATTCGGATAAACGAGCCCTTGGCCTTGACTATTCAACTGGACAGACACGTCTTTACAGGAAACGATGGGAGCTAATTGATCTGCCGCTGAAACCGCAATGCTAATTGTAGCCGTACAGCTTTTACTATTCCCATAGTCATCTGTGGCGGTCACCTTCACATGTTCGGTTATGGTCTGCCCATTGGAGGTACAGTCATAACTAAAACCATTGTGATCTGCCGTTAGTGAGGCAGGGGTCGGGGAACAATTATCTGAATAAGAATCAATCAGGTCGGAGGCGCTAAAACTAACGTTACCATTCTCATTTGTAGATATAGTTGGGTTTTTGCAGCTGAGAGCGGGCGATACTTCGTCTTTTACGGTAAGATTTGCAGTACAGGTCGACCCATAGCCCGAAATAGTGCCAATCACTTCTAGAGTGATGGCTTGTGTCCCGATATCCGCGCAATCTAGTGTGGTTAATATTTCCTGACTTTGTACTTCCTCGACAAGTAGACCCTCTCCGGGGATAGTGGTAGTCGAACCAAAAGCCATGGGGAAATAGGCAAAAGCTTGGGTACCAGAAGAAGGCAAACTTACCTCTAGATCAATGCATACTGCTTTTGGGGCTGGGATAATCTTATATTTGACTCTTCCGTGCTCTGGGTTCCGAGTAGTTTCTCTTTCCAGGTACAGTTCCTCATCCTCATCCGTTGAAAAGTCAGGAGAAATATAGCTTCCTCCACCAGAGGTAGAAGTAACGGTATATCCTCCTCCACCGCTGCTTTCTGTAGCAATATTTTTTTTGCCTGGGGCTCCACTTCCAAAACCAAAGCCACCACTGGCCCGATCATCACAATTGCCATACATTCCTCCACCAGTTGGTTTGACTGGATTATCACGGACCTTTTTTCGTTGAGATCCTGGCCAGCCCATTTGCCCCGAACATTCGCATGGGGTCGGATAATGGTCAGAACCAGCAAAGTAGGATGCATCGGAATTATCATCCCATACGGATCCTGCCTGATGACAATGATATCGGTCCTGATAGACAGTTTGGTCATCATAGCAATAGGTTTCACTACCATAGGGATTATATGGGAGACCATTGTTATACACACATTGAACGACTTCACCAGGCTTCCCATGGATTTGGATGAGGCAGCAATCGGCCGCGCCGCCACCACCACCACCGGCCACGATCAGCAGGTTATACCCACTAGAGGGGTCAGGTTGGAAAAGGATACCTGTTCCTCCTCCTCCTCCGGCCTGGCTAGCGGTGACCGCCCATTCATCTTGTCCTTTTTCGCCGATAATAAGCAGAAGGGTGGCTCCGGGGGGTATCTGATTCGTGCCATGGCCAATTTCAAACCAGGCACCGATTATGGCTCCTTGCCCTCCTTCAGCTCTCAGGTCTGGCCCTTCGCGATAATTCTTTTTGATCCCACCATCTCCTCCTACTCCCTCGAGGTAAATACGCCCTCCGGTCATATCATCCGGTATTTTTAATTCTTGGACCTTATCGTTTGGGTTATAATTGATGGTATGGAATTCAGCATCTGGGGTCAGGAGCGTTTGAGCGTTTCCAGAGAGGAACCCAAAGAAAAAAATAAGGGATGGCCATAGTAGTTTTTTACCAAGTGTCTTTTGCATAACGAGAAATTGATAAGTAATTCTTGATGTTTTGGATAAGCCGAATAGAATACTTTAGGTATAAATAGATTAGGCGAAGAGAATAGGTGAGTGCGGCTTTGTTTATCGGAAACAAAGGTCGGTGGAAGGGAGCTAGACTAGATGGAATATATGCGCATGATCATGGAATATATGCGCATCGACTTAAAAATCCCCAGTAATACTGGGGCTTTCGCCAAATTGTTCGGAATAAGACTTAGAAAAATAGGAAGGATCTGAAAAGCCGACATCATAGGCGACTTCCTTTACGGAGAGGCTGGAGGTGAGTAATAAGTGCCGTGCTTTTTGCAAGCGCAAAGACCGTAGAAAGATGGCGGGCGACTGACCGGTGAGTGCTTTTACCTTTCGTCCTAATTGTGATCTACTGAGATGTAGGGCTTGACTTAAGGCATCCAGGTCAAATTGGGGATCCGTCATCTTTTCATCGAAGATTTCTTTCAAATGTTGTATAAAAGCATCCTCTTTATTAGGCTTGGAAGAAGGAAGAATATCTGTTTGGTCATTGTAAAGATCTCGGTACCGCAATTGTAGTTTTCGGCGAATTTGCAACAGGTTTTGCATTCGAACCAAGAGTTCTTCTTCATGAAAGGGTTTGGCTAGGTAATCATCCGCCCCATATTTTAGCCCGGCGATCCTGGATTCAACCCCTGCTTTGGCAGTAAGTAAAATGATCGGAATATGACTGGTACGCGCGTCTTCTTTTAGTGTTTCGCATAACTCAAACCCGTCCTTCTCCGGCATCATAACATCGCTGATGATTATGTCGGGGATTATTTCCAGTGCTACCGCTATCCCTAATTTGCCGTTCTCTGCTACAGCAAGCTGATATTTGGAACCCAAGCAAATCTGTAAATATTTAGCGATCTCAGGACTGTCTTCAACAACTAAGGCTAATGGCAGGTCACTACTTACTGCTCCATTTTCTAGTTTTGGACTTTCAGTCTTCGATGAACTTATTGGCGTACTTCCCTGCTCTACAGCTTTTGTGGCTTTAGCTCCGGCGGTGATGGGGAGTCTGACATAAAAGCGGGTTCCTTTACCCATCTCACTTTCTACGGTGATGGTACCCGCTAGTATCTTCACCAAGTCATGGGTTAGGGATAATCCAATTCCGGTACCGATTTCTGACTGTTGAAGATCGTTATTGGCACGAAAGAAGCGATCGAAGATAAAAGGCAGTTCTTCTGTAGGGATACCTGGCCCTGTATCCGTGACGTTTATCTGCAAATGAGATGCCGCTTCGTTATCAACCGCAGCCCACCTAGATATCTCCAAGCGTACTTGTCCTTTTTTTGGGGTGTATTTAATGGCATTTGCTACAAGATTAGACACGATTCGAGAGAGCTTTTGTTGGTCAAAGTCCATTAAGAGGCTGGACTCATTCGACAAGAATTCCAACTGCTGCTCCTTGCTATGGGCTAGGGCCTGAAATTGTCCTGTAAGGTTTTCAAGAAAAGGGACCACATCGCCGTATTGGAAATTGAGTTGTAACGCACCCGATTCCAGTTTTTGGAGCTCCAGCATTTGATTGATAAGGTCTAAAAGGTCCGAGCCATTTTTCCGGATCATACTTGCTCCCTCGTCCAACCATTTCTTTGGGTCTTTCTCGACTTGTTCGATCATACCTAAGATGATGGTTAGGGGCGTTCGAAACTCATGCGTAATATTGGCGTAAAGTCTACTTTTTATAGCGTCCAATGCCTTAATATTCTCGGCTTCTTGCCGTTCAAGTTGTCTGGATAACTGGAAACGATATAGCAGGAAAATAATAGCGGAGAGGATAGCTATATAGATGGCATAGGCCCAGCGGCTACGCCACCAGGGAGGGAATACTTTCACTTCAAGGAGGTTTATTGCTTGCGAGCTTAGGTTTTCAAGCGTTTTCACTCTAGCCCGGAATAGATAAGTGCGGGGAGATAGGTTAGTAAAATTGATTTGTAGGTTGTCGTCTACTGGAGTCCACTCATCATTCAAACCTACCAATTGATATTCATAGCGGTGATTTTGTTGCACCGATCTATTTAAGTCAGAAAGTGAAATATCTATCGATCGATAAGGGTAATGGAGCTTGATTTCCTTTTTTTCTGGATCGATAAAGTGATTAGTCATAGCGGACTCAGCTCCCTTCTCGGGATCACTTACCGTAATCGTATGGATGACAATGGATGGATTAAGACTGTCAAGCAATAATCGATCTGGCCTTACAGTTAACAGACCATCGGTGCTACCGAAATAGAGTCGATTGGAGCCCTTACTCTTCAGATAGGCTTTGGGTAGAAAGGACACGCTTGGCAATCCGTCTTGCAATCCCAAGGGTAGAAATGTCGTTTCTGAGCCTTCAGGTAGTTGCCGGGCTAGTCCGTTTTCCGTACTGAACCACAATACGCCAGCAGCATCTTCCAAGATTCCGTAGATCGTATTATCTGGTAAACCATCTTTCTCATAGTAGCGCTCAAAAGTCTGAGTGTCAGGAAGGAATCGATTGAGCCCTAGGTTAGTCCCGATCCATAGCACTCCCTTTGAGTCCTCGTAAATCGTCCAAACTAGATCATTTGACAAGGATTTGGGGTTATCCGGATCATTTTCAAAGTGCTTAAAGTTATCCTCCGATGGATCAAAAACGCCCAGGCCTCCCTCAGTTCCAATCCAAAGTTTATCTTCCTGATCAAAAAAGAGGAACCTGACATTGTCATTCCCCAAAGCGTTAGGGTTACTGGGATCCTTGCGATAACGTGTGATATTTCCTGTTCGAGGATCTAACTTATTGAGGCCATCTCGCCAGGTCCCCGCCCAGATAAATCCGCTTTTGTCCTGGGTTAAAGCCCAAATGCGATTGGCACTGATGCTATTGGGATCCTCCGGCCGATGTAAGTAGGATTGAAACTGCTGAGTTTGAGCATCCATCCTGATTAAGCCTCGGTCATTGGAGGCAATCCAAATCGAATTGTCTGAACCAAGAATAAGTTTGATAATCCGGCGGCTGGATAAGCTGTTGCTTTGAAGTTCAGCAGGCACCACCGATCTTCTCCTAATTAAGCGCCCATCTTCTTGCTTCGTGAACTGTTCAAGCCCATGATTAAGGACACTAACCCAAAGGCTTCCTGCTGCATCTTCCAGAAAACTACGAACTTGACCATTGGCAATTGAATAGGGGTTGGCCTGTTCATGTTCCATTAAACTAAAGGCCGCTTGATCCTGCCGCCCAACGTACAAACCACTTCCAGCCGTACCTACCCAATAGTTCCCATGCTTATCCAGGTAATGTGTATGTATAAAATCTCGGAAGAGATCTCCATCCCGTTGCTTTACCCCCTTCAGTACTTCCTGCTTGCCGGTTTGAGTGTCAATTAAGGCTAAATTCTTCAGGGAAGGCACTGAAAGCACTCCATCTGAGTCCATTTGTAGAGATCTTGTAAAGGGCTTACTTGTGCTTGCCGAGCTACTTTTGATATCTAATACCTTAATCTGAGGAGCATCCGCTTGACTGTCGAGTGTGTACAGATTATCCTCTAGGACAGCAAAGATCCTCCCTTCAGCAGTCTTTAGCCCTGGCATTAGGCCATACTCGCCTCTATAGATTTTAACGAAGTCGGGGAAAGGGAAGAGCTGGGCTGTGTGAGTAGTTTTGTGGAGTTGAATAATCCCCCTAGAAGTAGTAATCCATAGGTCTTCTTTTGTTGAAGCTATAAGGTTGAAAAGACTAAAGTCTTCCTCATCATCGAACTTAGGGGGGGCAAAATGAAAGGGTCTAGCTTCAGAAGCCGTTTCTGTGATTCGAAATAGACCATTCTTGGTGCTTACTACCCATATATTTCCGTCCTCATCTTCAATGAAATTTTTGATGACATCGGTGATTTTTTGCCCCCCTTTAACCAGAGGAAATCGTTCTATTTTACCGGTGGATCTATTCAGCAGATTAATTCCTAGCTCCGTACCGATCCAAAGTCTTTGGCGACTATCCTCGAAAATTGTTCTGATCCAATTGTCATCAAGTGTTAGTGAATCTTCAGGACTGTAGCGAAAAGACAAGAACCGTTGCCCATCGAATCGATTGAGACCATTTTCTGTTCCGATCCAGATGAAACCGAGGTAGTCTTCACAAATGCTTAGAATGTAGTTGCTTGCTAAGCCATCTCTTTGCGTGAAGTTCTGAAAGTGGAGCTGCTTTTGCCCTGAAATAGACAAAGAAATACAGTTTGAAAAGATAAGGAGATACACCCATAGGCCGAGTTGCCCTCTTCCTGAAGGGGGCGGCCAAAAGCTATATCTGTTCTGAGCATCTCTTTTCATCCTAAAACCTGGTCCTGAATTTGTGGCATTCGTAATTTAGATGACAAGTGTACCTCATGTGCCATAACACATAAATGTCTATCATCAATGAGATAAAGGAGAGTGAGTGTGAGGGTTTTGGTATTATATATAACAGGGTAAGGCGATTGCTGCAAAAAGTAGGCAATTAGAGGACGCGAAGATATAAAGTTCCGATGGCATTACCACTTTGGACGGGCAAAAACAAACAGAAGAAATCCCTATCGGATGAGCTAAAAAAAGAGCTTTATAGTGAGCCCTTTCCTATCCCTCCATAAGACCAACTTCAGATCGCGAAGTACTGAATAAAAATGCAGCAATGCTACGAAGGTACTTTCGACCCTGTCAATTATAGCGATCAAACGCTGATTAAGAAATAAAGTTACGTCTTAAATAAAAGGGTTAGCCAAACTACCACTGGGAAGGGAGAAATGGAAGGGATCGAAAAGGGGAGGAGGAGTTGAGATGCAGTAAAGGAACTGAGATAGGGCCCGTCAAAGACCTACCTCAGGTCCCTTCACAAGACTTTAGGTTTTTGAAGATCGAGATAAGCCATAAAAACTCAAAATAATCGCCGTCGCAGAAAATATAGTCATCACCGTCCCCGGCATAAAGTTCGAATAACCTCCTAAGTCCATGAATAAGAAGTAGCCCACATCAGCCAAGCCACCGGTGATCGCCGCAAGATAAATGGCATTGCGATTTCCTCTCCAGATGTAGAAGGCGCAGATCAAGGTAACCAGCCCAATCCATAAAAGATTGAAGCCGTGTTGCCCTAAGATGGCCCCGGCTGCTGCTGGATAATCCATTTGCAAGCTGGCTGGGTCGACTTTGTCGGCAATTCCCGCCACCGCGGCTGAAATGTCTCCGGTGAGCGGCCCGCGCATCGTCATAACGCCAGCAAGCATATGCACGGCGCCCCAGATAAACCAAAGAATAGAGGATATTCTGAATAAAATGGAGTTGTTCATCTCTGCAAAAAGGTTAGTTAGTAAAGATTAGGATGCAAAGATGGGACTGCGAGGCAGGTCGCCGCATTAATCTAGATTAAGAATTTGCGTGAGACATGGGGAGGGTAGCCCGGCCCCCTTTATTTCCCCCTGGCCTTTTCCCCTTTCACCTTACTCAAGGCTTCGGGGGTGATACCGAGGTAGGAGGCAATCATGCGCTGAGGCACGCGCTGGGTGATGTTGGGGTAGGTATCGATGAAATGCTCGTAGCGTTCGATGGCGGAGGCACTCATCAGTTGGATCACGCGTTTTTGCAAGACACCTAGGCGCTTAATGAGTTTGGGCCGATCATCATTATTGTGTTCGGTTCCTTTTTCGAAGACTTTTAGTGTGGAATCTTCCAATGCATCAATGAATAGCTCTCCGGGTACTTCCGGAGGACTACTATCCGCGATCAGCCAGCCCTCTGGCGCGAACATAAAGATGTATTCACGCCCCTTTTGATCAATGACATAGCTCCGCAGCAAGCCTAATTCTACATAGTAGGCTTTGGTTTGAACCTCTCCGGGTACTTGTATGACCTGCCCTTTTTTTACATGGATGGTTTTCAAATTGTTTGAGGCGTTCTAGTGATTGAAGGATGAGGCTTAGGTTTTGCTTTTTCCGCTAAGCAAAAATCCAGCAGCTTACTAATCTGTCAGCAAGCGCCGATGGTAATTCACCTGTCCCACATGGTAAGCCAAATGGGCACAAAGCCGAACCAATTCCTTATTGATGCTATACTCACCATGATGTTCGTCGCGAAGCTGCTTGGGATAGAGGGCGCCAAGATCAGGGAGATTCAAGAGGACAGTACGAATCATAGTCGTTGTTTTGTCTATTTCCGCCAAGAGTGTATCTCTGGGGACATCCTTGATGGCAAATTCCAAGGGCCGATCTCGTACGTAGCCCGTATTGCCTAATCCGTGGCCAATAAAATGATGGAGGTTACCAACCAGGTGGGTACAGAGGTTGCCAGCAGAATTGTTGATGCCAGCTGGACAAAGCCAGAGATCAAGCTCATTTTCATAGGCTTCAATTTCCCTCTTGAGATGGTCGAGGTATTGCGTGAAGTACTGTACAAACTCTTCTTGTGGCGTCATGTAAACTTTCTGTTGTTTAGTTTTTTAAATAAAACAAAAAGTTGTTTTTGTGTCGAGTGTCCTTTATCTTTGTAAGGTAAGATTTTACGAGAAAACACCAACCACCCATCATACTTCAGTCCTAAACTAATAACTCCATCTTATGCGTAGCAATGCACATGCGGATCTTCCTCTACATCATGGCCGAGTACCGCCTTGGTTAGCCAATCGCATGGCTACCCTGGGAAGAGCTATTGTCGAAGCGATCCTAGTGGAGTATGGGAAAGGGGAGTTTATGAAACGGATTAGTGATCCACTGTGGTTTCAGTCCTTTGGTGCGGTGATGGGGATGGATTGGCACTCTTCCGGGATTACGACTTCCGTGGTAGGCGCCTTGAAGCGAGCCATCAATCCGATTAGTAATGAGTTGGGCATCTATGTGTGCGGGGGGCGGGGGAGACATTCCCGCAAAACGCCTACAGAGTTGATGCAGATCGCTGATCGAACAGGCTTGGATGGGCAGGAATTGGTGCGTTGTAGTCGGCTTACCGCCAAAGTGGATAATACCGCCATTCAAGACGGCTTTCAAATCTATTTACACTCCTTTATTCTTACGAAGGAGGGGGATTGGGCTGTAGTCCAGCAAGGGATGAACGAGCAAAATGGCTATGCCCGTCGTTATCATTGGCATGCTGCTGAATTTGCTTCCTTTATCAATGATCCGCATACTTCTATCTTGGGACAAAATCAAGGACTCATTCTCAATCTCACCCATCAAAAAGCGGGTGATACCCAAGAAGGAATTCTTGATATTGTAGGGCAACATCCTACCAAAATGGTGCAGGAAATTCGAAAGATTCGCATGCCCGCCCGCCATGATGTAAAGGCCCGTGATGTGGACTTACGGCGATTAGGCAGCATTATTGCCTTGGCCAACGAAAGGGAGATGCTGGATTTTGAAGATCTCTTGCTATTGGAAGGTTTAGGGCCCAGGACCCTACAGTCTCTAACCCTGGTGAGTGAAGTAATACACGGTACGCGTTCCCGCTTTGAAGACCCAGCCCGCTATTCCTTCGCACATGGGGGCAAGGATGGGAAGCCCTTCCCGGTACCCTTGAAGGTGTACGATGAAACCATTGCTACGCTTAGGAAGGCGGTGGACAAGGCGAAGATCGGCCACTCTGATCGACAACGTGCGATCAAGAGCTTGCATACGACGGCTAAGCGCATCGAGGAGAACTTCGTCCCCAATGATAATTTTGATCAATTGGTGGAAAAAGAATGGCAGGATTCCCGCAAATATGGCGGTCGAACGGTCATGGACGACCAGCGGGAAGGAAAAAGCTATTTTACCTATACTCCAACCCGAAAAAGGAAGGCGAAACCCAATACGGGGCAGCTAAGTCTTTTCTAGTTGTTAGGGGGAGGAGAAGGTAGATGACAGACAAAGGGATGGCAGCGGATAGATGCATGGGGTACATGGATCACCGCCCCGCATAGGCCCTGATTCTGATAGCTGACAACAAAGTGATCTGCCCTCTGACAGTGATGCCATCTCAATCACACTAGGGATTGATAGACTATCCAACTGCTCAAATAGGCCATAGCCGTCATAAAGACGAACTGGATAATCGGCCATTTCCAACTCTTGGTTTCCCGTTTTACCACAGCTAAGGTACTCATGCACATCATGGCAAAGACATAGAATATCAAGAGCGATAGGGAGGTCGGTAGCGAATAGACCAGGTCCCCTGTGACGGGATTTCTCTCTGCAGCCATTCTGTCTCTTACAGAACTTTCATCATCTTCACTTCCAATGCTGTAGATGGTGGCCATGGTACCAACAAACACTTCCCGAGCTGCAAAGGAGGTGATCAAAGCAATGCCCATTTTCCAATCAAATCCTAAGGGGGCAATGGCAGGTTCGATAAATTTACCCAGATGCCCTGCAAAGGAGGCTTCTAACTGCTTCGCTGCGAGTAGATCTGCAGCTTCATTCTCGGGTAGATTTTGCTCGGTCGCTTGTTCGATCGCGCTTTGTTCGGCCTGCTCTATGGCGGCCTTTGGACCGTAGGTGGCTAAGCCCCATAGCGCAATAGAAATAACAATGATAACCTTACCTGCTTCCAACAAAAATGTCTTAACCTTTTCCCAAACGTTCAGCCAAACATTTCGCATTACAGGAGGTCGGTAGGAGGGAAGCTCCAACATCAAATAACTGCTCTCATTGGTCTTCAATACCTTTTTGAAAACCCACGCAGAGGCAAAGGCGGCAAAAATTCCAAGCAAGTACAGTCCCATAAAAGCAAGTCCCTGTTGATTAAAGACGCCCCAAACAGTACCAACAGGAACTACAAACCCGATAAGAACGGTATATACGGGGATACGAGCGGAACAACTGATTAGTGGACTGACCATAATGGTAATGAGTCGCTCCTTCCAATTGGCAATATTACGGGTACTCATCACAGCAGGAATGGCGCAAGCACTACTGGAAATCAAGGCAACCATACTTCGTCCGTTAAGGCCAAAGAACTGCATCACACGGTCAAACATAAAAGCCGCCCGAGCCATATAACCCACTTCTTCTAGGATGGTGATTAGGAAGAATAGAATGGCAATTTGTGGAACGAAAATCACCACACCACCAAGGCCAGCCAATATCCCGTCAGTAATCAGATCCGTAACCCAGCCCGCCGGGAGCACTTGTTGGACGCCCTCTACCAATTGCCCAAATAGGCTATCAATTAGATCCATTGGATAAGAGGCCCAAGCAAAGATGGCTTGGAATACCAATAACATGATGGCTAAAAAAATGAGGGGGCCAAGGACTCGATGTGTTAAAATATTATCTAGCCATAGGCTTCGAGTATCTCCATCAGTTTGGCTGCTCACTAGAGCGGAATCGGTGATGGGCGTGAACTTATTAAAACGCTCCATTGTCTCATTGACTTGGAGCTTCAGGCTTTCAAAATTTGTTTCCTCTACCACGCTTTCAATCCTGGCTTTTTGTTCTACAGATAAGAAAGGAAGCCATTGATAGTGATGTGCATATAGGAGCGCGCTGTAGTCATTCAGCCTTGGAAATTGCCGCTTTATATTTTCACTAATGGTTTTTTCCGCAGCAGAGAGTTGGCGAAAGCGTTGCGTATTCTCAGCTTGCTTTTGGATTAGGTCACTAATGCCATTTTTGAAGGCTTCGATTCCTTCCCCAGTCCTCGCGCTAAGCAAAAACACTGGAGCCTGCAAGGATTGTTGCAATTTCTTAACATCTACCGCCAAGCCGTCTTTTTCCGCCTGGTCTGCCATATTTAAGGCCAGCACGATGGGAAGGCCTAAATCGTACAACTGCGTGAAAAGCAACAAGTGTTTCTCTAGATGGTTGACATCGGCTACGTACAGGATCGCATCGGGATAGTCCTGTGCTCCCTGGTCAATCAGCGTTTGCACGGCTATCCGCTCATCCTGAGAATTGGGATAAAAACTATAGGTGCCAGGGAAGTCAATTAGGCGAACCGTCTCACCACTGGACAAACTCAATTGACCAATTTTCTTATCAACTGTAACGCCCGGGAAATTTCCTACCTTTTGGCGCAGGCCAGTCAAGGCATTAAAAAGGGTTGATTTTCCGCAATTTGGGTTGCCAAAAAGGCCAACCGTGAATATTTTTGAACTAGTTATGGTCTCTTTTTCCATCAGATATAGATGAAGGGATCGGAAGCTTGCTCCCGGATTAATGCTTCTAAAGTAGTGTTAGAAGGGTAGGTGAAAAATGTAGAATTTATTCGAGAGGAAATGGATGACTTTACGCTTGTAGTACAATGCAGTTGACCTCCTCAGCGCGCATGGCTATGATTTTGTTATCTACTTGGACATACCATGATCCACCCATCGGTGCCTTTCTGATTAACTTGACGCTGCTCCCGGGCAATACGCCCATCGACATCAATTTGCTAGCCATTTGACTATTGGTAAAGTGAGAAATCCTTCCTGGATTGTCTATACTTAAACCACTGCTCTCTTGTTGATCTATTACTGCAACCACTATCTGTTATATTTATGGCCATTCAACCCCCAAAACTGATCGGGCAAAAAAGATTTAATTCAAGATTACCACTGAAAAATGGGTACCACAAAAAATGACCAAATGCCTTTAATAAATGAATGTCTTCTCTTCACAAACTAGAGTCAACACTCTTCCCTAAGTAACTGAATAATCTAAACACGGTTGTGCAGGCACTGATAAAATGCCCGCTTTTAGTATAAAATTACTAGAATTAGGTACTGGGAGTATACCTAATGTTAGGTATTACAAGGGGCCTAGTCTAGGCAAAGATACTAGAGCGGCTTTATTTAGACTAATTTTAATTAATGTTTTCTAAAGGGCCTCATCTGCAGCAAATTGAGGGTTGAGATTCGTTCCAGGCGTGATCAACATCAATAGAATGCTCAGGAAGGATTCTCCTGCCAGCATACGGGATTTTATCAACCTTCAAAAATACAATGCCTCCCCGCTTTGACTTGAGCGGAGAGGCATTTCTCATACTTTTATCCTTTTGAAGTTGCTTTGTTTAGAATTGGATACCCAATTCGCGTAAGGTTTCTAAGTCTAGATTCCCAATCGGTAGACCATTGTCTCGCTGGAATTTAGTCAGGGCAGACTTAGTTTGTGCGCCAAGGATATTATCCAGTGGCCCCGGTTGGTAACCTCTAGCTTTCAGTGCTTCTTGTACCTGTCGGATGGTATAGCTGGTCACTTCATTCGGACACAGCACTTCTCTCCACTCGGTAAAGCCACCTTTACGGACCAAGTTTTTCTTGGTTACCGTTTCATATTCTGCTGGAATATCGATCTTATTTACTTTAGCTGCTTCCTGCACGACTTGCTTGGTATAGGCTTCGTATTCAGCTGGGATCTCCTCCTCCTCAGAATTGGCTTCTGATTCGATAGCTTGTTTGCTAACAGAAACAAATTTGGCAGGAATGACCTCTTCTTTCGTACTTGCTGGCGTTTTGATCTTCCTAACTTTCACCGTGGTATATTCTGCAGGAATGACCTCTTCTCTGGTAGTAGCCGCAGATTTCAATACTTCCTTTTGTACGGTCTTATATTCTGCAGGAATGACCTCTTCCACGACTCTTGCCGGTTCTTTGATCACTCTTTTCGAACGGTTTTCGTACTCCGCTGGAATCTCAATCGTGCGCGTGCAATCCTCCCCATTGTCGGTCCAACCTTCGTCACACCCCACTCTAACCTGCTTGGTTACGTTGCGGAATTGGGCTGGCACCTCTACCAAACACCATACCAGGCAGTCGTTAGGATCGGCCGAAAGACAGTTGCGGTCTGCTTTTCGCTTAACCCATTTGGTGGAAGCTGGCGAAACCTCAAGTCTTTCATTTCTGGTTTCGTATTTGGCGGGCTGACGCTCGATTCTGGTTGAAGGTTCCTTAACCATGATTCGCTCCGTCGTATTCTCATACTGAGCAGGAACAACCTTCAGCCGCTTAGTAGCGGGCTTTACTTCTACCTGTTCGGAGACGGTCTCATACACGGCGGCCACAGGGACAAAACGGACAGTAGCTTCTTTGATCATGACGCGTTCCTCTACCGTTTCGTAAACGGCGGGGACATAAATCAAGCGCTTGCCTTCCGGCTTGATTTCCATCTGCTCTTTAAGTGGCTGGAATTTTGTTTGAGATACAGAAAACTTTTTAGCACCTTCTTTCTTTACAATGCGTTCCTCAACGGCTGAAAAAATAGTAGGTACAATTTCGGTTTTGATGGATGCTTCTTTGACGACCACACGTTCGGTTACTTCCTCATAGTCGTCGGCAATTAAGCACTTAGCATAGCATTTCCCCGGCTCGCTATTTGGCGGAAAGTCGCCGGGTTCTTGGGAGAATGCTCCAATCGTTAGAGCTACGAATAGGAGCAATAAACTCGATTTTCTCATAATGGTGAGTTGATAGTGTTTTAATATAATTGAGTCCAGTATATTCTATGGTGGAAAATTAAGGGCGCAAAGAAGTTATGATTCTCTAACCGGGAAAGGTCAAAAAGTCGATGTTGCGTCCTGTGGGAGGAAATTGTACACCAAATTCTTATTCCTAGGGGATAAAGGGGGGGAAGGCGTATGGCATTTTGGTGATTAGCAGAGGGGAGCTAATTTTGGTCTATTGTACGGAGCTAAAAAAAAAATGATGCTAGAATCGGCAATTAAATTGCAATTTTTGCAATACATTACCCAATTTGAGGTATGTTTTCAGACTTGGAGGGTGGATTTATTGGGTCATTTGAAGCGCTAAAGCCAAGGAAAGTGGAAATCTCTTCATATAGGAAGGCCCCCCTGCCATAGCAATACAGGGAGGCCATTCAAATAGGATTTATCCTACAGTTGTAGGTGTTTAGAACTGGATGCCAAGCTTACGCAAGGTTTCCAGATCGAGATTGCCGATGGGAAGACCATTGTCTTTTTGAAATTTGGTCAAGGCTGCTTTGGTTTGAGCACCCAGGATGTTGTCCAATGGACCGGGTTGATAGCCACGATCTTTCAATGCCTCTTGTACTTGGCGAATGGTATAGCTCGTCACTTCATTTGGACAAAGTACCTCTCTCCATTCCGTGAATCCACCTTTCTTCACTAAAGTCTTCTTGGTAATGGTTTCATATTCCGCTGGAATCTCAGTGACCTCCACTGCAGCTTGGTTTTCTACTACTTGCTTGGTGTAGGAGGCAAATTCAGCTGGAATTTCTTCCATAGAAGAATTAGCTTCGGAAGTAACCACTTGCTTGCTTACTTCAACAAATTTGGCGGGAATCACTTCTTCACGGGTGGTGGCAGGCGTTTTAATCTTTCTCACTTTCACTACTTCGTATTCTGCTGGGATTACTTCTTCGCGTGTAGTAGCGGCTGTCTTTAACACCTTACGCTCTACTTCTTTGTATTCTGCCGGAATTACCGTTTCTACGACACGAGCTGGCTCGCTAATCACGCGCTTTCTTCTCGTCTCATACTCAGCAGGGACTTCAACCGTTCTCGTACAATCTTCTCCATTATCTACCCATCCGTCTGTACACCCTACTCGCACTTGTTTGGTCACGTTGCGGTATTGTGCAGGCACTTCTACCAAGCACCAAACCAGGCAATCATTAGGATCGGCCGAAAGACAATTGCGATCCGCTTTGCGCTTCACCCATTTAGTAGAGGCAGGGGCGACTTCGATTCTCTCGCTGCGCGTCTCATACCTTGCTGGCTGACGTTCGATTCGAGAGGAAGCTTCTCTGATCAGAATTCGCTCGCTTGTATTCTCATATTTAGCAGGTACTACCTCTAGTTTTTTGGTTGCTGCCTTCACTTCCACTCGATCCACCACGGTTTCGTATACGGCTGCAACCGGCACATACTGTACCGTAGCTTCCTTTACCAGTACTCTTTCTTCTACTGTTTCATATACAGCAGGAACGTAAACCATGCGCTTAGTGGCAGGTTGTACCTCTAAGGTTTCCTTTACCGTGTTGAATCTTGTTTGCGCCACCGAGTATTTTTGAGCCCCTTCTTTGGTAACTACTTGTTGCTGTACAGCTGCGAATTTGGCCGGGACTACAGTGGTCTTTTTAGATGCAGCTTTAACCATGACACGTTCAGTGGTTTCGCTGTATTCATCAGCGATTAAACATTTCGCATAACATTTACCTGGTTCGCTATTTGGCGGAAAATCACCAGGGTCTTGGGAGGATGCAACTATTGTCAAAGAGACGAATAGAAGCAATAGACTAAACATTCTCATAATGCAGAGTTTATTGTGATTAGGTTTAAAATGCTAAGTAGTAAATCTGGATCTGTAGGCGACATAGGATTGGCCTGCTGACCAAGGCTCAAGGCGCTAGATCAGGTCCTAAAGGTTCGTTCCAAATACACGATAGGAACCAAACGAGGTAGGAATATCAACGCACAGGTTGATCCACTCTTTCAAAAAGCAAGAGACGGTAAAACCTACCCATCCTATTTTTAATGTTGATTTCTGCGAAGACGTGTAAACAGCGGGAAGTAGAATATAGTCGACAGACTGAGGAAGTGTTTTGTACTATGCGGTAATTTCTGACTCAAAAATAAAGATAAGTGTCGGTAACAAAAACTATTGTGCGTAATAGTATGACAGACGCAGGCAGTGAGGTGATCAACTGTACGTATCTGTACGTATTCATCAAGAATTAATAAGACGGGGCTAAGATCAAGTTACCTTTTTAGGATAACAAAGGAAGTTTTTGGCCACAATCCTATTCTGAATTTCGTAGTCTGAGATTTTGGAAAGGGGCTGAACCTCTTCGTTTTTCAGCAGAATCTTGATCTCTTCTTTTGCGGTGCTGTAGGTTCGGTTGGTTTCTTTTCCCTTGATTAAGAAATACTTATCTGCGTCTTCTATATAGGCGAACTTCTCTTGGAGTTCTTTCTGGAGCGCGGCCAGTTGGAGCGCAGTAGGGGCCTCCTTTTGGAAGACCAACTTAAAGAGTCTTCGGTTAATCAAAGAAGTGGCCAAATAGCTCAATATCTCATCTTCGCTATGCTGCCAAGCTTTGAGTGCAGCTACCACATCAAAGTCATCTAGACTGGCAAAGTGCTGCAGCAGTGTATGTCTCTCTTTTAGCAGGTCTTCACCTTCCAAGTCAAAATGCAAGAAGTAATGCAAGCTTTTACTGGCTTCTACTGCTTCACCTGCTCTGGCGAGGGTTTTGGCCCTTTGCAAGGTGCGTACTAGCATTTGCTCTGCGGAGAGGACTGTCTTGTGCAAATAAACCTGCCAATACATGAGCCTTCGAGCGATGAGGAATTTCTCAATAGAATAAATGCCTTTTTCCTCTACGACCAATTCATCGTCTTTTACCGACAACATCTTGATGATTCGATCATAACCAATTACTCCCTCATACACGCCGGTGAAGAAACTATCTCTGGTGAGATAATCCATTCGATCCATATCTAATTGCCCGGAGACCAACTGGTGCAAGAAGTGTTTGTGATATTGGTTTTGGAAAATGGAAATGGCCATGCTTAGCGCACCTTCAAACTCTTCGTTGAGTTGTTCCATAAACCAGGTGGATAACTCTTCGTGGGTCACATTGATCAGGGTATGTTCTAGGGTATGGGAAAATGGCCCATGGCCCACATCATGCAGCAGAATAGCAATTTGAACGGCTTCGGCCTCTTCATCGCTGATGTCTACTCCTTTCTCCTGAAGTGTTCGAATGGCCTGACGCATTAAGTGCAATGCTCCAAGCGCGTGGTGAAAACGAGTATGTAACGCACCCGGGTACACATAATGGGTGAGACTCAGTTGCTTGATCCGCCGGAGGCGTTGGAAAATGGGGTGTTCTATTAATTGGAACAAGATCCCATAGGGGACAGAAATGAACCCATAAACTGGATCGTTGAATATTTTTTTCTTACTCATTTGAGTAATAGTTATATTGCGGTAAATTGAGTGGTATCAGTCCGTTCGGCATAGAAAAGCTGCACCATTATTTCACTCCTGACTTTGGTAGTACTACTTTTTGCCAAATGCGAGCAAAGTAACAGCTTTTAGCGGCATAGCGTGCTCCTACCGAGTTAATTTTCTGTAAAGCTACCATCACAAGTATAAACGGTTAAAAATACTTTCGGTTGCTGCACAATATATTTGTGGATAAATACCTTTAGTTTTTGTTCTATAGCGGCCAATCCCCGTGGATGCAGGATAGCTTCTAATTGCACACATAAACTTCCAGTTTTAATTATCTAGAAACAACGACATACATGGACAAAATCAATATCCTCTGGGCAGATGATGAAATAGACCTCTTAAAACCACAGTTACTTTTTTTGGAAAAGAAAGGGTATGAAGTGATTACGGTGACCAATGGATATGATGCCATTGAAGAAATAGAGGAGAATAATTCGATTGATGTAGTGTTTCTGGATGAAAGTATGCCTGGAATCACAGGCTTGGAGACCTTGTCCAAGATCAAAGATATATTGCCGAACATCCCGGTGGTGATGATCACCAAGAACGAGGAAGAAAATGTGATGGAGGAAGCACTGGGGGCTCAGATCAGTGATTATTTGATCAAGCCGGTAAATCCCAATCAAATCCTCCTGACTCTAAGACGAATCATTGATAGTAAACGGCTGGTCCGGGAGAAGACGGCTTCCGACTATCAGCAAGAGTTCCGTACTATCCTAATGGATATCAACAGCGGCTTAGATTATGAAGAGTGGGTAGATATCTATAAGCGTATTATAGGTTGGGAGTTGAAGATCGATGAATCGGATACGAGTGAAATGGCTGATATCCTAGCTATGCAGAAAAGCGAGGCTAACGCGGCCTTTTCTAAATACCTGGTGAAGAATTATGTCTCCTGGATGCAGCATGGTGACGGTCCCGTTTTTTCCAATAATCTGTTGCGTTCAAAAGTTTTCCCTCAATTAAAACCTGATGTCCCAACGGTAATGGTCCTCCTCGATAATATGCGCTACGATCAATGGCGTATGATTGAGCCTATCATTAGTGAATTCTTTAGAGTGGAGGAGGAAGACTTCTTCTATAGTATCCTGCCTACTTCGACCCAATATAGCCGCAATGCTATTTTTGCCGGGATGATGCCAGCGGAAATCGAAAAATACCATAAACAATGGTGGTTGAATGACAATCAGGAGGGCGGAAAAAATATGCACGAAAAGGATCTATTGGGCGAACAGATCCGCAGGACCTTTAGGAAGGAGATCAAGTTTGACTACACGAAGATTACCAACGTTAATAATGCCAAGCAAATGCAGGATAACATCCTGAATTACTTGAACAATGACTTCTCGGTGATTGTGTACAACTTCATTGATATGCTTTCTCACGCCAGAACAGAGATGGAGGTGTTGAAGGAATTAGCAGGAGATGAAAAAGCCTATCGTTCTTTGACTAGATCTTGGTTTGAAAACTCGCCTTTGTATGCGGCCTTGAAACGTATTTCAGAAAGAGACGTCCAACTCTTCATGACCACAGATCACGGAACCATTCGAGTGAATACTCCTTCCAGAGTGGTCGGTGATCGCGAGACGACCACTAACTTGCGATATAAAGTGGGGCGTAACCTACAATATGATCGTAGTGATGTACTAGAGGTGAGAGATCCGCACAAAGCAGGCCTTCCAAGGCCTAATGTGAGCTCCACTTTCATCTTTGCTAAAGAGGATATCTTCTTTTTATATCCTAACAATTACAACTATTACCACAATTATTACCGCAATACCTTCCAGCATGGTGGTATATCATTGGAAGAGGTAATTTGTCCGGTTATTCGATTAAGTAGTAAGTAGGGGGGGCAATCTCTCCCACCCGAAAGCTGATCAACTGGGTATAGAATCGTTTGTGAATATTGCCTGGGAAGCCTAAATTAGTGGCTCAACGCTCAGTCAAATCAATTTTTATGTTCGTGACGAAATCTATATCCAGTATATCTTCTCCTATAATTAAGGTTCTTTTCCTAGGGTTGCTAGTATCCGTGCACTGGCAGTGCAATCGCATGGTGCCCATCGATGACATTGAACAAGCTCCTGAAGTAAGCGAAGCAGATCAAGCCTATGCCAATGTATATAAGTCTTTGGATGGTCATTGGAAAGGGCAGTTCTTCGTATTCGAGGCAAAGGAGCTGACAGAACGAGATGATGCGATTTTGTATAACCTGAAGCGGGAGCTTATTCAACAGGATCGACTCAATATCGTCAATACCTTGGTGGTAGATCAGTTCTATGAGTCAGAAAGCCCATTTTTTCAAAAGGTGAAGATCATGGACTTTTATGAGGATAAAGGGGAGACCGAGGTCAGCCTAGGAGTGAATAAGGTACAAGATGGCAAGATGTGGTGCGTAGTGCGCAAGCCCAACGAAACCGTAATTCATGAAGGTTCAAAAGAAGGGGAGAGTACCATTATCTGGAAAAGAAATGAGCAAAACCCTCAGCGTGTGGAGTATTTCAAGGAAACTGTATTGCCGAACACTTATGAAATTGTAGGTTGGGGATATTATGAAGGAGATGACCAGAGCAAAATGCCCAAGACCTGGTTTTACGCCCAGTACCACCGGGCTCCTGATGATCAGTAAGGGAGCAACCTGCTCCCTCATGCTTAAATCTTATTTCTTATCCTTTTTCTTCTTGAAATCGCCTCTTTTCCAGGCGTCAAAGAAGTTTTTCCAAGCGACAGCATTGAAGATATTCATTGGAGGGCGTTGCCCTATGTAGTAGTATTCACGAGATTGTTGTCGAAGATAATAGTCAGCATTTTCATTACCATCTACGGTTACAGAGTTTCTGGCTTTTCGCAGTACCTCGTTTGCCAAATTCTCCGTGGCTCTTTCCTGTAACTCAGGCGTGACATCCATCGCCAAGAACTCTAATTTGAAGTGCTCGCGACTAGGCCAAGGGAATACGACAGTTTCTGGAAGATTAATGGCATCCTGTGTCATGAGTTGGACGAGAGAATAGCGATCATCGTCTAGATCCTCAGGAATAGTAAATTCGACGGTTTTGTAACCTACAGCTGAAAAAACGATGATATCTCCCTTTTGCACAACAATGGAGAAGAAACCCTCAAAGTCAGAATAGGTACCTCGCTTTTTACCCTTGACCAAGATATTGGTATAAGGAACGGGGAACAATTGCTCCGTAGAACCATCCAAGACCATACCGGAGAACTGAACCAAATTATTTTCCTCTGTATCTTGAGCCACAGCCCAAGAAGTACCAATTAGCAAGAAAAAAAGACACAAACACGTCCGAACTGTCATATCAACCAGAGTTAATTTTCAAAAACTAGCTATCATAGCTCTCGATGCATCCTTATCCTACTTTTCACAATGCTAGACACAGCGAGAACTTTGAACAAAGTGCTATTCCTATGACCACAAAAAGCGGACAAAGGTTGGATAGAATCAGCTAAAATTACGGATTTTAGTTTTTTTATAAGGTTTGCAGGCGGGAATTTGCGGAAATAGGTCGGGAGATTAACTTCGCCTTAACGAAAATAGCCTGAAATCAATGTTTCAGGCTATTTTCTAAACCTGTTGGATTTCACAGGTTCTCAATATCAAAGTATGATCCTAATAGTCCAATGCTTTATGGAAGGGTTTACCCGAGCGCGATTTTTAAAACCTGGCTCATCTGTTCCACATAATGGAAGTTCATACCTTCAATATAATTGCTCTGTATTTCAAGTACATGCTTCTCATTTTCTTTGCATAGGATAATATCCTTCATTCCTGCACGCTTGGCAGCTAGAATCTTTTCCTTGATTCCACCGACTGGCAACACTTTGCCGCGCAAGGTGATCTCTCCCGTCATAGCTAAAAACGGCTTAATCGCTTTGCCATTAAAAGCTGAAGTCAATGCCGTCAGCATGGTAATACCAGCGGACGGACCATCTTTGGGGATAGCTCCTTGCGGAACGTGTAAGTGGATATCGTATTTCTCGAAGTCTTCTGAAGAAATACCAAGGGTCTCGCTCTGAGCTTTCAGATAACTAAGCGCAGTAGTAGCAGACTCTTTCATCACATCTCCCAGATTGCCCGTAAGGGTCAATTTACCTTTACCTTTGCTAAGACTGCATTCGATGAAAAGGATATCTCCACCGGTAGGCGTCCAAGCTAAGCCGACAGCAACGCCAGGGGTTTCAATCTTTTGATAAAGATCCGTGGAAAACCTCGTCGGCCCTAGCATTCCCTTCAGGTCATGCCCCTTGATTCTCGTTTGGTATTCCTCTTCCATCGCGACCTTTTTCGCCACGCTCCGCATCACTCCGGCAATCTGTCGATTTAGGGAACGAACACCAGATTCTCGGGTATACTCCTGAATGATCTGCTCAATCACCTTACCATCTAATTTCAGGTGCTTGGCGACCAGACCATGTTCTTTTCGTTGATCAGGGATCAAGTGCCGTTTGGCAATTTCTACCTTTTCCTCTGTACTGTAACCGCTGATATCGATGATTTCCATCCGGTCCAACAAAGCGGGCTGGATGGTATTCAGGGAGTTAGCCGTGGCAATGAAAAGCACCTTGGAAAGATCGTATTCAAGTTCAAGGTAATTATCGTGAAAGGTCGTATTCTGCTCTGGGTCCAAGACTTCCAATAAGGCGGAAGATGGATCTCCGCGAAAATCTTTACCGACTTTATCAATTTCATCTAAAATGAATACCGGATTGGAAGAACCCGCCTTGCGCAAGGATTGCAGTATCCTGCCCGGCATTGCACCAATATAAGTCTTGCGGTGTCCTCTAATCTCAGACTCATCATGCAAGCCTCCTAGAGACATGCGTATGAACTTGCGCCGCAAAGCTCGAGCTACCGATCTTCCTAAAGAAGTCTTACCGACGCCCGGAGGCCCTACTAAACACAAAATAGGGGCTTTCATATCCCCTTTCAGCTTCAAAACGGCCAAGTGTTCCAAAATTCGCTCCTTCACTTTCTCCAGACCAAAATGGTCCTTGTCTAACACTTGCTTAACCTTCTTGAGGTTGAAGTTATCTTTGGTGTACTGTCCCCAGGGTAGCTCTAGCAATAATTCTAGATAGTTGGATTGAACAGAGAACTCTGCAACCTGTGGGTTCATCCGACGCAACTTGCTCAATTCCTTTTGAAAAACTGCACTAACTTCTTTAGTCCACTTCTTCTTCTTAGCTCTCTCAATCAGGTTCTTAATCTCTTGTTCCTGCGGATTCTGACCTAATTCTTCTTGGATGGTCTTCAATTGCTGATTCAAGAAGTAATCTCTTTGTTGCTTCTCAATATCCACTCGTACCTTATTCTCAATCTGATCCTTGAGTTCAAGGAGTTGCAGTTCATCATTAAGCTGCATCAGCAGCAAGTTGGCCTTTTCGGTCAAATCGCTGGTTTCAAGGATCTTTTGCTTGATGTGCACCTTAGCGCTCAGGTTGGAGGCGATAAAGTTGAGCAGGAAGGAGTTGCTAGAGATATTTTTAAGCATCACCATCGCCTCGGAAGGTATATTTGGCGATAACTCGATGATCTGCTTGGCCAGGTCCAAAACAGAGGCGATCAGGGCCTCAAACTCCAGATTGTTTACTGGATCGATATAGTGTAGGGGAGATATCTCTCCCTTCATGAAAGGTTTCTCTTGTAGCATGGCTTCCAAATGGAAGCGATTGCGGCCTTGTAAGATGGCCGTGGTCGTCCCGTCAGGCATTCTCAACAACTTGAGAATACGGGCAACGGTTCCCAGTGCATATAGATCGTCTGTCTCTGGTTCTTCAACCTCGCTGTCTTTCTGAGAAAGAACGGCCACTTTACGATCTGCTCCATAAGCCGTGTTAATAGCTTCGATGGATCTATCGCGACCAACAGTAATAGGGATGATGATTCCTGGGAAAAGGACGGTATTTTTTAAGGCAAGGATAGGGAGTACCTTGGGGAAATCTTCGTCAATACTGGGCTCTTCCTCCTCTTCGATCGATATCAACGGTAGATAATCGCTCTCTTCTTCAAACTTCGGGTTAGAAAACAAATCTTCAAACATATACTAGTAAAATCTTAAATGCTAAACCAAATCAACAAAATGTAACTTCAATCAAATTCGTACAAGTAGGTTACCCGACAATAATGTCATTGTGACAGTAAATGCCTGTCATAAGGGAATCTTCCTATTGGCAACTACCGTGCCATACTATGATTTAGTGCATTTCTTCGAATATACGTAAAATCTCGCACAAAGATGCCCGACAAAAAGACAGCTTTGGTCATTGTATACTTTAGTCAAAACGAGGGTTGTTTTCACTATTTCTGACCTCATCAAAAGAGACCAAAAGTAGGAACAGCAGCTCGCTAGCCCTTGCATCGGGTAAGGCCATTTGCTCCCTAACGCAATTTTCTCATAGAGACACACAATTCAGCAGGCCGTATGAATACTTTTTGTAGTTTTGGGTGTTTAAAAATGGAGCTAGGTTGCACCAAAATAAACTGCAGCTACAGCCTTGACCTAGAAAACGCCTTTTATGGTTAAAACGCTGGAGGCGATAAAGGCGCCCATAAACGCAGAGCTTAAGGAGTTTGAAAAACATTTCAAGGATGCCATGCGCAGCCCTGTTCCCTTACTAGATCGCATTACTTACTATATAGTGCGAAGAAAAGGGAAGCAGGTTCGTCCCATGTTTGTATTCTTATCAGCAAAGCTCTGTGGTGATACCAATCCCGCTACCTTTAATGCAGCCTCTTTCATAGAGTTACTGCACACGGCCTCATTGGTCCATGATGATGTCGTAGATGATTCCAATGAACGTCGTGGTTTCTTTTCTATCAATGCTTTGTGGAAAAACAAGATTGCCGTACTGGTGGGTGATTACTTTTTGGCCAAAGGCATGTTGATTGCGGTAAAGCATAAACAATATCGCTTGTTAGAGATCATTTCAGACGCCATGCAGGCTATGAGTGAGGGGGAATTGCTGCAGATTGAGAAAGCCCGTCGATTAGATATTGATGAAGCGGTGTATTACGATATCATTCGCCAGAAGACGGCCTCTTTAATCGCATCAGCCTGCGCAGTAGGCGCTGCTTCGGTGACGGAGGATGAAGATTTGATTGGTCGGATGCATCAATTTGGAGAGAAGATCGGAATGGCTTTTCAAATTAGGGATGATCTTTTTGACTTTGGAACGGATGATGTAGGAAAGCCTTTGGGGATTGATATCAAGGAAAAGAAGATGACGCTGCCGCTGATCTATGCGCTACAAAATGCCAATAGACGGGATAAACGTAGGATTATATACAATATCAAGAAGTACAACGAAAACCCTGAAAAGGTGAGAGAGGTCATTGATTTTGTGCGAGCTAGCGGTGGCCTTGAATATACCAAAGGGGTTATGTACGATTATAGAGATCAGGCATTCGAATTATTGCATCAATTTCCAGAAACGCCTGCTCGCCAATCTATTGAAGAGTTGGTGTATTTTGTTACCGACCGAAAAAAATAGGAATTTTCTACTATCTATCGATGCCCTGTCCGGGGTATTCCTCCTCCACAGGTTCTACTAGAATTATACGATCATCAATGACATCGATCACACGAACATGAGCTCCTGGGCTCAGCTCTTGGCCAGCCGTGATGGCTTCAATCTGAAAGGGGGCTTCGGGAAGCGAAAGAAATACCTTTCCAAAACCGTTTCGGTGGGGAGGAATGGATTGTAATACTTCACCAGTGGTCTGCAGCAGATCTAGCTTGCTTACCTCCTCAATGGGGGTGAACCATCTCTTGAGCATATAGCGACTAAAGAAAGCCAGCGGCGCAGCAATTAGCACTGCAAACAATAGAGACAGTTTGAGATTAAACTGGGCGAAGTTGAAGACTACGATTAGCCAGCTGCAGAGTGTGCAAAAGACAAGAATCATACGAGCGTCAAACCACTGACGCTTGCGTTCTGAAGCTGCAGTGTCGGAAGACTCGGCGTCATGTTCCAAGCCCATTAGGTGTATGGCGATCAACATCGCCAAGAGCAGCGTCGAGACGATCGCCATGCTCATGAAAGCTTGGGTTGTGCTCCCCATCGCCTTCCACCAATCCATTAATAGTAGTATCTGCATATTAATTGCCTTCCGATCCGATAACTAAAATAGAACTATGAAGTGATTTGGTACAATGGCTTAGACAAAGGGAGGGAGTTTATCGTCAAAAGACCGATTTATTTCGAGTTGTACGGTAAAAGGGCTGGAATTTTCCCGTTTTGGGAATCCGAGGAAAATCTCAAAAAAGGAAGGAATTATCGAAGGTAAACTGTGAACTGCTTATTACCTTTGCCCTGACTTTAGCATCATAAACTATGCAACCCAGAATTGATAAAATGGTTGAAGTAAAGTTATTTGCTGGCCGGGCTTCAGAGTACCTGGCGGAGAAAATTGCCGATTACTACCAGCAACCGCTTGGTAAACTCAAGATCCATCAGTTTAGTGATGGAGAAATGCAGCCGGTTATTCAAGAGTCCGTTAGAGGGGGATATGTATTCTTTATACAATCTACCTTCACGCCTGCTGAAAACCTAATGGAGTTGCTCCTTATGATAGATGCCGCAAAGCGGGCTTCCGCCGGTTATATTACAGCGGTAATCCCATATTTTGGTTATGCCAGGCAAGATCGAAAGGATAAACCTCGCGTACCCATTTCTGCCAAGATGATCGCCAACTTGATGCAGGCGGCAGGAGCAGATCGGATCATGACCATGGATTTTCATGCCGATCAGATCCAAGGGTTCTTCGATATTCCTGTGGATCACCTGAAAAGCGATGCCATTTACATCCCTTATCTACAACAACAAGATCTTTCGAATGTGACTTTTGCTTCTCCGGATGTAGGAGGGGTAAAAAGGGCTCGAACCTATGCTAAGCATTTCGAAAGACCATTGGTAATCTGTGATAAATACCGCAAGCGTGCTAACGAGATCGCTGGTATGACCGTGATCGGTGACGTGGATGGAGCAGATGTAATTTTGGTGGATGACTTGGCGGATACCGCAGGAACACTTTGCCGAGCGGCTGAGATCCTAATCAAGAAAGGAGCGAAGAGTGTCAAGGCGATGTGTACTCACCCAGTACTATCAGGTAAGGCTTATGACAACATCAATAATTCTCAGTTGTCAGAGCTTCTAGTATGTGACACTATTCCTTTGAAACAGGAATCTCCCCGTATCAAAGTATTGTCTACTGCTAAGTTGTTTGCCAGAGCTATCCGAAATACGCACGAACACCGTTCTATTTCCGCACTTTTTGTTGGCGGATAGGATCAGCCAGTACTTATAGCAAGTCGTTATTGAAAAATAAGTCTATTTGTTTAGATAATCACGCAAAATACTTATCTTTGCGTGCCTTTTCAGGGCCTACTGCTAAATTACTGCAGATAGAACTGTCAAGGAATGATATATGAAGGGTTAGCGATCCCTGCTCAGCAGGCGGAAATTGATAGCTCTTCCACTATAGCTAATTGATAAAAAAAACTAAGATGGAAATAGTTGCCGTTAAAGGACAAGTGCGCACAGATGTGGGGAAGAAAGCTACAAAGGCTGTTCGCAAAGAAGGACGAGTACCTTGTGTAATCTACGGAACTCAAGACACTTTGCACTTCTCAATTGATCCTAAAGAGGTAAAGCCATTGGTTTACACTCCTGCCTTTAAGTTGGCTGAGGTTGAAATAGATGGTACTACTCATAAATGCATCATTAAGGATATCCAATTCCACCCAGTTTCTGACGAAATTGTTCACATTGACTTCTTGTCATTGACAGATGGTCATAAGGTGAAAGTGGAAATCCCGGTAGGTTTTGAAGGTATATCTCCTGGTATGAAATTAGGAGGTAAGCTACAGCAAAACCTTCGTCGAGTGAAGGTTAAGACAACGCCTGAAAACCTAGTGGACCAGTTAGTGTTGGATGTATCTCACCTAGAATTGGGACAGTCTGTACGAGTTAGAGACATCCAAGCTGGAGACGGCATCGAAATCATGAGCCCTGCCGGCACACCAATCGCTACTGTCGAAATTCCACGTGCATTGCGCTCAGCTACTTCTGCTGCAGAAAAAGTGGAAGGAGAGGAGGAAGCTGATGATGAGTAATTAGCACGGACTAAGTAATAATTGATAGATCTTATCTCTTTTTAGGTACGGTCTAGTGAAAATATAAGATAAAGAGGGGTAAGCCTTAGGCCTTATCCCTCTTTCCTTTTTTATACTTACCCTATAGTCTATGAAGGTCAGTCTCATACAAACTGCGTTAAGCTGGGAAGATCCAGCTGCAAACTTGGACCAAATTGGGGCGCAATTAGCGCAACTTTCCGCTAGCACTGATTTGGTCGTTTTGCCGGAGATGTTCACAACAGGCTTTACCATGAATCCTGCTTCAGTAGCAGAACAGACTAATGGACTTACCCTGGACTGGCTGCGTAGACAAGCCGCTCAACTAGATGCGGCTATTACAGGTAGTTTCGTGGTTGAAGAAAATGGAAACTTTTACAATCGATTGGCATGGGTATTTCCAGATGGTAAATTCAAAACCTATGATAAACGCCATCTCTTTACTTTAGCCGGTGAAGATCAGTTTTACACTGCAGGAACAGAACGACTTATAGTAGAATGGAAGGGTTGGAAGATATGCCCCTTGATCTGCTATGATCTGCGATTCCCAGTATGGAGTAGGAATGATGTGGAGTATGATCTGTTGATCTATGTGGCCAATTGGCCAGAACGCAGAAGACATCATTGGCGAAGCCTGCTGATGGGTAGAGCAATAGAAAACCAAGTATACACCATTGGCTTGAATCGAGTAGGCGTGGACGGCAAAGATATTCGCTACACGGGGGATTCCTGTGTGATCGATTATAACGGGGAGATTCGAGCCAGCCTGGCCATTGATACCTCAACCGTTACGATCGAACTGGATAAAGCCAGTCAAGCAGCTTTTCGAGAGCGATATGCGTTCCTGGCAGATCAGGATCAATTTACGATAGAATAATCTAGCCGTTGCTTGGACCCTCTATCCCAACAACTGCTCTATTCTTTGGTCGATTAAGTCGAACTTAAATCCTTCTTTCACGCCTTGCCATTTGCCTTGAATAGCATCATTGCAAAGATTTCCTAGACTACCTGCATGAGTATGTGCTACTGATCGATCGGGGTCAAAACTGCCATCGGAAATCTGCTGCCCCACAATTTTATAGGCATCTCTGAACGGAGTACCTTCCAACACTAGTCGATTGACTTCTTCCACGCTGTATAAGTATTTGTACTTATCCTCAGCCAAGATATTGTCCTTGATCTGGATGTGTTCTAGTGCGAAAGCCGCCATCTGTAAACAATCCTTCAACTGGTGAATAGCCGGAAAGAGGACCTCCTTTAGCAATTGAAACTCTCTGTGGTAGCCGGAGGGTAGGTTGGTGGTCAACATACTGACCTGCGTTGGTAGTGCAATCAACTGATTACATCGCCCTCTAATGATCTCAAAAACATCCGGGTTCTTCTTATGCGGCATGATGCTAGAGCCTGTGGTCAATTCATCTGGAAAGGCAATAAAGCCAAAATTCTGATTGATGAAAAGGCAGACATCCATGGCCATTTTCCCTAAGGTGTGGGCAGTAGCCGACAGGGAGAAAGCCATGAAGAGCTCACTTTTCCCTCTACCCATCTGCGCATGTACCACATTGTAATTCAGATCGGCAAAACCCAATAGATCCGTAGTCATTTTCCGATCCAATGGAAAGGAAGAGCCATACCCTGCTGCCGATCCCAAGGGGTTTTGATTGATGATCTTAAACGTACTCAACCATTGTTGTAAATCATCCACCAAACTCTCCGCATAGGCTCCAAACCATAGGCCAAAGGAGGATACCATAGCAACCTGTAGGTGGGTATAGCCGGGTAACAACTGGTCTTTATGCTGCTCAGATAAGGAAATCAGTGTTTCGAATAGCTTTTCGATATCCTGAATGACGGCCCTTACTTGAGCACGTAGATATAACTTGAGATCTACCAAAACTTGATCATTCCGGGAGCGTCCGCTATGGATTTTCTTCCCAATCTCTCCCAGGTTTTGAATCAACCAATGCTCTACCTGAGAATGTACATCCTCTATCCCCTCTTCTATCGTAAAGCGTCCCGCCTCTACTTCCTGATACAAGGTCTGTAAGCCCTTTACTAATTCTTCTAGTTCTGGCTTCTCCAGAAGCCCTACTTCACACAACATTTTGATATGAGCCAGAGAACCTTGGATGTCGTACGGAGCTAATTCCAGGTCTAATTCTCTGTCTCGCCCTACGGTGAAGCGTTCTATTTCTTGGTCTACTTGATAATTCTTCTGCCAAAGTTTCATAAAGGAAAATTAGTGGTTAGGTTCTATAAATCGCCGGGCTGGATCATGGAAATCAGCTGGATGTATTTCTGGATTCCTTCTTTGATCTCACTATGTCGAATAAATTCATCGGCGGTGTGAGAGCGGGCGGAATCTCCAGGGCCTAGCTTCAGCGTGGTGAAGGGCATCAGGGCTTGATCGCTCAAGGTAGGCGAACCAAAGTGCGGCCAGCCTAATGATTTTCCGTATTGGATGACGGGATGATCCAAGGGAATTCCCGAAGAATTCAAGCGGAAAGATCGAGCCTTCAAAATAGATCGAGTGCTAGCTTGGAGTTCTTCGAAAACGGCTTCGTTGGAATAAGCTTCATTCGTTCGTACATCAATTACAAAGGAGCAACGATCTGGCACCACGTTATGCTGAGAGCCCGCCTCAATCTGCGTAACGGTGGCTTTTACCGCTCCTAGTAAAGGGCTCACTTTTGGAAACTGATGTTCCCGAATCCAAGCAATATCTTCTAGCGCTTTGTATAGTGCATTCACACCCTCATTTCGGGCCGCATGCCCCGACTTTCCTTCAGCTGTTCCATCAATGACCATCAAGCCCTTTTCGGCAATAGCCATTTCCATTTTGGTAGGTTCTCCTACGATGCCCAAACTAATGTTCCCAAGTCGGGGTAGGAGAGCTGCAATGCCATTCTTACCGGAAATTTCCTCTTCGGCAGTCGCCGCTAGGATCAAATTAAAGGGAAGGTTTGGTTGCTCGTAGAAATGAACAAAGGTAGCGATAAGGGATACCAAGGGGCCACCGGCATCATTGCTACCCAGACCATAAAGGGTTTCGCCTTCCGTGGTGGGCTGAAAAGGGGGACGTTGCCAACCAGCCGCCGCTTTCACGGTATCATGATGGGAGTTCAGTAAAAGAATCGGCTTACCTTCTTCCCAATGCTTATTCCTGGCCCAAACATTATTGAGTTGTCGCTCAGCGGGTATCCCCAGCTGTTCAAAAAAGGAAAACAGAAGTTCGGCGGTATCCCCTTCTTCTCGAGAGAGAGAAGGGGTGGCTATAAGTTGTTCTAGGAGTTGAATGGCCTTGTTAGCCAATTGTTCTATATCCATCATTAGGTTTACGCTTGTCGGAGGATCTTGGTCGCTGTTTGACTTTGGAGTGCCTCGATATGCCCGATACTGATTTGATAAACCCCAGCTTCAATGGCCGCAAAAGCATTGTCCAACTTCGGGATCATTCCTGCTGAGATTATACCATCCACTTTATACTGCTGGTAACTTTCTGAGGTGAGTTCCGGGATCACTGAGCTGTCATCGTCGGGATCAGTCAGTACACCTCCTTTTTCAAAACAGAACTGCAACTCTACTTCATACCCTTTAGCCATGGCTCTAGCCACGGAAGAGGCAATGGTATCGGCATTGGTATTAAGCAGTTGACCTTTTTGGTCATGAGTGATGGCGCAGAAGCATGGGCAAAAGCCAAGTTCCAGCAATTGCTGCAGGCCTTTGGCATTAATTTCATCTATGTCACCCGCAAAACCATAATCGGTAGTCGTCACGATGCGTTTATGGGCCCGGATCATATTTCCATCCGCTCCACTCAAGCCCAGTGCATTACAACCTAGACTTTGCAACTCACTTACCACTGTTTTATTCACCAAACCAGCATAGACCATGGTCACGACTTCCAGGGTGGCGGCATCTGTTATTCGACGACCATTGAGCATTTTGGGCTCAATATCCAAAGCTTTGATGATCACGTTGGCCTGCTTTCCCCCACCATGAACCAAAATCTTCGGACCTTCAATGGATACGAAGTATTGGAGTGCTAGGGTCAATTTTTCGGGTATTTCTAGCACTTTACCCCCAATCTTGACTACCGTTAGTTTCGGTCTATACATCTCTTGATTTCTTATAAGGTACTCAATATTTCATGGAGCACGGCTTGAGCCGCGTAGGTTCTATTGTTAGCTTGATGAATAACCAGGGAAGCATCACTATCTAGTACACCATCAGCTACTACTACATTCCGCCGAACTGGTAAGCAATGCATAAACTTCCCATTATCCGTCAGCGCCATCTTTTCTGGCGTTATCATCCAGCTCGGGTCTTGCGACAAGATCTTGCCATATTGATTGAAGGAGGACCAATTTTTAGTATAAATGAAGTCTGCCCCTTCAAAGGCTTCCTCTTGCTTATAGGTGACCGGAATACCGTGGGAAAACTGCGGTGCCAAGTCGTAGCCTTCAGGATGTGTGATCACCAATTCCGCATCCGTTCGGTTCACCCACTCCAAAAATGAATTACTTACAGCTTGGGGGAGTGCGCGTGGGTGTGGTGCCCAGCTCAAAACGACTTTAGGGCGTGCTTTGGTCTTGTGTTCTTCGATGGTTATCAGATCTGCTAGCGACTGTAACGGGTGTCGGATAGCTGATTCTAGACTAATGAGCGGCACAGAGGCATACCGCATAAATTGATGCAGGATGAAATCGGAATAGTCGCGTTCGCGATCAGTGAGCGAAGGGAAGGTTCGGATACCGATGATATCGGCATACTGACTGATTACAGCAGCAGCTTCACGAATATGCTCAGCCTTATCCATATTCATAATCTTCCCGTCTTCAAATTCCAATTGCCAGCCTTGCCCCGCATTCATATTGATAACGGACATACCCAGGTTAATTCCGGCTTTTTCGGTGCTGAGGCGAGTTCTCAAGGAGGGATTAAAAAATAGCAGGACCAAGGTTTTTCCTTTGCCTAAAGCTTCAGCTTGTAAGGGATCCGCTTTCAAGTTCATCCCTTTCTGTATCAAGCTACCCAGTTGGTTAACGTCCGCTACAGATTCAAAGTTCTTCATGTTTACGCTTAGATTTTTGCGGTTTGGTGGTATTGTTGGAGTCCTGTTTTTAGGCCGCTAAGGAATTGTTCAGCCTCCTGCTCTGTAATATTGAGCGGTGGTAGGAGACGGAGGGTATGCGGATCAGCTGAGGAACCGGTAAACACATGTTGCTCGAATAGCAGTTGCTTTCGCAGAGGTTTGATCGGGAAGTCCATACTCATTCCGATCATTAAACCGTGGCCTCTTACCTCTTTCACTGCTGAGAAGTCCCGCAGTTCCACCATTAACTGCTCACCCAATTGCTTCGCGTGAGGGATCAGTTGTTCAGACTCCAATACTTCTAGGACCGCCAAACCCGCAGCGCAGGCTAGGTGATTGCCACCAAAAGTGGTCCCCAGTAAGCCATACTTGGCTTCAAAACGAGGATGAATCAGGACGCCTCCAATAGGAAAACCGTTACCCATCCCTTTGGCTACCGTGATGAGATCAGGCACTACATTGGTATACTGATAGGCAAAGAAAGAACCACTTCTTCCGTATCCTGATTGGATCTCATCGAGGATCAAAACCGTGTCTTGTGATCGGCATAAGTTGGCCACTTCTTCCAGAAAAGCAGGTTCAGGTACGTGGATGCCTCCAATGCCTTGAATACCTTCTATGATCACCGCAGCTACATCTCCCTTAGCCAGGCTGGTACGCACAGATTCCAGGTCATTCCACTCATGGAATTCAGCTTCGTAGTTCCGATTGATCGGAGCTACGATCTTAGGGTTGTCTGTGATATTGACCGCTGCCGAAGTTCGGCCGTGAAAAGCGCCTTTAAAGGTGATTACTTTCGTTCGACCATTATGGAAAGAAGCCAATTTTAGGGCATTCTCATTCGCCTCTGCTCCAGAATTGCACAGGAATAACTGGTATTCCTCACAGCCAGATAGAGCACCCAGCTTTTGAGCCAAGGCTTGTTGCAAGGGGTTTTGAACGGAATTCGAATAAAAGACCAACTTAGCTGCCTGTTCTTGCAGACGTTTGACGAAATGTGGATGACTGTGGCCAATGGATATAACAGCATGCCCACCATAGAAATCCAGGTAAGCTTGCCCATTTTTATCGTATACATAGCTCCCTTTTCCAGATACGGGTTCCAATCCGAATAAGGGATATACATCAAAAAGTTGCATGATTGAATAGATTAGTACACCACCGACTTGAGATGGAGCCCCGTAGTTTCAGCAAGTCCGAATGCCAGATTCATGTTCTGCACGGCTTGCCCGGAGGCACCTTTCAGTAGATTGTCAATGATGGAAATGATAAGCAGTTTGTCGCCGTGTTTTTCCAGATGCAAAATGCATTTATTGGTATTGACGACCTGCTTTAGATTAGGGTTCTGTTGGGTGACGTGCGTGAAGGGGTCATCCGCATAGTAGCTTTCGTATAAAGCATAGGCCTCTTCCTCAGATAAAGGACAATCTACATAAGCGCTAGCATAGATGCCTCTGGCAAAATCACCTCTTACAGGCAAAAAGTTAATAGCGTGATCAAAGGAAGGTTGTAGAAAGGTGAGGCTTTGCTTGATTTCGGCCAAATGCTGATGGTTGAAGGCCTTGTAAATGGACAAGTTGTTATTACGCCAGCTGAAGTGGGTGGTACTTTTTGGAGATTGTCCGGCTCCAGTAGATCCCGTTATTGCATGCACATGAACTTCGCTCTGTAGCAGTTGCTCTTTAGCCAGCGGTAGCAGCGCCAGTTGAATGGCGGTCGCAAAGCATCCACAGTTAGCCACCCGCTTGTGTGTTTGGATGGTTGCCTTGTGGAGCTCCGGTAAGCCATAAACGAAGTCATCCGCTAAGCGATAATCATTACTTAGATCAATTACAGCTATATCAGCAGGGACATCATGTTCTTCCATAAAGGTCTTAGAACGACCGTGTCCCATACAAAGAAATAGTACATCGACATTAAAACTGACCTCATCGGTGAAATGCAGATGGCATTCCCCGACGAGGTCGTCATGTACATCACTCACTAGTCTACCTGTTTGGCTTTGACTTACTACAAAGCCGATTTCAACCTCTGGGTGATATAAAAGCACCCGAATCAACTCGCCCGCGGTATATCCTCCTCCTCCAATAATTCCTACCTTGATCATATCCGCTTATCTTTTTTAAATTTAAATAATTCTATGCTTGAAGTCAATGCAATGCCTGTTGAGCTAGACCGTCTTCAAGCATTTGCACTCGCTCCCATGGAAGGTCTCTGTTGAGTCCCGTCAAGTGAGGCGTTAAGCGTCTTTGTTCGCTTTTTCATTAACCAAATGATGAATCTTCACTTGATTGGCCAGGATTTTAGTGAAGCCTTTGACATCTTCTCCTGTCCAGGCCTTATTCATTTCACCGTAGTGCCCAAAGTCGCTGTTCATTAAATCAAAATCTGATTCTATGCCTTCCAACTCGAAACGATAGGGGAGTAATTTTATAATTGCTTTTCCTGTTACGGTTGCTTGCGTGTCTTCGAGGAAAGATTCAATATTTCTCATGACCGGATCTAGATATTGCCCTTCGTGAAGGAGCATACCATACCAGTTTGCCAACTGTTCTTTCCAATATTGCTGCCATTTGGTCAAGGTATGCTTTTCGATCAAATGATGAGCTTTCAAAATGATCAAAGGGGCAGCCGCCTCGAAACCTACTCTTCCTTTGATACCGATAATCGTATCGCCAACGTGAATGTCGCGTCCGATGGCGTAGGGCTTGGCGATCTCATTGAGATAGGCGATGGCTTTCCAGGGCTCCTCAAAGCGCTTTTCGTTCACGCTCTTTAACTCGCCTTTTTCGAAATGCAGTTCTACTTGACTGGGAGTAGTTTCTACCAACTGAGAAGGATAAGCCTCTTCCGGTAGCGACTGGTGAGAAGTCAGAGTCTCTGCCCCGCCAACGCTGGTTCCCCATAGACCTTGATTGATAGAGTATTTGGCCTTTTCCCAACTCCAATTTACCCCGTGCTTTTCCAGGTATTCAATTTCTGCTTGTCTGGATAATTGTAGATCTCTAATGGGGGTGATCACCTCTAGCCCTGGCCCGAGGATGCCAAAGACGAGGTCGAATCGAACCTGATCATTCCCCGCGCCGGTACTACCATGGGCGATGCTATCGGCATCCAACAGCTTGGCGTACTCCACCACTTGCAAGGCTTGAAACATTCTTTCAGCACTTACAGAAAGTGGGTAAGTGTTGTTTCGAAGTACATTTCCGTAGATTAGGTAACGCACGCATTGCTGATAAAAGGCAGGAACAGCATCAATGACTTTAACCGTCTTTGCGCCCAAGGCATAAGCTCTGGTTTCGATTTCCTTTAGTTCCTCCTGACTAAATCCGCCGGTATCGACGGTTAGTGCATGAACTTCTAAACCCAAATCTTGACTTAAGTATTTGACGCAAAACGAAGTATCCAATCCTCCGCTATAAGCCAGCACAACTTTCTTATTGGCCATTATTCTATTTTTAAAGGGAGCTAAGCTAGCTACCCTGAATATTTATTAATAAATGAACTACATACTGTCCGGTCCAGGCTTGGGCTATCCTTATTGCCTGGAGAATTGTCGAACAGTCTTATTGTGGTGTTTTGACCACGATCTGATCGCTGAGATCAAGGGCCATTGATTCCTCCTTTGATGGAGCAAGCATAGCCGTACAAAGGCAGATTTTCCTTTGATTCCTATTGAGGATGTCGAAATTTGGGCAGCTCTTGCAGCCGTTCCAGAAAGCATCGTCTTGCGTCAACTCTGAGAAGGTGACCGGCTTGTAGCCCAAATCTGAGTTGATCCGCATTACTGCTAAACTAGTGGTGATACCGAAGACTTTAGCAGAAGGGTATTTATCTCTAGATAAAGCAAAAACTTGTTGTTTGATGCGGCGGGCCAAGCCTCTACGGCGATAAGCTGGAGCTATGATTAGACCTGAATTAGCAACGTATTGACCGTGACTCCAAGTTTCGATATAGCAAAATCCTGCTATCTGGTCTCCATCCATAGCTACGACGGCATCTCCCTTGAGAATCTTAGCCTTTACATAGTCGGGTTTCCGTTCAGCGATTCCTGTTCCCCTTTCTTTAGCTGATTCTGCATACAGCGAACAAATGTACTCTGCATAGCTAGCATGAGCCGGAGAAGCTATCTGAATGATAAGATTATCTTGCGATTGCATGGTTTTTCTGTATTAACCATTCTTGAGCCAACAGGGACTGGGTCCAAACCGAAGATCCGTATTAACTCAAATGCTTTGAAAAAGTAGAATCTAATTTGGTGGAAATTTGGTAGGGCATGATGCCTACCCACGAGGGTAATATGAAAGATATACGCCCCTAGGGGCGACGACGTGCATGTCTACGACGGCAAGTAAAAGGAAAAGATATGATATTTAGTTCTGTCATTGCCATTGTGCAAGCAAAAGTAGGTGCAATTATGGTGATTTGCAACTGGTCAGCTCTTTTTTTTGAAATATTTAATAGACCTATCCAATAATTAGTAATTCCTTAAGTAGGGAGGGCAGAAGAGGTGAGAAATACAGAAATTTCAAGGCGAATTTTCGCCTTGAAATGGTATGTCGCCACAATCAGCGGAAACGGAGGTGTGGGCGGATTCCCCACACGGGCCATTTCCGCTGTCTATGTATGAAAATTGTAGATTAATCTAGATCTACGGCTCGGTAGGCATCGATCACGGCTTGTTCTCCCTCCTTGTCCGGACGTGAATTGCCGTGCTCCATTCCTAGTACGTCTGTAAAGCCCTTCTCGTGGATCACTTTAAATACATTTTTATAGTGAATTTCTCCAGTGGTAGGCTCTTTTCGGCCAGGATTATCACCAATTTGGAAGTAGGCGATTTCATCCCAAGATTTCTTAATATTAGGGATGATATTTCCCTCTTGTATTTGCTGATGGTAGATATCAAAAAGAATCTTACAACTTGGACTACCTACGGCTTTACATACAAGGTAGGCTTGTGCCGCTTTAGTGAGGAATAGCCCAGGGTGATTACGAAAGTTTAAAGGCTCGAGCACCATAGTGAGATTGTGCGGCTCCAAGATTTCACTTGCCCGCTTAAGGGTTTCAACAACATTAGCCGTTTGGTACCCCATATCTTGGCGAAGATCTAGATGGCCGGGAACTACTGTCATCCACTTTGCATTGACGCGCTTGGCCACATCTACGGCCTTTTTGATGTAATCCAGGAATTCGGCTCTAGAGTCCTCTTTACCTGTCGTTAAAGTCGGTTCTTTCCAATAGATTTTGTGTGCGACGAAGACCCCCATAGTAAGGCCCAAATCCGCCATGGTTTTACCCATTTTCTCTTGCAAGGAAACCTCTCGTTCTCGCATGCCATTATCTTCAAAGGCCGAGAACCCTTGATCCGCCATGAACTTCAGTTGGTCAATCGGATCTTTACCAGCATGATGCTTGAACATCCCCAAGTGAGGGGCAAATTTCATCTTAAAAGGTTCAGCTTTAGTCGAACTGGGAGTGGCTTGGCTACTGGTGGTCGCCCCAACGAAGGCTGCTGAGGTAGCGACACTGGATTGTATAAAAGTTCTTCGCTTCATTTTGTGATGGATATGAATTTCGTGTTGAATTGCTTTTCGAAAAGGTACAAGAAAGGTTAGGAGTGGAGCGCACCTAGAGGTAGCTCGTTCCTAACCTTTCAAAAGTGGGTATATAGCAGAAACCCAAATGTTTACATTACTTCTGTAATACCTGGTACGATAGAAGGGTAGTGTCCATCCTTGCTAGGCATCACTTGTGGGTTGGCATCCCAAGCGTACTTGCTTGGTGATAGATCAAGGTTGGATGCTATGGCTTCATCCCACTTGACCAACTGTCCAGAATAGGTAGCCATTCGTCCAAGAATGGAGGTCATGGTACTTTTGGCTGCATTCTCGGCATCTGCGAATTTGTAATCTCCTTTAGCGATAGCCGCAAAGAGTACATCATGCTCTACCTGATAAGGGTTAGGATCACCTTTACCCTTTTTATCCATGATAGCATGGCCACTCTTAGTTAATATTACGCCAGGTTTAGGTGCAGAACCATTAGTACCTTGGAAAGCCTCCGTTACTTTGTTTTCACAACCTTTCCAGTGTCGGCATTGACTCATCATTTTACTACCGTCGGCATATTCAAACTCTACAAAGTGATGATCGAAAATCTCTCCATGGTCTTTGCCTGTTCTCATGCGTCGTCCACCCATACCTCTAGCAGAAACGGGGTAGGCTTTCTTCACCCAGTTGCCCACATCAAGATTATGGATATGTTGTTCTGTAATGTGGTCCCCACATAACCAATTGAAATAATACCAGTTAAGCATTTGGTACTGCATCTCGGTCATGCCTTCTTTTCTTTCTCTCACCCAAACACCACCACTATTCCAATACACGTGGGAGGTCGTGATATCTCCAATAACACCTTCGTGTAGCATATCTACCCAGTTGGTGTAGATTTTCTGATAGTGTCTTTGCAACCCTACTACTACATTCAGTTTCTTCTCCTTGGCCAATTTGGCAGTTTCCAACACCTTGCGCACACCAGGGGCATCAACGGCAACTGGTTTCTCCATGAAGACGTGCTTGTTGGCTTTAATTGCGGCATCGAAATGGATAGGACGGAATCCTGGAGGCGTAGCGATAAGTACGACATCGGATAATGCGATTACTTTTTTGTAACCATCAAAGCCGTCGAATTGATTTTCTTTAGGAACATCAAACCTGCTGCTATCGATATCGTTATTCGCCAACGCATTCTGAATACGTTGCACACTCGCATCAAGGCGATCGCGGAAGGCGTCTGCCATGGCTACCAGACGAACGTTTTGCTCAGTTGAAAGGGCTTGTACTGCTGCTCCGGAGCCTCTTCCTCCGCAACCGATCAACCCCACTTTTATCACATCCTCTCCATCAATATGTGCTTTGGCTGAAAGCATAGACGGGCTTAGAATTAGCGCGCCAGTTGCCAAGCCGGATGATTTGACAAAGGTACGGCGACCCATTTTGTTCTGGTCTTTCTTTTTCATGATAAGGTTAATTGTATACTTGAATAAAGTTTTATCCTTGTTGGACTACTTGGTAGTAGTGGTCGAGGGCTACGAATGATCTCTGCTTTTAACGAATTCTGTTCGCCAGAATCCATAGAAACTTATGTTACAGAGCATTCAACTTGTAATATCAAAAAAAACGAAGGGAAAATTGAGAAAATGGCTGGGTTTTAACGAATTGAGCTAGATAATTGCATAGAGTGGTTATAGGGTCTAATTTCCGACAATTAGTCGGATAGATGTGTGGTAGTTTCGTTTTGCGGAATTACCGGACTACTTTTAAGAAACAAAAAACATTATTAAACCATGGCTATTGCCCACCACTTCATGGTAGACTTCTCTGTTCCTGAAGAGCCCCCTGCCTCTTTTTTGGAACTGGTACCCTATCAGGAGGCTGTGGTTACTGATTACCTATCAAAAGGCAAGTTGGTGAATTATGCGATCTCTCTGGAAAAATCCAAGATCTGGGCGGTCTTTGCCGCAAATTCAGAGATCGAAGTGCTAGAGATGTTGATAGATTTTCCGCTGACAAAGTTTATGAAAGTGGAAATCAGTTTGCTGCAGCAATATAACCAAAACGCCTACGCGCCTGGCTTTTCTTTAAACTAGTTTGTTCCATTTTAGAGGGCATGGTGTTTTCCTTAAGTATCGTGCCGAGACATATTCCTTTCTGAAGAAGTATCCTTTCCGTAATTATTTCGTTCAATTAAAGGCAAAAAAAAACCGATAAAGCGGATGCCAATCGGTTGGGAGTAGAGAAAGCTTACGAATTAGAGGGTTTTGCCTTCTAATTTTGGAAATGTTTGGGGTATAGTTTTATCTCATGATGTTTAAAACTCCCGAAGGAGCGAAAGTGGTGTTCCTAGTGTGAAAGAATAATAAAACGGAGCACCTTGCGTATTCGGCTTGATTGGTGCTCCGTTGCTTGGTTTGGGGTTGTTTTTAGTAGTTCTCAAATGATCTTGGGGATCGTTTCCCGGTCCTTCAACCTGGGATTTGGTTTGAGTTATACAGGGATGAATTAGGGATTATACAAGAGTACGATTTGGGGATTGTTTGGGTTAAGTTTTGGTTTCTGGGGCTGAGGTCTTAATTCGTTTTTGCTAGTTTTCATAATAAGGAGACGATTCGGCACAGAATTCCACAAAAAAAGAACTACTTTTTTTCTTCCTTCGAGTATTTTTTACTTTAATTTGCTGATTATTAACTAGTTGTTGGTTTAATTTTTTTTGTTGCCTTAGCGTAATCTCCGGAATGAACCTAAATATTTGCCCCCAGTTATGTGCTTGGGTCTAGCAATTATCTATCCAGATGGAGGGAATAGCCCAATGTTGAGGGCATTAGCTTATTTCTTCTAATCGATGTGATCTCCTACCCACCACAGGATAAAAATTCATCGGCTATCTACTATACATACGGACAGGAAACATAAGATTCACCGGCGGCATAGACAAAATTGTATGTCATGATGGCTTGGTGTCATAAGGTTTTTTATTTTTGAAATTAACTTCAAAGAAGCATAGTGTTATCCATATTTAGAACCAACCAATTAATGGCCAGTTTCCTACTGGTTTTTTATGCTGCAGCCCTTCGGTTTTGGGGTTTGGTGTATTTGGAGCCTTGGGAACCTACTGGTTCAGGTATCTTTTCAGATTGGATATATGAACAGGTGGGCTATTCGGGCATTGTGCCAGCGATTATAGCTACCGTTTTGATTTTTATCGAAGGATGGATGTTAAATGCCTTGGTTCTTAGAGATCGATTAGGTAGAGATGCCAACCTATTTCCAGGGCTCTTTTATATCTTGATCTGTAGTGTTCTTCCGCCTTTTCTACAACTTTCGCCCTTACACTTGGCGAACTTTTTCTACATCTTAGCCCTGTTTGAGCTCTTAGGTATTTATAAGAAGGCTAATTGTGCGACAAATCTGTTCAACAGTGGCCTATGGATAGCAATCGGAAGCTTCTTTTATCCCTCTTATCTGGTGCTCTTTGTTTTGGCAATTGCCGTCCTTAATACTCTACGTTCCATAAAACTTGGCGATGTTCTAATTGTACTCAGTGGAATCCTTTTACCTTATATATATGTGCTGGTATACTTCTACTGGACAGATCAGCTATCCCTTCTTCTAGGGCAACATTTCCCGATACAATTGGGGGTTCCTGAAATTCACCTTCCTGATCCTATTCTGTATTACATCAGCATTATTTTCTTTGGAATACTTATGTTGGTTGTATTGTTCAGCTGGGGAGGGTTTCTAGCGAAAAATGTGATTCAGGTTCAAAAGAAGATCAATATCTTATATAGTGCGCTATTCCTTTCGATCCTGGCACCTTTTATGATTGATAAGGTATCGCTAGATATTCTATTATTTCTGGCTGTTCCACTAGGTGTTCTCACTTCCTTCAGCTTTACCAATATGCCAGGGCAAAGAGCCGAAACCATCCACCTGATCTGGGTGGCAGGCTTATTGTACTTTCATTTTTTAGTGTTTAGCGGAGCATTAGGGTAAGGCCGGTAGCCTGCTTTCTTAATTTCCCTTCTCGAGATCCTCTCTTGCCATTTGGTCGGCTAAGCGGAGAGGGTATAGGGCCACTAATTTTGTTAAAGTGTATCCCAATATGACCATTGATGTTAAATACTGTTAATGTTTGGACTTGTTCCAACTTCTTAACTAATAGTCCCCTTTCTATTGTATATTTTTGCTTCAAACGGATATGAAAATATGAAGATATTAGGATTAGTGGCGAGCTTGCTATTTTCTTTTAGCTTGCTCCAAGCTCAGCCGATGGCCCCAGTTGAATGGAGCTTTTCAGCGCAAAAAGTTGCCGATAAGGAATACGATCTAGTTTTCACCGCTGATATCGATCCAGGTTGGTACATCTACTCCCAAAAGGCCAATGAGGATGGTCCCATTCCTACTTCCTTTTATTACAATGCTGATCCCGGATTTCAACCTGTAGGTATTCCTACTGAAGAGGGGGATAAGAAAGAAGGAATGGATGATATGTTTGGCATTCATCTAATCAAGTATGGTAAGAAAGCTGTATTTAAACAGCGCGTTATGTTGACAGATGAGATCAAATCGATATCGGGTTACTTGGAATTCATGTGCTGTAATGACAAGCAGTGTCTTCCCCCAAAATCCATTGATTTTGCCTTCGATTTTGACAAATAAGGATACGTTTATCCTCCCAGGGAGGAAATGATCTTTCCTCCAACTCTGATCGCCTACACATTGAATGCTTTTTTCTGAATTAGGAATCATTTAACATGAGACTTCTATCATTTTTTAGTGCCCTTTTCTTGACGGTCGGACTATCGGCTCAAATGGTTGATCCTGTAAAATGGGATACCCACATAGATATGATCTCGAAGGATGAATACAAATTGGTATTTACTGCCAATATGGATCCGGGGTGGATGCTATATTCACAGCATACAGAGGATGGTGGCCCGATACCAACTACCTTTTACTTTAACGAAGGGGGTCACTATAGTTTGGTCGGTGAGGTAGACGAAAAGGGGAAGAAGAAAGAAGGCCGCGATCCTTTATTCGATAATATTGTAGTGATCAAATATCCGAAGGGGCCAGTGGTCTTTACTCAGACGGTAAAGGTGACGGATCCCAGTCAAGCTATCACGCTGGAAGTGGAATACATGTCTTGTAATGATCAGACTTGTACGCCGCCCATGCTCAAGGATTTTTCCTTTGATGTTAGTTCCGTGGCTGGGGAGGAATTAACGGCTTCTGCCAGTCAGATTTCCGAGCAATCCGAGACTGGAGCTTCGAAAAATGCTCAGATCAGCATTGTGGAGGAGGCTGAAGAGGCCAGCACTAGTTTGACGGAGGAGGCCGCTCCATTACTTGAAGTAGATGATGCAGCGGAGCAAAAAGGCGGCTTATTGGAGCCGGTTAAGTGGTCCTTCACTAGTAAAGCTGTTGGTGAGGGAGAATATGAATTCACAGCTACAGCTCAGGTTGAAGATGGTTGGAGCATGCCAGGTTACAAATCTCATATTGATGGTCCTCCACCCTTGGAAATCTACTGGGAACATGATACAACGGCAATTATAGCTACTGGCGAGGTAAAAGAATTGACCAAGACCAAGACGGCGATGGATCCCTTATTTGGAGTGGAAGTCAGTAAGTATATTGGTAATCCTGTGGTCGTAAAACAAACCTTCAAGAGTAGGCAAAGTAATCCTGTAGTGAAGGGATTTATGGTGTTTACCGTTTGCGATGATGAGAAGTGTTTGCCACCGACTGAAGCTGCCTTTGCCATAGATTTGAGCACAGGAAACCCAGCTGCTGATGTGGCTACGACCTTACCTCAAGGAGATGAACTAGACCAGCGACGAGAAAGCTTAGCTTCCACCTATAAGGAACCTCTCGGTAATTGTGGGGAAGAAGTCGTTTCTAGCGATTCTCTCTTTTGGACTTTTATCCTAGGCTTTCTGGGCGGATTGGTGGCACTGCTGACCCCTTGCGTCTTTCCGATGATACCTTTGACGGTGAGTTTCTTTACTAAAACGAGTAAAGATCGGGCCTCAAGCCTGCGGAATGCCCTAATCTATGGTTTCTCGATCATTTTGATCTACGTTTCTATTGGGTTGATTATTACGAGTGCCTTAGGACCTGGTGCCTTGAATGCGCTGTCAACCAACTGGATTGCGAACCTGCTTTTCTTCGCCATCTTTGTGGCTTTCGCTTTTTCTTTCTTTGGATATTACGAAATAACCCTACCTAGTTCATGGTCCACCAAGAGTGATGCAATGGCTGACAAAGGTGGACTGATTGGAATTTTCTTCATGGCTTTTACCTTAGCATTGGTTTCCTTCTCCTGTACGGGACCAATCATTGGATCAGCATTAGTGGAATCAGCCACCAATAAAATGGGACCCATGGTTGTCATGCTGGGTTTTTCCTCTGCTTTGGCTTTACCTTTTGGCCTGTTTGCCGCTTTCCCTGGCTGGTTAAATTCTTTGCCACGCTCAGGTAGTTGGATGACTTCAGTAAAGGTCGTATTGGGTTTCTTGGAATTGGCTTTGGCTTTGAAATTCCTTTCAGTAGCGGATATGACGATGCATTGGGGAATATTGCCTTATGAAGTCTTCATGGGACTTTGGGTCTTAATTTTCGCTGGAATGGCCTTGTATCTTCTAGGTTATATTCGCTTCCCTCATGATAGCAAACTGAAGAAAATATCCCCAACTCGTTGGGGATTCATTGTAGCTTCTTTAGCAGCAGTGGTTTACCTGGTTAGTGGTTTTGGATATAATCAGAAAACCCAAGCTTATCAATCTTTAAAAGTGATGAGTGGTTTAGCACCACCAGCACATTACAATATCCTATTGCCAGAGCCTGACTTAGATCCTGAATTGAAAGCTCGTTTTCCTTCTTATTCGAAGTGTGCTAACAACTTAGAATGCTTCAAGGATTACTATGAAGGAGTGACTTACGCCAAAGAAATTAACAAACCTGTCCTTTTGGACTTCACTGGACATGGCTGTGTAAATTGCCGGAAGACGGAGGAGCACATATGGACTGCGGAATCTATTTGGGAGCGCATTACGGAAGACTATGTACTGATTTCCCTGTATGTTGATGATAGAAATCCATTAGATAAACCCTTGGTATCTAAGGTTAGCAACAAGAAACTTCGAAATGTCGGCCACATGTGGACAGATTTCCAAGTGACGAATTTCCAGCAAAATACCCAACCTTTGTACGTGCTGATGTCGCCAGAAGAGAAGGTGCTAGCAGCGCCTAGAGGATATAAGGAAGGTGTTCGAGATTATAGTGATTTTCTCGACTGTGGTTTGAATACTTTCTTGCGAACTAATGGAGGAGCATTGGGAAGCCGTTAAAGGGGGAGCGTACCATATGAAAAGCCCTCAGTTGATCTTATTCAGCTGAGGGCTTTTTCATTATTCGAGACCTACTAGGAGTTGGCCTTTCTCTACGGCCGCACCTTTCTGTATAGGCACTTCTTTGATTACACCATCTCCGAGTGCTTTGATCACGTTTTCCATTTTCATGGCTTCTAAGATCAACAATGGATCTCCCGCATTGACTGCTTGGCCGGCTTCTACCAAAATATCTAAGACCAATCCAGGCATTGGTGCTTTAATATCCTTCAATTGTAGGCCTGCCTTCACCTGTAATCCCATTTTTTGGATTAGGCGATCGTATTGATCTTGTAATTTAACCTGATAAGATGATCCGTTGATCTTGAGGGTTACCTCCTTTCGGAGTGGATCGAGATGTATGAGTTCAGCCTGGTAGGACTTGCCATCCTTGATCAGGTGGAAGTGCTTTTCGTCAATGGAGATTACATCAAGGCCAGTCGTGGAGAGCTCATCGAATTGGAAATCATCATTGACACGAGCTGAGTATTTTTTTGGCATGATTATAGGGCATTCACTGGGATCAAATTTGAAGTTCGATTTTTAACATGAAATTCAAGTATGATCTTAGTTGGTCATTCTTCCCAACCGCATTAAGAAATAGGTCTCAAATATAGTATAAACTACATAAATCAGTAGGAAAGGTATAACGAACCAACGGTCAGTTGGTTCGGCTACGGACTGATAAATAAACACTACCGCGACCGAAAGCATCATCTTAAACCCAGTGAACCCAAGAACCAATCTGGAAAAGTCGTTCTTATTACGACTTTTAATCATTCTCAGGCCCAAGTGAAAAACGATGATACTGAGTACGGTAAAGAAGATCAAGCTCACCGTAGAGATGTCCATATAGACTGAAAATTGGGCTTGCTGCCCCAAGATCAGTACTATGGCCAGAACGCCGAGGCCAAGCAGCAGTAGTTGAAGGTAAAAGGTCTTTGTACTCACTGTATCTCGTGATTGTTAATCTGGAATGGCGCAAAGATACAGGTAAAACATAGAAATTTTGGATACAAAGTCCTAGGGAAGAGAGAAGAAGGGGAGCCAAAAAAAGAAAATGAGCAATGAGGTCTATTTCAACCTCACTACTCATCCTTTTCTTTGTCATCTTTACCCTGAGCGTTAGGGGCGAAAATGAAATCCTTTAAGGTTAGGTAAAAAGCACCGATGATCGCAAAGATCACTAGGATCAGGGTGAAATAGGGACGCTCTGTTTGATAACGTTCATCGAGTTCTCTACCTGCCAACGCTCCTACAATGAGGATGGCAGCCATCTGGAAGGCCATGCCCGAGTATTTTAGGTAACTATGGGCATTATCGACGACCTTCTTTGGATTAGGCTCCTGCTTTGGCTGCTTTGCCAACTTGGCTACCTTTATCTGCTAATGGATTAGTTCTCTTTATACCAGCGTCACCCATAGTACAGGTTACGTTAAAATCTGCACCAGAGTTGACGATCAATTTTCCTGTAGTAACGTCACCACTAATTTTGGCACTCTCGCGAACGTTTAGCAATTCGCTTACTTTAATTGTCCCTTCAAATTTCCCTTCAATAACGGCATTTTTGCAACGAATTTCCCCATCAACAAACCCTGTTGGGCCGATGATCACCTTAGCGTCACAGAAGAGCTTGCCTTGGATAGTTCCATCTACGCGGAAGTCGCTAGCAGATTGCACGGAGCCTTCCACGACGGTTCCTTTCACTACACTATTTAAGGCATGACCAGATGGTCCGGAAGAAGTGGCGCTTGTTTTCGTCTTCGTCGCCTCTTTTTTGCTGTCTTTACTATTAAACATCGCTACGTTTTAAGGTTAGAAAAACATGTTTACATATCTCTTGTGCTATTAATCCTTCTTTACCTTAATTAGTCGTGAAGACCAATTTCTTGCAGAAAAACAAATGCTTGTTTCCTGTTCATAGATAAAAGGATGAATGTTTGGGCGAAAATAAAAATAGTTGATTAACTGGGATATTGTGAGGGGCAGTTTTCTCAAGTCCTAGCAAGATAGTGTATTTTTTGCATCCCTGATAACTCAAGCTTTGCAAAATTCCTACCCGGATAGAAAAGATAGGTTCTCAACCTGTTTTCTATGCTTGGCTATCTTACATAACGATCAAAAGGCGGGTTCAAGTATCCAGTCAGAATGTTCAAATATTTTCCAGCGAATCTGGGTGAGATCCCGAGCGGGATCGATGTATCGTTGCTTGGGATGGTCATTGAGTTTTACCTGGATATCGGCATAGATCGCGACCTTCTTGCCCTGTGCTTCGTATTCCTTTTGTAGAAAATGAGCGAACTGCAAGATCATATCTGGATGCGTGTACATTTTCCTTTCTTGTTTGTACCAGAGGTAATCTCGTGGTCTGACTCGTTCCTTTTCGCCGGTGGCAAGGTCCTCTACAACAAAAACACCACTGCCAGCTTTGGATCGCAGCATCATGCGCCAGGAATATCGGTGCCCTTCCTCCGTCCAGGCTACGTTTCCGGGGAAAAGGTGATGTCTCAAGGGTAGCAGCATATGAACGCCTACTAGTAGAGCGATCGCCGTGATCTGCCAGTTCTTCTTTGGACTATAAGCCTGTAAAGCGGGCTGATTTAAGGGCTCAAGGGGTAAGGGCGGTATACGAAAAAAGCCTAAACGTTTTGGAAAGCGATCTATTAAATTGTTTAGGGTCACTCTTGGGAAGGTAGGAGCAAAATACATGGCGGTTAAGCAGAGGGAGAGGTAAGGGAAGATCCCAATGCTGAAAACCAAAGCGTTGGTGCAATGGAAGAAAATGGCCATTAGTAGAGCGAGTACTCTCGTTCTTTTGTAGAGCAACATAGGGACAATGGCCAGGTCCAGAAATAGGCCACCATAGGCCATGAAATAGGCCGCTTCCGGGGTTTTCAACAGTGGTCCGATCAAAAACGCATTGCTTTTGGCCGGAAGCCAAATTTGTAGAGGCATGGCCCGTAGCCAGTCCGGATTGAGCTTGGCGATTCCACCAAAAAAGTAAACGATCCCCATCAAGAACTGAAGCAAAAACAAGGGCCAATAAGGCATGTGCGACCAGCCGATTTTTCTCCCCTGCTTTACATCCCAACTAAAGGCACGATTCGCCGGTAAAAAAATCATTACAAAACAGATCCAACAAAACAAATAACCATGATTGAGATAGCTGGCCTTCTCCAGCAGGAATAAGTAGGTGAACCCGAAGAAGAATAGGGTAGTGGCTAGCCGGTATCGATAGCCTAGGGTAATGGCAACAGCCAAAAGAAGCAATACCACAAAGAAGACCGTCATCCAAGGATCAGGGAAGACCTTAACCCATTCAAAACCATAATAGGGAAACTGAAATCGTTCTGGATTGAAAGCATCTTTCTGGATATGATAGTATAGGTAACTGCTCAGTACATCTATAAAGGCCAACACGCCAAAGGCCAATCTAAAGAAGATTAGGGGGGCAATATCAGTCGGCCTAAACAGGAATTTCATGGGGTAAAGATAGGGATTTCCAACGTGGCCTTGGCAATTCACTTTCCCACCTGTCCAATTCACCTGTCGATGTGTCAACTTCAGCATCATACTACGCAAGTCACCCCCTCTTTTCCAATAGCTTTGAGTCATAATTCACCAAAAAATCAGATCATGAAAAAGCAAATTCAATGTTTATTGTTTGGAATGTTGTTCTTTTCTATCGCGCAAGTACAGGCGCAAGATCCGGCCAACATGGCCCTATTAGAGAGCACTACGCCCGAGGAGAGAGCTCAGGTCCAGACCGAATTAATGCAGGAAAAGTTGCAGTTAGAGGACACGCTGTCGGCCAATTTGAATGAGATCAACTTGAAATATGCCAAGAAGATGGAAGGGGTCATCAAGGGGGATTCCAGTAAGTGGACTAAGTTTCGAACAGCAAAGCGATTTGATAAAGAAAAGGATCAAGAGCTGCAGGAGTTGTTTTCCAAAGATCAATTCAAGGCCTACCTCAAATATAAAGACCGATTAAAGAAGGACGGTAAGGAAAAGCTCCAACAGCTAAGGCAGCAGTAAGACATCTCACATCTCCTACAAATCAAATGAAAACAATCTGATATGTTACCCCTATTGTATTTTTTAGGCATCGTTTACCTATTTATTCTGATTGAAGCCTTTTGGTCTTGGCGACAGGAGAAGGTCGTACACAATTGGCGAGAGTCTTTGTCTAACATTATCATCATGCTGGGCAACAACTTGATCAAACCGCTGTCCATCGCGTGGAAGTACTTCCTGTTTCGTTTGGTAGAGCCTTTTCAACCTTTCGATATTCCCGTGAACGCCGGGACCATTCTCTTGACCTTTTTCATTGCGGAATTTGCCTACTACTGGTATCACCGCTGGAACCATGAACTACCCTTGCTCTGGACTTTGCACCATACCCATCACTCCAGCCCGTGGATGAACTTAACGACCGCCTTCCGAATCAATTGGATGGGAAGCTTTGTAGGACAGGTGTATTTTCTACCGATCATTTGGATTGGTTTTGATCCCGAAGTGCTAGCCTTTTGCCTTGCCTTCAGCCTTTTCTATCAATTCTTTCTCCATACGGAATTTGTGGGATCCTTGGGGCGATTTGAAGGTTGGCTGTTGAATACGCCCTCCGCACATCGGGTACATCATGGCTCCAATGAGGCCTATATCGATAAGAACTATGGAGGGGTTTTGATCATTTTTGATCGTTGGTTTGGCACTTATCAGGCGGAAACAGAAAAAGTACAATACGGAGTGACGACAGGCTTTATTGGCCATAACCCTTTGAAGGTTGTATTCCTCCCGCTTTGGCAATACCTCCAAGGTAATTGGAAACGGGAAAAGGATAATTTAAAGGAGGACAATATGATCAATCAACGTCCTCCCATAAGAAAACCGGCGCAAAGTGTGAATTAAAGGCACGATAGCCGGACTTGGTTTTCATGATAGATGGATGGTTGCTAGCACCTTATTTTTGCCTGCCCAGATAGGCTTGATGGAAATGGCAGGTGCTAGCGGCCATCCACTTTTTCTTTTCCCTTATCCCGTCAAATCACCGACTGTAAATTGATTATGAGTATTTTATATATCAACTCGCAGTTGGTATATTACAATTGACCTTTCATCCGAGATGTACTAAAGCCAAAAAAAAATACATTAACCCCTTTTCGTATATAAGTTTTGCTTTGGATTGACGTTAGTACTTCCAAAGGGACGCAAAGATTGAGTAAATGAAATCAGAGTATACTGACCCAGGCTTGACTTGGGACGCCCAGTACCCTTTTTCACTAGTTGAAAGCGATCAAAGAGCAAGTGGCGCAAATGGCGCAGACCGAGATCTTAGTCCGACCAGATTTAGCCGGACTAGTTGGCGTCATGTATACCTGTTTTTATTGATTCCCCTTTTTAGTTTCAGCCCTCCGCAGCGCTCTATTGAAGTGTATGTTTTTATGGGAGAGGAGTGTATTATTTCTCAATACTACACCTTAACCCTTAAGCAATTGTGGCAATCCTATGCTGGGGAATCGATCCATTTTCAAGGACTGTTTCCGAATCCATCCTCTTCTCCAGAGAAGATAAAAGCCTTCCAAGACAAGTATGACTTGCCTTTTCCTGTAACGCTTGATCTACAGCAAGAACAGATGCACCGCTTTGGGGTAAAAGTCACTCCCGAAGTAGTGGTTTTTGACCAGGTCAAGCAGCAAATCTTGTATCAGGGCCGGATTGATAATACCTACTTTCGAGTGGGTAAACGTCGAGCTATTACCACTCGAACAGAGCTTGAGGAGGTACTACAAGCCGTCCATGCTAATGAAAAGCCTGCTGTTGAAAATGCACCGGCAGTGGGTTGCTTCATTACCAAGCTCCAACTGCTGTCTTCTGACGTTCCTATGTGCAAGCCCGTTTCGAAACAATAACAGAACTCATCCCACATGAAAAAGTATTGCTTAGGTTTAGTCCTAACCCTATTCACCCTTACTCTTGCCCAAACCCAACCTACATTCACGAAAGACATTGCTCCTATCATCTATGATAACTGTACAATCTGTCATAGAGCTGGAGAGATTGGCCCTATGTCCTTGACTAACTATCAAGAGGTGAAGAATTGGGGTAGTATGATCCAATATGTTACCGAGATAAAGTACATGCCACCCTGGCCTCCAGAGAAGAGTTATTCCACTTTATTGGAAGAGCGAGGATTGACAGCTGGAGAGATTCAACTGATTGCCGATTGGGTTGACGGAGGCATGCTGCAAGGTGATCCATCGCTCGAACCCGAGCTTCCCACTTTTCCGACCGGATCACAGGTTGGAGAACCAGACCTGGTATTATCCTTCGCAGAAGCCTATGAACATGGCGGTGACAACCGTGATCAGTACCAGATCTTTGTCTTGCCAACTGGCTTGACGGAGGATCGAATTGTGAAAGCGGTAGAATTGCGACCCGGGAATGGGAAGATCGTGCATCATGCGATTATTGGACTAGATGTATCTGGACAAGCCAGGATCAAGGATGCCCAGACTTCGGAATATGGATATCCTTCCTTCGGTGCTTTTGGGGTGACCCCGGAGGAGTTGTATGCCGGCTACGTGCCGGGCACCAAGGCACGTAAATATCCCGTGGGTACTGGCTCCCCTATGTATGCCGGTTCCGATTTGTTGATACAAATGCACTACGCGCCAGTGGCCGTTACGGAGTATGACTCTTCTACCGTGAATATTTTCTTTGCCGATACCGATGAAGAAATTGGGCGGCACATCCAGCACGAAGTCATGTTGCCTCTTCCCACGACTTTGTTGAATGGTCCTTTCTATATGTTGCCCGGAGATGTTAAGACGTTTCATGGCGTTTGGGAGGTGCCGAATAAGATCAGCTTATTAGGAATTACGCCGCACATGCATTTGCTGGGTAAGGAGTGGGAGGTCTTTGCGGTATCCCCGGCTGGAGACACTACGAATTTGATACATATTCCAGATTGGAATTTTAATTGGCAAGGTACTTACTTCTTTGACCGCTATCAGGTTTTAGAAGCGGGTACGCAAATTCACGCCTTAGCCACCTACGATAATTCTGCCGATAATCCGATGAATCCCAATGATCCTCCTGCCTTTGTCACCTGGGGAGAGGGAACAAAGGATGAGATGTATTTTTTGCCATTGACGTACGTCGATTACCAGCCCGGAGATGAGGATTTAACCTTTACCGATGATGTCTTGGCCGATGTGAAAGACCAAGTTTTTGCTGGCGCTATCAATACGATTGATGTACTATTCCCTAATCCTGCTGAAGAAGCGTTGAATATCGGATTCTCTTTAGCTGAAAGGGCTAAAGTCAGTATTGATATACTTGATGTTAATGGTAGGTTAGTGCGGGTACTATCGGAAAACCAATGGTATCCCCCAGGAAAGCAACTGGCACGGGAGCAGATTGGTGACCTCGAAGGTGGCGTTTATTTATTGCGGGTGCATGGGAATGACTTTTCCCTATCGAGAACCTTTACGGTGCTGCGCTGATTGAAAGGGAGTTGTTGATTTGGATCATTAAGCGAAAAAGCTCGCTGCAGAACTTGTTTCAGCAGCGGGCTTTTTCGCGGATAGGGCTGAATAGATCTCAATATCTACCCACCCAAATTAAACGAAAAGCCTAAAAAGTACCCCATCTCATACACATTCCGCAACGGAACATTAGATTCATCAAAAAGATCACCGACCTCAAAATCTTGTCCAAGACGCTGAACACGTCCCCCCATTATACCAGTACTGATGACTACTCTTTGTCCTTTTCCCAGGATGATGCTCGGCCCCAGAAAGTAGGTTTGCCCCGAGGTTTCACCGCCGATGGCTACCCCTAGACCGAAGGAGCCCCCAAGAGAAACTGGACCTTGACCTTGCCGATAGAAATGGATAAAGGAAGTCACAATCGGCAGAAAGGCATCCCCGTCTTCGGCTCGAATTTGCCCATCTCGACTAAAGTAATTCTGAGGTCTATTAAAATATCCACCGAAGCTAATGCCAACACTGGCGTTGACTTTCACGCCGCCATAGGTTGGAAACTCGATCGGGGCTAGTTTTCTTTCATTCAGGTTTTTGACCTTTGCAGAGTCATTGGGTGTAAGGGTAATGTTAAGTTTGACCTCGTCTTGCTTGGGGGTAAAGGTATAGGTATAGGAAAAGGGGTGTTCTTTGAGTTCTTCGTAGGTATATCGGACAGACATCAGATCCTTCATTTCCCAATTCTGTAATTCGCTTGCTTGCTCGGCCAAGGTGGTGGCTTGTTCTTCGTAATTGGTAGCCGTCTCCTTGACCTTGTCATAGGCTACTGCTAATGATTGTTTTTCGGCCGTAGAGGGTAATGGTAGAGAGACCAGAGAGTCTTTGATCAACTCTAGAAAAAAGATTTCTTTTTCGAGTTCAGCTACCAGTTCTTGATATCTATTGATCTTCTTGTTCAGTTTGGTCTTAATGTCTCCTTTCTTGATCACCTCACTTAGGTCTAAATCTGCCGGATCTTGATCATCAAAGACTCGGTTTAGATATTCGAGGGAAAGGCGTTTGATCTGGTCTGGTCGGAGTTGTGGGTTGTATTTCAGTTGTTCGATCTCCGCTACCATGAATTGATTCTCTGCGAAGATGGTGATATCTGATTCTATAGAGCTGGTCTGAGTAGAGATTCGTTGCTCCTTGCGAATGATGTTTTTTAAGGAAGAAGAATAGGTTGAACTCAGCCTACTGTAAGTTTTGGCCATGGCAGAGGATTCCGCCGTGGCGTAGTTAGCGCCTCCTTCCATATTGTTAGATAACCAATCTACATTGTTTTGTACAGAACTACCGCTTCCTCCTGAATCTCCAGCAGTGGCCATCAACTGAGATAATAAGTTCTTATTTCCTACCTGAAACATCTGGCCTGAACCAGCTGAGGGAACATTTACATCGCTTTCGTCGAGTTCAATAGATAGATTGTACAGATAGTCATTGTAATTAACCACATGAAGTTTTACCGGTTTTCCCTTACGAAAGTTAGGCTCAGCAGTGAGTTTGCCATTCTCTAGGTAGTATAGGGAATCCGCAGAAACGTCATAGTAGATGTGAATATTTTGAGCGGTCAACAGGCTGCATAGGCAAATGCAGACAAGAACTGAGAGGGTTCTCATGGTAGATTAGTTTTTTAGGCTTTGGCCGAAATTAATTTTTCTACTTGGCCAAAAAGTAGGAGGAGTACTTTTGGATTGGATTGCTAATATAGCCAAATTATTTTACTATACTTTAGCGAGCTTTGTTTATCTTGATTAGCTAAAATGATCGTGGTAGTATGTGGAATAAGTTGTACAGGCCACATAGTATTATAGTGACCTGTTTAATTTTTGTTTTCATTGGATTTCTGGAGTTGATTAGACTCAAGACGCATTTTTTGGACCCTTTTAATCATGGTATTCAGGAATATGAGATCACGGATATAGTTTATACCCAACTAAGTAAACCCAATATTGAACTGGATTCATTGATAAGGATTGTTCACATTGGAAATGCAAGTAGAGAACAGTTGGCCCTAATGATTGATCGGATCTCGGCAGCCGGAGCAAAGGTGATTGGTCTAGATATTATGCTTGATGGCCGGAAGGACTCGGTGCAGGATGAAAAATTGAGGACAAGTATAGAGCGAGCTGGTAACGTCGTGCTAGCTACCGAACTGCATAAGTTTGAGGAAAGGGAAAAAAAGTTTGAATCACTAGTTAGTACCGATAGCCTCTTCGCTGCACATGCAGCGCTAGGATTTATCAATTTCCCTTCCAACCATACCAAGACTATTCGTTATTTCAGTCCAGAGGAATCCGTGGGGGATAGTTCAGCCTTGGCCTTTGCTATGGCCGTTTTACAACAGTATGATGCTCAAGCAGTGGAGCGGTGTCTAAAACGAAACAGAGACGTAGAAAAGATTCATTATAAGGGAGATCTGATGAGCTTCTCTCATTACCCAACTGAACTGGTGTTGGATACAACCATCGAAATCGCACAACTTAAAGAGGTAATGAACAACAAGATTGTGCTGATGGGGTATATAGCCGAAAAGGATACAGAAAACCCCCTAAAAGATAGATTTTATACGCCCTTGAATAAGAACTATGCAGGCAAATCCATTCCTGATATGTATGGAGTAGTGATTCATGCCAACATCATCAGTATGGTATTGGAAGGACGCTATATTAAAGAATTGCCGGAGTGGTTGATTTGGTTGATTGCCTTAGTTTTTTGTTATGTAAATGTGTACTACATCCATGAGATCTACGAAAAATTTCATCCGGCATTTCACGGGATTACCCGGAGTTTGCAGTTGATAGAGTGTATGGTTCTTTTTTTCCTCTTGGGTATATTATTCTATTATTTTCGTTTACAGATAGACTTCGGGATAGGCATTTTGGCCCTCTTACTGGCATATGATATCATAATGATTTATGAAAGTCTACTTTTGAAGAAAATACCATTGTTGCAGAAGATCAAGGATAAATTTTAGCAAAGAAAGACCCGATTTGAAGACTTTGGCCGGATTTTTGCATATTTCAATCGTAAAATCTTGCGTTTTTATCGACGTGAGCCTAGATTTGAAGTATTCAAACACTTTAATCTCCTCAGATAAAATGTGATCCTCCATTTCCTTCAGACTGAAAAGCATTTCTAATATCAGGTCTGATTTCTTTAACTAAAGTTTTCTAAATTTAATAGCTCTTCTCGTTGTATGATCAGTAAGTTGCTGATTTATAGTGACATCATAATGCTGAACTAGGATTAGACCTAAGAAGGCTATCTCCTGCAGTCTGAGCCCGTGATCATAGTCTCTCGATGCGATGGATCCGTACGACTTTGGATCTATTGATTCTCTGTAAATTCACAATACTAACTATACATCATAAACATGAATCGATCTTTTTTCACTGCAGCTCTACTTCTGATCAGTTCCCTGCTGATAGGACAAGAAAAGGTAACCGTGCTCACGGTCACTGGGCATGTGAATTACTTCAGCGGTGCTAGTAATATTGGCAAACGGGTTTTGCCCGGACAACTACTGCCAACCATTGGTTTTTTGCGATGCGATGAAGGGGCAACGGCCATGTTGGTATTTGAAGGTCAACGTCATCCCATTAAAAGTAAGCAGGAGTTTGATCTAAAGAAACTACCCAAGCAAAAGAAGCGCGGAAGTAGGATGGGCTATCTAGGCCGCTTCCTTAATTTCATTGGTTCCTCGGTCAATAATACGGAGGATAATGACAAATTGGAGAAACACCACGAGCGATACATGACCTCTGTTGGAGGGGTACGTGGATTTGCTCAAAATGAGGCCGCAATTAAAACCTATGGCTATTTATCAGGGCCAATGGGAGGAGGAAGGGTAGACTTTAGGTGGAATTATGTTGGCAACGTTCCCTTCTACCAATTTGAAATACGTAAGGAAGCGGAAAAAGACTTGCTGTTTATGGCTAAAGTGCGTGCAAATCAGCTTTCAGTGGACCTTGATGAACTCAGCATAGTAGAAGGAGAAGTGTACCATTGGAAAGTGACCGCTGAAACTAAGGAAGGTAAGGCAATCTCTACGGTAGAAGTACCTTTTAGTTTGGAAGCTGAAGCCTTGTCCAAGCTACTAACAGGAAACCGCTTACAGAAAATGCAGAAGTCCGTGGAAGAAGGAGAAAAGGAGTTGGTCGTTTTGCAACAGATGCAAGAACAAGGGTTTAAACATGCAGCTTACAGTAAATATGAGCTGATGTTACAACAAGATGCTAACAACTTATTGATCAAACGTCTTTTTGCCTCCTTCTTGGCAGAGAATAATGATCTAGACAGAGCTAAAGAACTAATTACGGATATTCAGTAGAATGCCGAATATCGCCTGGTTTTACCAAATCGACTACATGAAGAAATCTCTTTTTATATTACTTATTGGCGTTTTGCTAGCAGGCGGACTCTGGGCTCAGCCCAAACCTAAGATCTTTGCTTATGGTTTAAATGGCTGGTCCAAGTATGACCCACAGCCTGTAATCAGCTACAAAAAGAAAGTCGCCAGTGAGGTGTACAAGAGATTGATCCGGGCTACAGGTGATTATAATACGGCTGTTCCCACTTTTGTGATGAACGATGGCAAAGAAGTGGTGGCGTGGATGGATCCTAAAGCTTCGGTGATCGGTTTAGAAGAAAAGGCGTACGACATATGTACTAGTTTTGGGGCAGACTCCTTGAATGCCTTGGCGGCCATCTTGGCCCATGAAGTCATCCATCACTATGAAAAACATGACTGGAACAGACATTTTGCGCAGCAGAATGAACTGCAGAAAGGAGTGAAAATGGAAGATATCCTCCCTTATGAGACGCAGGCTGATCACCTGGGGGGCTTGTTGGCCTTCTCAGCGGGCTTTGATACTTACCGAGTTAACTCCAAGTTTCTAGAGAAGGTCTATGAAGAATATGGTTTTGAGCAGAAATTATCGGGCTATCCTGCGCTGGAGACACGCATGAAAATGGTAGATAACACCATCAAAGAACTGCATCAGGTTAAACAGGTTTGGGAAACTGCTCGCCTATTGAGTTTTATTGAAGAGCATGAACTTGCCGCTTATTACTATCAATATGTGCTAAAGACTTACCAAGGGTACGAAATATACAATAATGCAGGTGTCAATGCAGCTTTAGCTGCGCTTCAACTATTCGAAGCCGAAGAATGGTCTTATATTCTACCGCTGGAGCTAGACGGCAATGCCCGTTTGGATCAGGTGACCTTCCGAGCACCTGATGAGAAGGTGGCGAAGAGGATCGAACTCTTGGAGGAGGCAAATAGATATTTTGCGAGTGCGGGTTTATTGCAGAAAAACAACCCCATGGTCTTAGTCAATCAGGCTTGTATTTTACTATTGCAAGGCGAAACTGAAGACGCATATGACTTAGCCAGAAAAGCTACACGCAAAAGCAAGCGGCCCGAACAAGCCAGAGAAAAGGCCTACGCAGAAATTGTTTTGGGCATTGCGGCGGCGGAAATGGGGGAGCAGGAAGAAGCCCAAGAGTGGTTGGAGAAAGCTGGTACTGTACATGCCGAATTAGCGGGCACTAACTTGCAGTTGTTGAAAGGAACAAAGGAAAGAAAGTCACCGCCTACTGATGTCAAGGGCAAGGAGCGAATTGATGCGCTTGATTTAGAGACTTTTCTGATGGATGCCGAATTAGACACCACTTTTGAGATAGGTAGCGAAAACCAAGTTATTGGTTTGCGTTCCTTTGAAAAATCAGATTTGTTCCTGCATTTCCGGCAAGGAGATGAAGCGATTGAGTATGTGGTCTTCCATCAAACGACGGTGGACTATGAACAAAGCTCGGCCAGAGGTATCAAGATTGGTGCTACACAAGCTGCTATTCAGGAAGCATATGGCCCTCCCAGTACAGCTTTACAGCTCAGTAACGGTCAATGCTTACATTATAAGCTACTAAAACTGTTGTTCTTCGTTGATGCGCAAGGTAAATTGACGCATTGGACCACCTATGAAAAGGAACTCTTTTAACTTAGTGCTATCATTGTTCCACAGCGAATGGAGAACAGCCGCATTATTCAAACCATAAACTCAAACTATGCGAAGCGTGCAATTACTGCTCCTATTCTTGTTTTCGCTTAGCCTTACCGTCACAGCGCAAGACGACTTCATGGTCGCCTTTAGCGTAAACGGTAAGGTCAAGTACAAGGCAGGAAAAAAAGTCAGAGCCAAAAGACTTAAGCAAAGTACTTTGCTATTTCCAGAGGCCATGGTCAAGGTTAAAAAGAAAGCCTCTTTAGGACTCTACTATGGCCGCGAATATCAGACCCTAGATACAAAGGGGAAGTATTATATCTCGGATTTAATGAAGGAAGCAGATGGAAAGCGTGCGCGATTCGTGGCACCTTTGTTTGATGATATGCTCATGGCTTCGAATGACAGTAAGACCTCGAGAGACGGAAGAGGAGGAATTGGCTTTGGAGATTCTCGATTCAAGGTTGTACCCTTCCAGCCCTATCACAAAGGGGAGGAAAGAGGCAAAGTCAGTGGCGAGGAAATCAAGTTCCGTTGGAAGACCAGGAAAACGGTGGATCCTTCCGTCAACACCTTTAAGTTTAAATTGATTAAGCGTGGTGGAGATGTAATTCATGAAACGGAAGTTACGGGATCAGAATACATCCTTAAGGTGGCAAGTATTTCGCTGGAACCTGGTAATTATCGCTGGCAGGTCGAGGCTACCACTGATGCTGATATCTCTAGTCCTCAGGTTGCTTTTGCCTATGTGGCTACGGATGAAGAGACCAAAGTACTAGAGCAACTGAAAAAAGATGAAGTATATCAAATGGGGGATCCAGCTGCTAAGGTGTTTTTTGAAGCAGCCCATTTGGAACGACGAGGATTCTATTACGCTGCCTATCAAAGATACTTGATGGCACATTCCACTTATCAAGGTAATGAGGTGTTGAAAATGGCTCTGAAAAAGTACCTAGAGCGGAACGATTTGGTCGATAATGAGTAAAAGACACACGGTTGATCTATACCCCTTTCTGCACCAGTAGTTGGTGTAGAAAGGGGAAACCCCAAATAATAATAACACACAAGATGGCTTTAAGCAGATTTGGTCTCACGCTCAGCTGTTTAGTTTTTTTATTTCCTTTCTTGGGTGGTGCCCAAACCACGCTAAGTATAAAAGCGAAGACAACCACCAGGGCCATTGTGGTGGGCGTTTCTGACTATTCCGAAATCACTGATCTAAAGTATGCCCATCGAGATGCAGAGGTCTTCGCCGATTTTCTGAGCGCTGAAACGAATTGGAAGGTAGCTCCAGAGAATTTGCAGCTCTTGACCAATGAAGAAGCGACAATGGGACGGTTTCACAAAGCCATGAAGTGGATGGTAGCAGAAAGTAAGCCGAATGATAGAGCCATCATCTACTTTTCGGGACACGGAGACGTAGAAGGATCCGTTGGGGGACGCTTAGGCTATCTGCTATTACACAATTCTCCTCCTGTAGATTATCCGCTAGGAGGAGCTTGCCCAATTGAGTATCTAGATGCAATGATTGCCACTCTATCCAAAGATAAGGAGGCAGAGGTCATCTTGATCACTGATGCTTGCCGTTCAGGAAATTTGGCGGGGAGTGATAATGATGGACCGCAATTGACCAATCAAGCCATTGGTGCTCGATTTGGCGAGGTGGTCAAGATCATGTCTTGCGCCAAAGAGCAGTACTCCCTGGAGCATGAAGACTGGGGTGGAGGTAGAGGTCTCTTTTCGTATCACCTAGTCAATGGTTTGATCGGTTTGGCCGATGAAGATGAGGACGAACTCATCTATATTTATGAGTTGTCCGATTATCTGCGAAGAGAGGTGCGAAAAGTATCTCGCCAATACGGAGAAATTCAGATTCCTGTAGTACGTGGACCAGAAGAAGCTGCCCTTAATACCATAGACAAAGCACAGCTATTTGCGTTGAATGCTGAACTGAGCATGGAGGATGATCAATCTATCGGCATGGCTCCCGTCCGAAAGGGGGGAAAGCTTGCAGAAAAGCCCGATAGCACATTTAACAGACTTCTGCAGCGATTCAAAACTTCTTTGGAGCAAGGGGCTCTACTGTTTCCTGAAGACGGTTCAGCCTATACCATCTTACAGGAATTGCAGACTTACACACAATTCGATAGTTTGGTGGATGTGGCCACCGATGATCTGGCCGTTGCTTTACAAGAAGAAGCTCAGGTGGCACTCAACTCGTACCTGACTACCCCTAGCAAAGAACTTTCCAAACGGTGGGGACAAGAAGATCTGTACCAAACCTATCCACAGTATCTTTTTCAAGCTGCAGAACTTTTGGGGGAAGAGGATTTCTTCTACGAGTCATTGCGTTCTAGAGCGGAGTACTTTCGAGGGGTAAATCTACGCTTAGCTGGAGAGAAGACTAATGATGAAGAACAACTTCGAGAAGCTTTACGCATTCAACAAGCCGCCTTGGAAAAGGAGCCTAATACCGCACACATTCTAAATGAAATGGGCTATCTTCTTTTCTTGTTGGAAAACAAGGAGAAGGCAGTAGATTACTTTACCCAAGCCTCCCAGGCCGCGCCTGCTTGGGTGTTGCCGTACAGCAACTTAGCTGAGACACATCGTAAATTGCGAAATTATCAGAAAGCGGAGGCCGCGGCCCTAAAGGCCCTGGCCATCGACTCTAGTTTCGCCATGGCAGCCAATAATTTGGGATTGATCTATTTTATCCAGGAGAAGGATAATGAGGCTAAAGCCTATTTTGAGAAAGCCATAGCGGCAGATTCAAGCTACGCAGCAACCTATTATAACTTGGGCAATTGGCATTTTTGGTACAAAAACTATGACATAGCGGAAGCTAACTTGTTACAATACAATGCGCTAAAAGCGGAAGATCCGATGGCCTATCAGCTGTTGGGACTAGTCTATCAGAGATGGAAGAAGTTAGATAAGAGTAGCCTTGCCTTTGAAGAGAGCCTTCGACTAGACCCAACGAATGCAACTACTACCTATAACTTCGGGGTGTTGCGGTATGAACAAAAAAGATTTGATGAAGCGATAGATCTTTTCCAAGGCTACAAGGAATTAGAACCAAAGGACACAGATGCCTATTTGATGTTGTCCTACTGCTATGCGGGACAAAACAAAAAAGAACTAGTGATTTCCACTTTAGAGCAGCTTTTGGGAGAATTAGCTTATGATAAATTGGAAGTCTTGGAGGCTAGAGAAGATCTTGTAGAGATACGGAAGCTACCCGAATACAGAGCCCTAATCAAACGCTATTTCCCTGATAAATAAATCGGTTCCAGTTCAAAACCTAAATCACATACTAATTAATCACAGATTACTATGTTACGCACCTTAAAACTACTTTTACTACCCCTATGCTGTCTGCTGGCAGCACAAGTTCTTGCCCAAAACACGGGTTATCAATTTATTGCAAAGTCGGGTTCCGAAGCGCAGATGAAGCTGATTAGTGAAGGAGCGGATTATCAGAAGGCTAATGAAGTTTACCAGAAATTGGTGGAAGCTCGTGGAGACTTTCGCTTCGAAGTACCTACCTTCTATGTCAGTACCGGCGCAAGCAAAGTGGCCTTCATCTCGGCTGATAGTAAGAGCATCGCCATTGAAGAACAAGCCTTGGAATTGTGCAAAAAGCAAGGCGAGAATTTTGAGAATGCGTTGGCAGCACTGCTTGGGCATGAATTGATCCACTTCTACGAAAAACACCTTTGGAAAGATGAGTTTACCACTGATTTTCAAGGACTAGATATTTCTACTACCCTTAGTGCTTTTCAGGATAGGGTATTAAATGAAACACAAGCTGATTATTTGGGAGGCTTCCTAGCCTATTCAGCGGGATACAAGGTGTTTGAAGGATTACCCCATTTATTGGATCAAGTCTACAAAGAATACAAGTTGAATCATGATATGAGAGGGTACCCTTCGTTGAAGGATCGTCAAACGCTGGCCTCTCGATCGGTGGAAAAGCTGAAAGGCTTAGTCGAGATATTTGAGATGGCCAATGTGATGACAGCGATTGGAAGATATGATGAGGCGCGAGCCTTATACCGCCAGATACTAGGAGACTATCAAGGACGTGAGATCTACAATAATTTAGGCATTGTAACCCTACTCGAAGCCAAGTCTTACTTTGAAGAAAAGGACATGCCTTACCAACTTCCCGTTGAGTTAGAGGCTGGTTTCGCAGCCAGTGGGCGTGGGTTTGGAGATAATATTGAAGAAACACGTAAGAGCCTATTGAATGAGGCGATTACCTATTTCAACTATGCGATAGGTTTAGACGTGGGATATGCCCCAGCCTATCTGAATAAGGCATGTGCCTATTTTCTATTAGACGATATCCCTCGTGCTCGCTTCTACGCAGAGACGGAGGCGGTAGCGAAGGCCAATGCTGCACCTAATCGTTTCGCCAATACACCTACTGATGCTGAGATCCTGGGAGCCTTGTTGTTGAATGCAGAAGGCAATAAATCTGAGGCCATTGCGGCTTTGAAAAAGATTATGGATAAAGATGATGAAAATAGCATTGCAGCCCATAATCTAATGAAGTTGGACCCTTCTTATTCTCACTCTAGTGCAAAGAAAGGAAGGGCCCCCAATACCCGAATTGATGGCGTGAAGGATGGTTTGAATACCTTCTGGCTGAACTGGGAATTGGACTACGATTTTGAGAAAGAATTAAACGGAGGCATTCGTTTGGCACGTTGGAGTGGACATAGTGAGGTAGCTGAAGTAAAGGAAGCATTAACCTATTCGACTTTCTTTGCTTTGTATCCTTCCGATCGAGCTAGCGATACTGATCCCGTCTTTCTGCATATTACTAATCCTGATTACACGGGGATTTTTAGGAAGAATATGAGAAAACCTAGCGATAATACGAGAGTAGATATTAAAGTGGGGTCTCCTAGGTCGGACTTGGTCGATGTATTCCGAGGTGATCCAGATAAAGTGATCGGCCTACCCAATGGAGAGATGATGATCTACAGATCCTTGGTCTTATTTGTCCAAAGAGATACCAAAGATGGACCTTTGACATTGCGTCGTTGGGCGGTTGTTTCTAAGTAAGTTGTCTTAAGCTTATTGTTAGAAAGGAGGGCCGAGTTCAGATTCAGTCCTCCTTTCTAATTTCCTCAGATGTAGATCAAGTTCTCGTAACTACTGGGGATCCACATTCAATACAGGATTCTAGCTCAAACCAGATTTCCTCTACCCGTGCTTCCATTTCGTTCTTGTTCCCTTGAACTTACAATTCTGTTCCCCGACCTTAGTACTTCCTTTCAAGGTGATCTCATTTTCAACTATAATATAGCTAGTGGCGTTCGGCTTTTACGTGTAGAAGTGGTTGGAGTACGACTGCAAGGGCGGAATCTCCAAATGAGATTTCTTACGACAATTGATGTTTCTATTGACCATGTTGCCATTGATGAGAGATCGAGTTCTCCAAGGTCCCAGATCTATCCCCAATATCAATGATAAGATGATCGGGTTCTATTCTTGTCTTTATGATGGAGTATTACTCATCTGGATTGAGCGCGGAAACATCCCAAATTTACTTAACGGTCAGGCCTGAAAGTAATTTTCCCAATAATCCTGGTACCCAATAACGAGCCTCATAGGATTTCAATGGAATGATTTCCAAACCATTGGCGAAGTGCAGGGCTTGTTTCCCAGCATCGCTACCATCAAAGAGTCCAGAGGGAGTAGCCACCACCCATTCTCGATTATCAAAGAACAGTATTTTGGCTACCTCTTGGCCATCTGCCTTTCGCAGCAAACTGATAGAAGTTTTATCCTTCGTGCTCAGTTCAAAGTCGGGGTGAAGGGTGGGCTGAGGCACTGCTGGCTGAGAACCAGTTTGTGGGGAGCCTACTTGCCCTCTAGCCAGGTCTAGGTACCGCCTTTGATTGGTATTGATTTGAAAGAATAGTTGCTGCTGCTTTGGATCAAAGTAAAGACTAGAAGAATCTCCCCCATGAGAAAGCTCATCCACTATCTGTTTCAATTTTCCTTGACCATCATAGATGCTTATTTTGGACTTTGAATCCACCTCAATCCCTTGCTGCATTTCCAGTACAGCTAGACCACCCTGCTCCATTGGAACGATCTGGAAAGTTTCCAGGTCACTGCGGTAATAGCGGTTTGTGGCAGGATGAAACACATGCTGAGTGCCTAATGCATCTTCGATCGAAATCAATTGCCCGTTTGCAAGCAGTTTTAGTCGTTCTGGAGATCTCTCTTTAGAATGTAGGGTGAGTAGAAGGCCGGAAGGGATATCCATAGCTCCGTAAGAAAGAAGTTTATCCTGCTCTGCGGGGAAGAAGCCCTTTATGGCTGGTGTTACGCCTCCGACGTCCGGATAGTGGGCAAAGGCGATCAACTGGTGATCGGGCGTGATGGCTATGCGAGGCACTGCACCCGGACCCTGCGGCATGTTCACAGATAAGGATTCAATCTGTTTGCCATCTGCTAACTGATATCGAACCAGGGTGCTCTGTTGCCAATTCAGAAGGCTCAGGATTTCTCCATCGCTGGAGAAAAAGGGTGTAGTTCCATACTCACTAGATTCGGGTATTGCATAGGTGGTAGGCGTGGTGGTGGAGTTTTCCCAAACCCAAAGTTTCCCTTTTGTAAGCGCAAAAACACGTGTGCCATCTGGGGAGGAGCCCATATCGACCGGTTCTGCATCTAAAAAGAAGGAAGCCTCGACTTTTCGGGTCAGTGTATTGACCTTGTGAATAGCGTTTGACCCCTTAGTCAGGACAAAATTATCTTGGCCGGAGAATTTGCCTTGTTCGTAATATCTTTCCAACAACTGCTTTCCACTATCCACCTCCCAGACGGTTACGGCTACCTCGCCATCAATGTATCCATAGAACCCCACTTTGGTAGTTGTGGTCAGCGCTACCTGCTTTCCATTGGGAGATAACGTCATTTCCCATACAAATACTCGATAGTCCGAGATCTTTATTTGGCGCTTGAGTGTGGCAGCTTTTGTATCCCAAACCTCAATATAGGTCGGGCCTGCAGCCTCGTCATAAGGTTTATTGTGACTTTCATCTTCCAGTTTTTCGCAATAGCGAGCACTAACGATATAGCTGCCGTCTGGAGCAACGGCTACCTGCTGGAACCCCAAGGAACAATCGTCGAGCTTGGTGTTGGGCCGCTTGGTTTCATTGTCGATGGTGAAGATTAATCTACCTGTTTTAGCTTCCCAGAGTTTCAGCTCCGTGCGGGCACAGGAGACGAGATAGTTTCCATCTGCAGAGTATTCGAGGTCTAGGGCTGCATATTGATGGAGAATGGGTAAAACCAGTTGAGGTTTTTGGCCCCACGTCATTCCTAGGCTAGCAATGAAGGTAATAGCTGAGCAAATCAGTCGGAATTTCATCGAAGGTCTTTTTGACGGTTACAAAGAATTATTATCCATATGGACAGTACTAGCCAGCTAGCCTACAGGCATGGCTAGGCAATGGATAGTGGAGGGGATAGTAGAATAAAGACCAGCACTGATTGCTTCTGGTCTTTACCATAACTATCTATTAAGCTGTTGGTAGAAGAGTTGCTGTATTTACTCTAGTAAGCCCTCTACCTCCCAGATCAAATCATCAACTAAAGTATCTATATCGTTCTTTGATCCGCTGATATCAAATGATCCAACGTTCTTTTTCCCTTTAAAGAGCGCCCCCTTCACCTTTACGTTGTTACCATTTAAGGTATAGATCCCTTTGAGAGAGTAAGCGTTGTCAAATTGATTCACGTCTACGAAAATGTATTCAGCCTGGGCACCCTTGCTACTCACGGAATGGAAGTACTTGCTGAGAGCATCTCCCAATCCAATCACATCATCATAGGCCTTGGATTCCAGGAACACATTGCGAATAAAAACCGGCTTTTCATTCGCGATAGGAATCTTCACGGCATCGTTGACAATCCCGATGTCAAAGCTCGAGGCATTGTTCGGAAAAGCTAAGACGGGGCGCTGGATTCCCCCGATCCCTTTGGCAAGATCGGGCACCTGATTACGAGCATGTTGGAACAAACTCATCACATCCAAGTGATCGTCGGAATGCCGCGCCGATACCAATTGCATTCCCTGCAAAAGGCTGAAGGTAAGCAGTCCTTGACCATACTGGCTGGCTTCGTAACTCACCTTGTTGGCAGCACTACCGGATATCACAAACATGCCGGTACGATCTTTCATCCGATCCAGTGCTCGGATCTGCCCGGAGTTGAGGCTTTTCCGCCCTTCGGTTAGGCTGGTAACAATTTGTCCTGAGTTACAGGCATCGATCATGAGTACCTGCTTCAGTGCGGGCACCTTATTGATCATTTTGGTGATTTCCTCACCAGACAGAGCATAGGATTCCCTGGTGTGTGTGTCACTGAGGTCCTCACTTGATATCCCGTGGGTGAGATAGTAGAACTGGGCTTCTTCCGCATTGCCATAGGTGACACCATGCCCCGAAAGATAAACGACCAAGATGTCTTCCGCTTTAGCCTTGGTTGCAATGGATTCAAAAACCGTCTGAATATTCTTCTTATTGGCATATTGCCAGTCAATGCTAGCACCGACCTTTTTCTCTGGATCAGTGGTGAGGCAGTGTACCTCCACGCTATCTCCCCGAGCACTAAACAGCGCTGCTCCAGAGGCATCGATGGCAGTAGCAATGCTTCTGGCGTCCTGATCGGCATATCGAAGATCTAGCTCATCACCCGTGTATTCACTGGTGCCGATACATACGGCATAGAGTTTCGGTGCGTGGACCAAGCGTATTTCTTCCGGTGTGTCATAGTCTGCAATGCCTCTGCTATTGACGATTTCGTAGCTAAATTCGAGATTGTAAGCCGCACTCTTAAGCCATCCCTCTTTATTGTAGGCGCGAATAGTAAGGACGTTCTTTTCACTCGGATCCTTTAAAAGGAGTCGGCTATGGGGCTTTATGTCTAGCTCAAATACGGTAGGTCGCTTTCCTGCACTTGCTGGGTTGGCATCGGCGGTGACCTCTTTTCCGTTGATGAAGATGCTCACTGGCCCAATGCCGCCATTGCGTTCTTCCAATTCGACATGGAGAATATTATTGTTGATTTTTGTTTCTTCCTTGATTCTAGGATAGAGTGGGACTTGCCCAAGATTGTCCACCGGGCGGATTCGTTCGGTAGAATAGCCCAGTAATTTCTGTAAGAGCCCCGGTTCAAAGTATCGTTCTTTCAATTGTTCCAACTCTACTACTTCTGTTCCAATCACGAAGTATAGGAGGTCCATAACCCCCGGAGTAGCATCAAATAAGCCCGTCGGGCTTACCGCTACCCAATTGAAAGAATCTATGCTATATAGTGAAGCAAGCTCTTCTCCTTTGTCCAGATCCCAAAAAGTGACCGTACCATCATAGTGGGCGGTAACAGCTTGATGTTTCTTGCCATTCACCTGCACTTCCCCAACTTCACCCATATGCCGACCTATGTAATTCCCACCTAAGCCAAACATCGTGGTTCCAGCCGGCCGTTCTTCACCGGTCTCAATTACTAGTTTTCCTTTCTGCAGGTCGAAAAAGCCTGTTTTTCCCTTGTTTCTTAAAGTCACATAGCGATTGTTTTCTGCGACCTTTACGGTATAGAATTTGCCGATATTGTTCCACCTTTGAATTTCTTGTCCATCCTGCGTTTTCCAAAGGACCAAGCTGCCATCGGCCAAGGTGCTGACTGCCTGCTGGCCGTCAGATAGGAAATCGATGCCAAGTATGTCCTGATTCCAGGTTTTTTGGGCCAGGCGCTTTCCTGTACTCAGGTCCCAATATTCCGTTTGTCTTTTGTCAACCACATTTATGGTGGAAATTTGGCTGCCGGAGAAGTGAATCGCCTTAAAGCGGTCGATTCCGCTTGCGGTTTTCAAGAAGACGCCCGGATAAACGTCAGCGTACCAGGAAACTTCACTCTTTATGAGTTGGCCAGCCTGATAGTCCCAGATACCTAATTCATAAGGGCCGTGGCGTCTGCTATCTCCGTAGATTTCGAGCACCCCAGTACTAAACCCACCTTGTTCTTGTTCCAGGTACCAAGTACAGATGCCGTAGCGTTCATCAGGTGAAAGATCAATCTCATCGGTATAGAAGTTAAAGGTCTTTTGCACATTTTCGTCTTGATCCAAGAGTGCCAAGTAGTCCAGCGGGCCACCGACGACGGGGGCAGCGAAGGGGACATTGCGCAGGTTCATCAAGATGATGGGCTTGGTATGGGCGGCAATGGCGGAATTGATGTTGTAGGCGCCAAATTTCTTTAGGGAAGGTTGTTTTCCTCTAGAGAGACTGCTATTCTTCTCTCCCATACTCCAGGGACTCCGGTTCTGCAGGTCCAGCGTACGGACCTTATTTATATCAAACTTGTGAATACCTATTTGAGAAATGTCTTCCGAGATAATCGTTCGGGTGTGAAATACTTCTGGCTGAGCGACCTTGCGCGATATGTTTTGGAGGTTTGCGACGTCCCGGAAGTGGAAACTATGACTATCATCCGCCGTGATCAGGAATTTACCATCTCTGCTCAAATGCATAAATTCCACAAAATAATTTTCCTCGGGCATCCCGGTGACAGCATTGGTTTGGAGATTCCATCTGCTAATTGCGTAGGAAGATAGGCGATGCGTGACTCCAGTAGACCACATGGCCCATTCGTACCTGGCGAGGAAAAGTTCGCTTCCATCAGCAGAATAGGCGAAATCGCGAACTCCCAGCACGCCCCGTATCATTCCCTCCGTTGCGGGTATGAGGCCAGCTGCTTTGGCTTGTTCCTGATTGCTAAAGGTGGGATTACATCCAATGATGTAGCGACCAAGGGTTTAGGGGTAAAACGGGCTATGGTAGCTGGGCAATTGCAGGGAGGGGTACCCGTTTGGCGATTAGGCCCTGAGAGTAAGTTTCCAGGCATGCATTATGTAGTCTATCCAGGTAATGTAGGAAGTGAGGAAGGACTAGCAGAGGCTATCCGAGCCTTTGCTACCCCATGATGTTACTATTAGAATTTTCCAGAATTGACATTTTCAGCGGGCACGGGTTCCACATTATCCCAGTGTTCCACCACCTTTCCGTTCTCTATTCTGAAGATATCTACCTGCGCATAATCTTGGTCTATCTGGTCGTCTTTCCAATTGGCACGGCACAAGGTGGCTACGAAGTTCCCCTCTCCTACTAACAATACAATCTCTTTGTAATTCAAGGGACGATCAGGTGCACTAGCTAATTTTTGAAAGTGCTCCAAGCCATCAGCTACCTCCTTATTGTGCTGGATATACTGCTCGGTCGAAACGTATCGACTTAAGTTCTCGGGATTTCCACCTTCCATCAATGCATCCTGAATCAGGTTTCGAACCAATGCCTTATTCTCCTCCGTTTTATCTAAGTCTTTGATTTCAGTTGGCCCATCTACACTCGTATGTCCAGAAGGCGTTTTATCCACATACTCAGCAATCACATCCCAATGTTCGATGATCTTATCATCTTCGTCCGTATCAAAAAAGTCAGTAGTGACCCATTGTGCCTCTCCATCATTAAGACTTTGGTAGGCGTGAATGAAGACGTATTGGCCATCGACCAATCCACGTACGATTTGAATATCGCGCTTCGGGTTTCGCTTGATGAATGGCTCAAAAAACTCCACAAAGCCTTCGATGCCATCTCTGACCCCCGTACTATGTTGCGTATATCTAGCTCCAGTATATTTAGTTACCGCTTCTCGGGCATTTCCATCCCTGATACCTTCTAGGTAGAGTGCTTTGGCATGCTTCAACTTCTGGCTTTCCATATGGCAATGTTTTTTTGCAAGTTTGATGAAACGTTCATTATACTGCCACAAAAATGGAGACAGAAAGGCGGCTAGAAAAGGTGAATCTATGTGCTTTGATGGTAAATCTTGTCTTTACTGCTTGTAGTGCGCACGAAAATTAGCTGGAGTACGCTGGGTACGCTTCTTAAAGTACTTGATGAAATTGGTCGGCTCATTGAAGCCCAGTTGAAAACTGATCTCCTTGAAGGAAAGTCCGGTTGAGACAATCAGTCGCTTAGCCTCCAACAATAAATAGAAGTCAATGAATTGCTTGGCTGTTTGTTTGACGACCCTTTTGCAAACTTGATTTAATCTTCGATAGGAAACAAAGAGCTGGTCCGCATAATCTGCCGCGTTACGTGTTTGCGGATGGTTTTCTTGTAAGAGTTGTCGGAAGTTTTCAAAGAGCAATAGATCTTCCTGCGGTGGCATTTCCGTTAAGCTATCATTCTCTCGTTCTTTCAACAAGACCAGGTATCGAGTGAGGGCAGCGCCAATCAGGCAAGCCCTGCTAGTTTCGTTTTCTTTTTGGAGCGCCAGGTCAAGATCTTCCAAGAAGGAAGTATGTAATTCCGGGGCTTGAATAGGGTCTGTCTGGCGATGGAAGTTGTACAACTGGTTGATGTGTGAAAGCGTTTCTTTGGCCAAATATCGGTTCATAAAGGCTTCCGTAAATACTACCAGGAAACCTTGATAAGTAGAGTGAGGGTCGAATGCATGAATCTGCCCACTGGCAATGATCAAGGCATCTCCTTGCCGGAGCTCAAATTGCTGGAAATCGACCTTATGTATCAACCTGGCCTCTAGATTGATTAGGATGGCAAAAAATTCCAGGCGATGAAAAGCATAGGGATCATGGTCCTCCGGCAAACCTGACTGAAAAAGGCTAGGTAATCCAATCAATTCAAAACCTGAAACGCCCTTGTGGGTACGCCGATTAAAAGCTATTTGAGGAATCTTCTTCAAGGTCTATTTTTGGTGATCGCAACCTAAACCACAACCACTATTTATGAATCTTGCCGGCTTTAATAAAAATCGGGAAACGAATCGCCTGCACCTGATCAGCTGACCAGACCGAAGCCAATTCCGAAATAAAGCCAGGTACAGGGTTTTCCCCTTGGTGTTGGCGAATATAATTTTGGACACTTGACCATGAATTGAGGTATCCTTCAAATTGATCACGGGTCCATTCCACCTCTATCGCTAAGTCTTTACGCATGGGAATGGAAGGGAAGTTAAATGGGATACTTTCATACGCCCGGTCAACATGCCTCCGCTCTACATTCCAATAAGAAGCAATTATATTGGTATAAAAATGATCAATATGTGCATTAATTGCCTCATTGATTCGCAGCAATCCATACCCCCAGACACTAATCACTCCTCCTGCACGCCCCACCCGACGTACTTCCTTTTCGAAAGCTTCAAAATCAAACCAGTGCAAGGCTTGTCCAACCGTAATAAGATCAAAATGACTATCCGGGAAACGGGTCTGTTCGGCTCTTTCTACCCTGTAGGTGATATTGGGAGCAGTGGCAGCATGGTCAATTTGATTTTGACTAATGTCGGTAGCAATCACCTGCTCGTAATGCTTGGCCAATTCTGCAGCCACTTGTCCATTGCCCGTCCCACAATCCCAGGCCCTTTGACGCGGCAAACTCCCTGTTATGCGTAGCAGTTCATCATAAACCCCTTGTGGATAAGTAGGCCTGAACTTTTTGTAGGTATGAGCTTGTTTAGAGAAGTTATCTTGGCTTGCCTTCATTATTTCGATTTTTTGACAAAGGAAGTCTTAATCCTTCTTTGATGCAAGTTAAAGTCAAAAATCAATAGCACCGGAGTTCAATTCACTCGGCATAATGTACAGTTCACCTGGATAAGCAAATGATGTCTTCGTAAATCAAGGCACTTTTGAGTAAATTAAGTCGGAGCTAAGCCTCCCTTACCTCCCAAATTCATTGACTATGAAAAAGAGAATGAGTTTTCTCCTTCTTGGCCTATGCCTAACCCTCCAATCCATAGGACAAGTCAATTTTGTGGGAGAGAAGGGCTTAACCGAAGAGGAGATTCAACTCATTTCTGATTGGGTCGATGCAGGCTCTCCTCAAGGAGCCCCCGCCCTGGAACCTCCCCTACCGAATTTTCCATCAGGCTCTCAACTAGGTACCCCAGATATGATATTGGAGATGTCGGAAGATTATTTTATCAAAGGAAACAACCAAGATGATTATAGAGTATTCATGCTGCCAACGGGTCTGACAGAAGACAAGGAATTGTAAGCAATTAAAATAGAGAAAAAATATGAGAAGAAAAATCTTACTTTCAGTAATAACAATTTTAACTTTTGTTATAAATGCCAAATCACAAGATACTCTTGTGTCGGCTTTTTTTGGACTTGATAATGGACTACCAGGT
>ENA-UENT01000087-UENT01000087.1-marine-metagenome-genome-assembly--contig:-NODE-87-length-74088-cov-4.683262_pt1 | contig 74088 bp, 59 predicted proteins | sample MGYA00237879_ERZ529330 | MGnify/ENA primary metagenome ERZ529330 (study PRJEB26372, sample SAMN05368345) | marine metagenome | biome: cultured habitat; feature: ocean water; material: water; isolation... | reverse complement strand
TGCCCGCCTAGCTAAAAACTTTAGACAACTTCATCCCATCTATAGCTTTAGCACCTAGATTTTCCACAAAAAAAACGGAAGCAGAAGACACCATTGCCCCCTGCTTCCGATTGCAGATTATGACTTAGCCACTTGGCCTTGTCTTTATTCTATTGCTTTACCAGTCGAGTAGCCGTTCCGCCCAACTGAACTACATAGATCCCAGTAGGTAACTGCTCCATTGGGATTTGGTACTGTAGCTGTCCTTGGGGAAGTTGAGCCTCCCACATGAGCTGTCCGCTAATATTGAATACTCGAAGTGGCATTCTTGTACTTGCTGGTTCCTGGAGTTGAACCGTTGCTACATCAGTGGTTGGGTTCGGGAAGATGATAAACTCATCAGCCGCAAACAAATCTTCCGTACTCACCACTGCTCCTTCGTCGATCTTAATATTGAATCGCTGCGAAGGCAGGAAGCCACCGGTGCCGTCTTCTACCACAAAGGTAAAGGCGTCATGGATTGCTTCCGGATCAGTATTTACATAGCGTAGGTTGCCAGCATTGATAGTTCCTTGCGTAAAGGTACTTCCGGCAGAAAGTTCCTGGTCGATGATATAAAGGGTGCCATGACCTGGTGTGCTTACCAGTGAGTAGGTCAGCTCAAACGGTCCTTGTTCATCGTCCACAATGCTAAGCAAGGTCTCCGTTACCGGATTGCTCATTAATGGTGGTACAAACAAGGTGTCATTGGTCAACAAGCTTGGTGCAGCAGCATTGCCATCTGCACAAAATTCAATTCTCCAATCTCCTACCTGACCAGGGGCACCAAAACCTGTTTCTAAAACCTTCACTTGAAGAGTCCAGATACCTTGGCTACTCTCGCCGATAAATGCAGAAAGTGGTTCTTCGGGACGGAATAGAATGCCATCATCCGGAGGACAAATGATGTCATTTGGTGCCTCATCATCAAATCCGATGATAACTTGATCCGTACTGAAGCAGCTTTGATCATACAATCTAACCTCTGTCCCAGATGGACTAATCAAGGAAACATAGAAGTTCTGAATAGGCTGATAACGCACAGAAATCAATGGAACATTCAAATCACTAATGATTCCCTCAAACGGTACGAAGATTTCAGAGGTGATAGTTGGTAGTGGTCCTGTACCTGGAATGGTAAGTGGAGTATCACCAGAAGCCTCTGGGCTACAGATAGAGTTCACCGTATGGAATACTTTCGGCTCTCGCCATTCAGCAGTACCACATTCATTGGTAGCACGGACGCGCCAGAAGTACAGCGTATTAGGAGCAAACTGCGCAGTTGGCGTATACTCCGTTGTTGTCATGTCATAACTTCCTTCAATAATATTACTGAAACCAGCATCGTCAGAAAGCTCCCAATCATAGGTCTGAGCATTTGGCACTGCATTCCAGCTGAAGTCTGTTCCAAGCTGAATACCAGCTTCTCCATCCACAGGCGCCAGCAACTCCAATTCACTGAAGTCATTGTCCACCAATTCCAGATATACCGTGCGGTAAGTCGTATCCTGATCCGGTGAAGTGACGATTACTTCTACCTCAAGTGGACCATCATAGTTTTCTACACCAGTCAAATCCAGGCTTAGATCAACAGACTCGCCTGGTGCTACCTCGTTTGCAGAAAATGACAATTCTGCACCTTCTGGTAGTTCAGAGTTAATTCCTAGCGTAATCGCACCTTCATAATCAAGTACAGCACCAGTGTTGAACTCTACCTCTGCCACATCTGGCAAACACACCTGCTGAAAAATTGGTCCGTAGCTTAGGGTGTAAGTAGGTTCCTGCGCCTCCTCAATACGGAAGTCGTTATTAGAGATATCGAAGAAGATATTGTTGGCAGCTTCTACACGGATACGCATCTCGTCTCCTACTACATCAGGTACAGTTACAAGTGCTGAACCAATATTAGGAGTAGATTCTACTAGCGTATACGGATAAGTAAATCCACCATCAGTAGACAGGCGAATGTTAACCAACTGACAGTTAACCGTATTATTATCGGTATTGGCTACATCCCAAGTCACCTCGCGAAGCTCACCAACTCGCCAACTCTCATCGCCGTTGTTGGGTGACATAACCAGGAATGGTCCAGCAGTGACCGTACTTCGAAAAGCTACATCTTTCCAAACGGTGGCACCAATCTCTGGATTATTGTCCCGAACGGTACAACGGAAGGTCAGATTACGAGAGTAAGTCGGTAGTACTTCTGTGTTCTCACTTCCATTACTCACTAGAATTGGTAAGCGAGGAAATACTCGATTACTCACATTAGTAGGTGCAAAGCTCCGGAAGATAGGAGCATCACCAGTTGGTGCACCCAAATCAGAAAGTGGTCCCAGGTCCAACTGTTCCCAACAGTAACTCATGTTATCATCATCTGGGTCAATAGCAGAAGCCTTCAGCTCAAATGGCGTGCTCACTGGAATATAGAAACCATCTACATAATCAACAGATAGCTTTGGTTCGCTATTCTCGGTAGGTAGGACAGTAGCACAGTTGCTAGCTTGACCTTCGCGAGTAAAAAAGATGAATTGCTCAAGAGAGTGACCGTGGTAGTAATCGTCGTTATTGAAGGAAACGTTTTGGTCACCACAGCTACCCGCATAAGACATGATAGTGGTACCGGAGCCTGGCTCAAAAGCAGAACCCGTAGCCAGCTGGCCAAGGCTACTTGGACAGTTACTCCAAGAGTGTGCTACCGCAAACTGGTGAGCTACCTCGTGTGTGAATACGCGACGGATAATAGCATTAATGTTATTAGTATAGTGGCAAGTAACACCGCGATCTTTTCCAGGTGTACAAACCTGACCTCCAACAACACCACCAACATCAGTACAACCACTGGTGAATACGTGGCCCATGTCGTAAGCAGTTGTTGGCACACCAGCACCAACCAATGCTCCTTGCACCTGACCTAGCAAACCTCCACCATTATCTGCATTGATAAATGGATCGGTGCCTGCATTCAGATAAATCAGGGCTTCCTGGTTTTCGATCAACCGAACGCGAACACCAACCTCACGTTCGAAGGTGGAATTAGCCAAGTTCATAGCAGTAACAAAAGAAGCCAAGACCGCTTCCACAGTACCACCTTTTTGCTGGGCATATTCACCGGTACAGGTCAGTGCCATGACGTACTCATGGATGTTTGCCGGAGTATCGGACTTCTCTTCATCAATTCCACCACTCAAGGTAGGACCGAAAGGTTTTGGTTCTTCTGTCTCTTCTGGCTGGTAGCCACAAGCAAACTGCGGCAAATATTCGGCATCAAGAACCACGTCGTGATTGTAGTAGCTTACGTGGTAGCGAGATTGATTCGTCGCATAAGGCTCAACGAACACCTCTCCAAATGGCGAGGTAAACAAAGCAGTAAGACCTTGTGGTGTAATACTCAAGCGGCCATTAAAGCGCTCGTCACCAGCATCCAGGATGCGATAAGTTCTAAGCTGCGGCCAACGGGCTTGAAGCCCTTCCGGCATAACGGAACTTTCTACTACCTTGAAAACACGCCATTGTCCGTTAGGCATTGGCAGTTGAATGGCAGTAGTAGAGGAACGAAGTGGCTGGCTGAATTCTTGAGGAGCCTGTCCAAGCAACTCATAGAAGCTGTTTAGTTCAAGATCAACCAATTCATAATTAGAAACAGGCAGGTTTACTTCAGCATCTGCAGGCAGGGAAATCTGATTTTCTCCAACAAACTGAATCTGTTGCCCAAAAAGCACCAGACTACTCAGTAGGAGGAGAGCACAAGTAGATGTCAGTCTCATTATAGTCGCTGATTTAAGCATGGAATAGAAAAGAAAAATACTCTCGTTTGTTTCGGACAACTGGTATTTATTACACCACTAAATCCGAAACGACACGAATGTAGGAATTGTCTGTCGTCTATGCGACTCAAAAGTCCATGAATGTCGTAGAACTACTACGTTTTGATGGGGAGTTGTACAACAAAGATTGATCCGCCCTGCTCAGGATGGTCCTCTACCCAGATTTTCCCGCCATGCAGGTCTACGATCCGCCGACATATGGCCAGACCAATGCCTGTGCCAGGATAGGATGCTCGCGAGTGCAAGCGCTTGAACATTTCAAAGATTTGTTCGCGGTATTTTGGCTCCACACCAATACCATTATCTGCAAATCGAAATTGGATGGCTCGCTCATCTTTCATCGGAGTAGCAGTGACCTTTACGCAAGGACGATCCTGCTGATTATACTTGAGCGCGTTATCGATTAGATTTTGAAATAGCTGCCGCAGTAACTGACGGTCTCCTCTGAGCTGAGGAAGCTCACCATAGGTAAGAGAGGCACCTGTTTCACCAATCCTTTTCGCTAAGCGAGTCTCTACCTCTGCCAGCAAAAGCGCAGGGTCTACCGTTTCGAGTGCCATTGCCTCTTGGCCCAGGCGAGAAATAGCCATTACAGCCTCAATCAAACGGTTCATCCCATCCACACTATCTTCAATAAAACCTACATATTCTTCTAATTCCTGCCGAGAGGATTCGGGAAGGCGACGACGTAGAAGTCCGGCAAAGTTGCCAATATTACGAATAGGTTCTTTTAGGTCATGAGAGGCGATGTAAGCGAAGCGTTCTAAGGCCTGGTTTGAGATCTCTAGTTCACTAGCATAGGCTCGAATTTGTTCCTCAGATACCTTAAAGCGAGTCAGGTCCGTACCAACAAACACATAACCACGCTTCTTTTGACGCCCACCTGCCCAGAAACGTTTGTGTAAAGGCGTCACCAAAAAAAATAGGTAGGCTGGCTCTGCTTTTGTTTGCAGGCGCGTTTCGTAGGGTTGTGTTTTATTTGCCGTCAGGTCTTCAATGTAGGTTCGGTGTCTTTGCCAATGTTCTGTAGGAAAAACCTCCGTTATGGAAGTGTTCTGCCAGCTCTTGGCCGTCCCTCCCATTTGCTCCAAGAAGGCCGTATTCACCTGCTTAATGCGAAAGTTGTTGTCCGTCAGGATAAACCAGTTGGTCATTGTCTTCAACAGGTTCGGGATTGCATATTCCGACTGTAAGTCCGTGAGTTGTAAGTTGACAATCATCAAGCCAGAAAAAAGAGCGCCGACAGCTACATTAATACTCTCATTCAGTAAGGAAGGCCACCCAAAAAAATAAGTAAACACATAATTACTCAGGAAAGAGAAGACCATAATGAGCCCGTAAATGAATACGATCCCTAAGCGAATACCCCTGGTTTGGGCATTGTAGGCATAGTGAAATGGCAGATAGGAAAAGTAAATGGATGTTCCATAAAGAAGGATCACCCCAATGAGCCGAAAAAGATCATGCGCCTGGTAGGAGGCTAACATGATAGCCCATTTCCCATTCTCATCCATTATCAGCTCACCATGGCGATAATGGGTAAAGGCTTCCAGATACAAGATGACAACGCCCATGACCAAACTAATGTGGTACAGCCTACGCTCCCAGTTCTTCATGGATCGCGGAGCAAACTGTTGGGCATAATGCCACATCGTAATGGTAATGAAAAGAATGGCCAAATTCCAAACGCTCTCCTGCACAGGACGTAGGTCTCTCACCACAGCCAAAGAACTAGTTTCTTCCATTTGAAAGAAGAAGATGTTCTGGACAAACAAGAAAAAGGTACTGATCATAAAGGCCTGGTACAGCCGCCTGCTGCTATCAAGCCAATATACCCGCAGCCCCATAATGAATATGGCAAAGCCACTAAGCAGGGAGAACCAGCCTTCATCTAAATACACTTGCATCGGGACAATGTCTAGCAACCTTTAAGCACTGAGCGTACCTAAAGATGCTTTTTTCATTTACTCGTTTGGCGACCAGAATGTTGCATACTATCTAATCGGGCGCAAAATTAAACAGATTTACGCCCTCACCAAGTATGTACTAAACAATGCCCTCAGATCATAGATCTTAATCACCAAAGGAAATCCCTATGGACCGGGCGGTGTGAATCAGAGCATGATCCTCTGTCACATTCTTATTGGTTGCGGTGACGTCCTCTAAAGGCACGCTGACAAATTCGTTGTTTTGATAGGCTACCATACGCCCAAAAGCACCTTCATTGACCAAATCAAAGGCTTTAACCCCCATAGAAGTAGCCAGAATTCGATCGAATGCTACAGGAGTCCCTCCACGTTGAATATGCCCTAGTACCGTCGTTCTGATTTGGGGGACACACCCCATCTCCTCCAACTGATATCGAAGATTATTACAGATTCCGCCCAGCTTCAAATGAGGATCGCCCGCATCAGTTGCCTGACGCCCAAAGGTTTCACCCCCTAGCGGTTTGGCACCTTCAGCGATCACAATATTCATAAAACCTTTGCCTTTGCGGTACCGCTTATCAATGCGCTGCTTAATCTTGCGGATATCATAGGGTATTTCTGGAATCAGGCAAATCTCCGCCCCTCCTGCAATGGCAGTGTGTAACGCTATCCAACCTGCATCACGGCCCATGACCTCCATGATAATCACTCGGTGATGACTTTCCGCGGTAGTGACCAGTTTATCGAAACAGTCCGTAGCAATTTGCACGGCAGTCGAAAAGCCAAAAGTATAGTCTGTACTCGCTAAATCATTGTCGATCGTTTTCGGCACACCAATGATCGGACAGCCCAGTTCGTATAGGTGCTGAGATATCCGCTGGCTACCATCTCCACCAATATTCACAACAGCACTAAAACCCATGTCCTTGAGTTTTTTGATCATCTCAGGGCCACGATCCACCAACTTGATACTTCCGTCATCTTGTTTCACCGGATAGGCAACAGGATTTCCCTTATTAGTGGTCTTTATAATCGTACCACCACGAACGTGAATTCCGGCCACCTTCTTGGGCGTTAATTTAACCAGGTCGGTAGGTTCACCAAGCAAGCCATTAAAGGCCTCCTTACTACCCCAAACCTCCCAGCCTCCGTGGCGTTTTGCGGCTTTTACCAATCCGCGTATGACGGCATTCAATCCAGGACAATCACCACCGCCGGTGGCTACGAGTATCTTTTGCATGGAAATAGATTGTTAGAATTTGGAGATTCCAAATATAGGTTGAAGGTGGCGGATTCTAAAACTGAAAATGATGATGAGAATCACTATCTATCAGTGCAATTCTCACAATAGGTATCGCGAACTTTTGATATCAAGAAGCGATCCCGCAGGCCGCATAGGTCAGAATAGTTTAACGGAGTAAATCAAGACGAAACACATTGAAACGCAAAATACATTTTCACACTCTTCGCATTTCAAAACTGGCATTTCTCTTTCTTGATTTACAGCTCTCTAAGCCCCGATGGTTTAGCCGCCTGGGTTTAATATTTTTGGGCAGTCTCAAAACTTGAGACTCGCGGTGTAAATACAAATACGGGTAGCTGCAATAACACTAAATTAACCCCTCCTTGTCCGGTTCGCGACCCGACAACCTATCCGCATATAACGTCTAATCTTTTCTGCAAGATCCTTGTTAGGTATAGCGGAATTCATTTAGCTTGTGCAATTAAGACTACTAAATTGCGCTAGTCAAACAAACTAAAACATATCCTGATGAAGCCGAAAACGCAAGATCAATGGAACGTTCTGAATCCTGAAGAGGCCTATGTAATTGAGAAGAAAGGAACGGAACGTCCATTCACGGGTGAGTACAACAATTGGAAAGCCGATGGTGTATTTGTATGCCGTCGTTGCGAGGCTCCTTTGTATGACTCTACCGACAAATTCAATTCCGGTTGTGGGTGGCCGAGTTTCGATGACGATCTCCCCGGCACGGTACGTCGTGTACCAGATGCCGACGGGCGTCGAACGGAAATCGTTTGCGACAACTGTGGCGGACACCTTGGCCACGTTTTTGAGGGTGAACGCTTCACAGCCAAAAACACACGCCATTGTGTGAACTCGCTATCGATTAAGTTCGTAAAACGCGAAGATTACGATGCAGCCGAGTAAAACCGTTCGCATCTACTTGGGTGGCGGATGCTTCTGGAGCAAAGAGTATCATCTCGGCCAAGTTCCAGGGGTAAGCGCCACTCAAGTTGGTTTTATGGGTGGCCATAAAGCCAACCCCTCTTACCAAGAAGTCTGTACCAAAACCACCGGCCACGCAGAAGTGGTTGCAGTAGACTATAATCTTGCTAATCTTTCTACCCGAGAATTGCTCATTCAGTTCTTCTCTATCCATGATCCTCGCATTGATCGAAGAGCAAAAGGAGGACAGTATCGTTCTGCCATATTCTTTTCTACCGAAGAGCAACAACAAGCGGCTACTGCTCTAATTGAGGAATTAGAAAACAAGGGGCACATTATCTCCACTGAAATCAGGCCTGCCAGCGATTTCTGGTTGGCTAGTGACCGGCACCAACAATTCTGTGCAACTAAAGGCCTGACACCCAAGCCTACAAAGGGACTGCTCCACGATCTGGAAACTGTCCGAAACCAGACCGATTAGGACGGAGTTTAGGTGCGGTAAACTACAAATTCGCAGAATTACCAGTAGGGCTCTGTAATTAGTTGCTATCTTTCATCGAGAAAACAATAACTAAATTCTATCGATGAAACGTAGTATACTATTTCTACTATTTGCCTTGCTGCTGTCGACTGCCGGTGCTCAGACTAATCCGGACATGTGGGCGACTCGGCAGGCATCAGACCTCACCCTGACCCCAGCGGACATTTTACACGTCTTTGCGACGAACTTCCGTTTGGTTGAGCTAGAGCCACAAGAGCTATCAAGTAGCCTTCTTTCTGCCGAGCGAAGCGTACGCCAAGTTGTACTTCCAAAACCAGACGGCAGTTTGATGAGTGTAAAGATGCGCCCAATCAGCGTTATGGCACCAGAACTGGCCGCCCGCTACCCAGGCATCCAAACCTATGAGATACTTACTGATGGTGGCAAAATTTTGGGTGGACGCGCAGGATGGACCTACCAAGGTTTCCATGCCACTGTGCGCACTACGCAAGGTACCATTTACATTGACCCGTATGCCAAACAAGACGACCGCTACTACGCGGTCTATAAAGTAGAGGACAACCTTGACAATGAACTTTGGAACGGTTTCGTCTGTGATGTGACCGGTGAAGAAGGTCTTGACATTGGAGAGATCTACCAGTCTGAAGAGACGCACTTCTTCGGAGACCGTAGCACCTTTGGAGGACCTGCTATTGTACAGCGTCGCTACCGTTTGGCTATGGCTTGTACCGGTGAATTCTCTAACTTCCATGGAGGTACAACCGAATCTGCCATGGCGGCGATCGTGACCATCGTAAACCGTGTCAATGAAGTATTTGGCCGCGAGATGGCGGTACAGTTGGAGTTGATTCCAAACAATGACGAACTCATCTTCTTGGACCCCAACACAGACCCATACGTCAACCAGACGGATGAGATGTTGGACGACAACCCAGGCGTATTGAACGACCGCGTAGGTAGCGATGCCTATGACATCGGACACGTTATCAGTACTGGTCCATTTGTAGGACAGGGTGTAGCTTCTTTGCGGGGCGTTTGTCGTGCTGGCTTGAAAGGCCGGGCAACGTCTACTCGTGCAGCCCCTCAAGGTGATCCTTTTGTTATCAATATCCTTTGTCACGAGATGGGTCACCAGTTTGGTGCTACCCACGTGCAGAGTGGTTGTCAAAATGTGAGTATTGAGACCGCTGTAGAACCAGGTGGTGGTACCACTATCATGGGTTATGCGGGCATCTGCCCAAGTGGTTACAATATCCAGACCAACTCAGATGATTACTACAACAACTCTTCTCTGGTTCAAATCTTCGATTATACTCGAAATAGCTTGGGTAATGGTTGTCCTGAACTGATCGATGATGGGAATACCATTCCAGAAGTAACAGAGGATTACGATAACGGATTCTTCATCCCAATTAGCACACCGTTTGAACTAACGGCCTCTGCTACAGACATGGAGGACGATGATTTGACCTACTGCTGGGAGCAGCGTGACATTAATCAGTCTTATCCATACGATGAAGAAGCTGGAGACTATGGTCCTTTCCCTGGCACTCCAGTTGGTGACAGCCCATTGTTCCGGACCTTTGATCCTACCTCCTCTCCAACTCGGGTTTTCCCGCAGTTGATCAAGGTTATCAATGGTACTAGCGACAATACCGAAGTACTTCCTACTTACAACCGTGCAATGACTTTCCGTTGTACCGTGCGTGACAACCACCCTACCAGCGGTGGTGCTGCATGGGCTACCGTAGCTTTCCGTGCTACGGAAGAAGCTGGACCGTTTGTGGTAATGGCTCCAAACAACGGTAGTGAAGAATGGTCAGTAGGTGATTATACCGAGGTTACCTGGGATGTTGCCAATACAGATGCAGCGCAGGTGAATTGCCAGCGGGTGAATATTCGTCTATCTACCGATGGCGGTTTTACTTACCCTATCACTTTATTGGCTAACACGCCAAATGATGGTTCTGCCTTCATTACCGTTCCTGATGCACTAACCAATGATGCACGGGTACGCGTAGAAGCAGCTGACAACATCTTCTTCGACATTTCTAATGATGACTTCAGTATCATACCTGCTGCTGAAGGTGGCTATACCCTTGATTATGGCCCACTCTTCCAGGAGGTTTGTGTACCAGAAGAAACAGCTATCGTAGACTTCGTAACCACCTCAATTCTTGGTTATGACAGCACCATCACCTTGGAAGTTACTAGTGAACTCCCTGATGGTGTGCTAGCTAGCTTTGACACAAGCGAAATTCAGCCGGGTGACGACACCAACTTAACGCTTGACTTCGGCGATAGCGATTTCGATGGTTTCTTGAGCGTTGAAGTGCGCGCCATCACTACCGATATGGATACGACCTTCCGGGTATTTGATCTGGAAGTGTACAACAATGACTTCAGCGCACTTGAACTTACTGCCCCTGCCGACGGTACTGGTGGTATCGTATTGAGTGCCGACTTTGAATGGACAACACTTCCAAACGCCTTTGCGTACGACTTTGAGTTGGCAACCAGCCCGGTGTTCGGCGATGATGTTATTGATGCTGTTTCAGACTTAGCTGAGGGTGCTTACACTCCGTCTATTCTGTTTGAAGAAAACACCTTGTACTTCTGGCGTATTCGCGCTATTAATGAGTGTGGTCCGGGTGAGTGGTCTTCTCCTTTCACCTTCCATACAGAGAACTCTATTTGTGAAGGCGCAACTGCAGAAGATACGCCAATCACAATCCCTGGTAGTGGTCCGCTTCCTACTCGTACTTCTAGCGTAACTGTTGACTTCGCTGGTACGATTAGCGACATCAACATTCCATTTATCAATGTACGCTACCAGCCGATTCAGAACTTCCAGGTTCGTCTGCGGAGCCCAGATGAAATTGAGGTGGTACTATATGATGGTGAATGTTTCTCTACCGACCGCGTAAACGTTGGTTTTGATGATGATGCTCCTGGCGCCATTGAATGTCCTCCAACTAACCAGATCGTGTATCAGCCAACTGAAGCACTGTCTGCGTTCGTCGGAGAAGAAAGTCAAGGTGAATGGCAGCTGATTGTAGAAATTGAGGAAACTGGTTTCGGTGCTCCTGGTTCTATTGACGGATGGGCCATTGAATTCTGTGCTTCTTCGAGCCCGGATTCACCTAGCCTGGATCGCAACGAAGGTATCTGCGTGAAGCCGAATGAAGGTAACCCAATCAATAGCGACTTCTTGATCGTTAGTGATGCTAGCCAGAACAGCTTCGAACTAGAGTATACCGTAGTATCTACGCCAGCATATGGTGATATTTACTTCTTGGATGATATTCTAAACGTAGGCGATACTTTCCGTCAGTCTTCTGTTGACGCAGGTAACGTGACTTACGTTAACACGGATGGTAGCCAAACGGAGGATAGCTTCAGCTTTGTGGTGCAAGATGGTACTGGTGGATTCCTGCCTGTGACCAACTTCAACATCACTATTGATGCGGCTTGTATTACAAACAATGAAGAAATACCTACTGCTTCTGAGTTTTTGATCTACCCTAACCCTACTAAAGGTCAAGTGACACTCCAATGGGGTGAAGCTACTGACCGCGACTATCAGTTGCGCGTATTCAATGTACAGGGTCAGGTAATGATGACGAATACTGTACCTCAAGGTACTATGCGCCAAGGAGTAGACCTATCAGCTATGCCAGCTGGTGTTTACTTGGTACAAATTGGCCAGCACACAGAACGAGTAGTGATCGAATAAACGAGCTCTGCTTATAGTGCTAAATGAAAAAGCGCCTTGGATGAGTACTCATCCAAGGCGCTTCTGTTTTGGAGGCTGGGCGTCTTCTAACGTTTTAGCAAAGCCTTCCAGTCAATCTTCTCTCCGGTAATTACATTCTCATTACCGAAGGTCAAACTAGCCAGATATAGCGCTAATATGCCATAGACAAGACTCGCACCAGCAACAACGGCAAGCAAGCCAGTATCGAGTGTCCCCTTCATAATGGACACGATGGCCAAGGCCACATTAAACACAGGAATAAGCGCCGTTTGTAAGGTCAGCTCTACGCCAGGCATAGCAGCCATCATTGATGGGATCAAGACCACCATCATAAGTGGACTCACATAGCTTTGTGCTTCCTTGTAAGAGTTGGCCAATAACACTACTGCCAGCGCTAAAGCACCAATAAATAAAGTAGTGAGTAGGACCAACACAAGCATCCATCCCCAAGCTACCGGAGCCAAACTCAAGCTCATCCCTGCATCTGCTTCTCCGAGCAGATAAGCTTGGATTTGAGTAGCCAAGATCAAACTCAAGATGTTCATCGTTGCACTAACAATACCGACAGAGGCTACGGCAAAGAACTTACCCGCCACAATCTCCTTCGTGGTGGCAGGAGTCGTGAATAATGTTTGCAGCGTGCGACGCTCCTTCTCTCCGGCAGTAATATCAATAGCGATATAAATACAACCGATAAAGATGAACAGGAGGATCATCATGGGCAGGAAGGCCGTCATCATCCGATTACCACTTTCCTCCGGCGACAAGTCCACCGATTCAATCTGGAGTGGTGTAGCGAAATCAGCTGCCAGTTCCTTTTCAGCCAGGCGTTGCTGTAATATTTGATCATTGAGCGCCGAGAGTTGCGTACGTAGCATCCGCTCGCGCATATTGAGCACATCCTGCGATTGATCAGCATAGAGCTTGATATTCGCCGCTGCTCCAGTAGCCAACTTCTCCTGATAGTCAGTCGGAAGCCAGATACCAATCGTGCGCTTTAGCGTATCCAAATCAGATTCTTCAAAGTCCTTGAGCTCTACCTTCAAGCTTGGATCTTGCTGGAGCATAGCAGGTATCCCTGTCCCTTCGGCACTAGGTGACACCCAGACCTGAATTTCTTGATTGAGGAGTTTTTCCTGTTGACTAGCCCCTACCCCACCGATCAATGTAAACAGTACCGGATAGAGGAAGAAAGGTAATAGTATGATTAGGTACAGCATGCGTTTATCGCGCAGTACCTCTTTTAATTCTTTACCAAAAATGGTAGCGATAATATGACGTCTCATGGGTGATTAGTTTTGTAAGCTGAGTGATTCGTCCTGGACGAGTTCGAAAAAGGCCTTTGGTAAGGTATCCTGGCTGGTCTGTGACTTAATGCCATCGATATCGCCAAGGTATACGAGGTTCCCCTGATGAATCACCGCGATGCGGTCACAAAGACGCTCTACCTCCGTAAGATTGTGGGTAGAGAAAATAAGCGCCTTGCCTTGCTCCTTTGCCATCTGACGAATAAACTGCAGAATAAACTCGGAGGCCATAATATCAAGCCCGGTTGTAGGCTCATCCAGCACCACTACCTGGGGATCGTGCACCAAGGTGCGCGCAATGGACACCCGTTGCTTCTGACCCGTTGATAATTTTTCACAATGCCGATCAACGAATGGCGTGATGCCAAAAGCGTCGATTAATCGCTCTACGCGATCCTTTAATTCTGAGGATGGTGTCTCATACAGTTTACCGAAGTACAGCAAGAGTTCGCGTGGATTTAGTCGGCGATAGAGATCCATATCTCCAGTGAGAAAGCCCATAGAGCGGCGCGCTTTCATTTGTTCTTTTTGCATGGAAAAGCTATTGATAGTAGCTTCACCTGCGGTTGGGCTTAGAAGGCCAGAAAGCATACGGAGAGTTGTAGTCTTACCGGCACCATTCGGTCCCAGGAGGCCAAATATCTCGCCAGCTTCTACAGTAAAGGACACATCATTGACCGCCCGAAAGCTGCCAAAGTCTTTTGTGAGCCCATTAGCTTCAATTAAGTTGCTCATGATGATCTGTCTATGTTGGTTTTGGTTTACATGATATTAGTTTGATGTGGGCCACGATTATTACAGGCCGACACCTCCAACTTCTCAAAAAACCGAATAACAGGCGAGCTCCTTCGATGAACCGCATTACCCAATCGACCAACTTTAACCCAATCTTAACAGGAAGTCATTTGTCCGGAGCGCGATAGTGTTTGTTCTTTGTATAAAGACTCAATTAAGCCCTACCTTATGAAGTATCCTTCTACAGTATTCTTAGCCGCTCTTCTCTACTTGATCCTCTCTACCAGTGCCTGTGTCGTTCCCCAAAAAGTAATTCGGGTAGAGCCCGACAATCAAGAAAACGTCTTTTGGTACCAGGGGCAGGCCATTGCCGAAAAGAAGCAAGACAGTATTGTCGTACGTGCGGCCTTTAGCCATGCAAATCGCGAATACCTGATTTTTGATATCGAAGTATTCAATGAAGGGTCCGCGCCTATCTTGGTCACCCCCGAAGTAATGACCATTATCAATAATGCGGGTTCCAAGCGCCGTGCTGCTGACCCCGAGAATATTCTGCTCTCTATGGACATGCAACAATCCAGGCAGGAAGCCAATGCTAAAAATGCAGCCATTGCCGGCGGTGTTCTATTAGTCGGCGCTGCTGTAGCCGTTGCGGTAAGTGATGACGGTGAAAATAATATCGACACCGATGGAGATGGTTGGGTAGATGATCGCTACTCCACTGCTGATGTATTGGTAGATGCCGTATTGCCTGCGATATCGCTCGGGCTCAGTTTCCATCAAGATGCTATTCTCTCTTCTCCCGTCAGTGAGCTTCCTACTACCGACGAAGCCCATTTTTGGCAGGACGTTGTATTGCGCCGCACTACTTTGCGAGCAGGCGAACACACCCGCGGCCTAATTGCTTTCCCGAGATTGGACGAAACAAGATCATTAACGATGGAGATACCGGTTGAGCAGCAAGACTTTGTGTTCCAGTTCGTACAGCGCGTATATCAGCCGTAGATAGATGGTTAGATGGTTTGGGGGTTAGGTGGTTTGCTGGACGATAGTTTACTTACTAATGTTGTAGGCCTGCCAGGCAGCAATAATGCTTCTGACTCGTAGAATAGGATCTGTTGCTACATAGTAAGCAGTGGACAACAGCGTAAAGGCCTCCGAGTAAGACTTGCGTTCCATTTGAATCAAACCTCCTTGATACAGCAAATTGGCGTAGGCTCTATCGCTGGTTCCTACTTCAATTAAGACTACATCTCTAGCGGTGGCGAAGTACTCTTGCGCTTCTTCTGGCCGCCCCATCTTGTACAGGGCTTTGGCAGCGTAAAAGTTTAAGTCGGCATAGATGCGCGGATTCTCAATCAACATTTGCATCCCTTGCTCGGCAGCTGCTAGTGCGTCTCGGTATTGCTTTGCCGCAATATCTATTTGAGCTGCACGTAGGTAGTTCTCACTGATTTCGGGCGAACGCAATTGACGGCGCAAGTTGAATGACTTATCATTGGCCGTACGCGCCTCTTCCCCTTTTCCCTGGCGGAGTAAATTATAGCTGTGCAGCGCCCAAGCCCGGCCCAAATCGTATTTCCGTTCCGGATGGCTGTCAATGAAGGAAAGCAGCTGCGCCGAAGAAGCTTCGTACTCCTGTTGTTCACTCAAGCGCTCTGCGTCACGCAACGCATTCTGTCCGAACAACCCAACGGTAAAAAACAAGGTGATAATCGAGAACCAAACTGCTTTCATAGTAGCAAGCTCAAATTTTACGGCAATGTAGATTGGACGGCTAAGGTAATTTCTTTTTGCTGGATGTGGTACACCCGTTATGACTATGCAGTGAACATTGTTAGCAAAATGCAAAAAAGTAACGGCGTGTTAAGCTCATGCCCTGTTAGCAATTTCTTAATTCCAGGCTTTGGCGTTAAACTCGTTTTAAAGCGGCTTCTAGACCTTGCGTTCGCCTATTTCTCGCCTTTATCTTTGAAGTGCAACCTATCTCAAACCAACATAAAACCCTGAACTACATGAAAACCAAATTGCTCCCTTTTCTCGCACTTGTCGCTACTGTATTCTGGATGGGATGTAGTCCGACGTATTACGAAACTGCTGCTTATGACGACCTGGCTGATGAACATCAAACGATTGCCGTGCTGCCTAGTCAGATGGTCACCACTGGTCGAATTCCAGCAGAATGGACCGAAGAAGATCTATTACGAATTGAAGAAAATGAAAGCCATGCCTTCCAAATTGCTGTGTTCGACGAAATCGCTCAGCGTTCTGGCAACCGTGGCGGAGAAATCCTGATCCACCTACAACACTACACTGAGACCAATGCCAAACTAACCGAAGCAGGTATCACTGCTCGCGACAGTTGGACCATGGCCCCTGCTGATCTGGCTGCCTTGCTTGGAGTAGATGCTGTAGTACGCACCTCAATGCGAAAAGATATGTGGCTGACTGATTTGGAAAGTTTTGGTATCAATATGGCGCAAACGGCGATGATTCTCTTCGGAGGAAGTAGTCCGTTCCCCGTGCCAACCAAGACCAGTGATGTCTTTCTATCCGCCTCTGTATTGGATGGCGACAGTGGTATCACCGTTTGGAATACCGACCGCCGGGCGGCAACGGACTGGAATACCAGACATTCTGAAATCGTACGCCGACTAGCACGAGTATTAGCACGTCGATTCCCTTACCGAGTATAGGAAATCGAGTCAAACTTAAGCCAACACAAACTGAACAATAACTGCGCTTTGCCAAGCCCAGCGTAGTATCAAGATATATTTTGAAGGGCGTTTCGCAGAAAGTGGATGAACTTTTCTCCGCTTTCTGCCTTTTTTTGTGGTAACCAATGCGTGTTTCACTCGCTATCTGTCCTTTGGGAAACTTATCAAATGACAAGCGGCGAAACTCGCAGTACTAGGTACTTTGTATAGCGTACATGGTACGAAAGATTCCTAATAGTAAGCAGTCTAAGTACCATTTACCAAGTACCTTGTACAGCTGGATTCAGAAGACTTTTTCCAGAACACCAATTTCACGTTAATCTACAAGTGATTCACCTATGCATTTGACGGCAAAGGATTTTCCAGAGATGGAACGCTTCTTCCGACGAAACTTCTTTAACACACTTCCTGGGCCTCGCGGGCTACACCTCATTGGCACCAAAGGGCATCGTGGAGTCGAGAACTTGGGCCTATTCAGCTCCGTTGTTCATATCGGCGCCACCCCTCCACATCTAGGATTTATCATGCGTCCTTTGACTGTGCCTCGTCATACTTACCATCACATGAAGGCGCAGGGGCACTTCACGCTTAACACTGTTGATGAAAGTATTCTCGCTGCTGCCCACCAAAGCTCTGCTAACTACCCGATCGAAGAATCAGAATTCGCCGCCGTTGGATTGACGCCCTATTATTCCGAAGGGCATAAAGCACCCTATGTAGCAGAGAGTCAAATCAAGATTGGTCTAGAGTACGTAGAAGATCACTACCTGAAATCAAATGACACCCTATTCGTGGTAGGTAAGATCATTGAGGTCATCGTCCCAGACGCTGTAATAGCCGAAAGCGGGCATGTAGAGCATGACCAAATTGATACATTGACGGTAGCAGGACTCGATACTTATTTCAAGACGAATCAAGTTGCACGCCTAGCCTATCCACGGCCCGGACAGAAGGTATAGGGTAGAAAGTAGAAGATACCCCCTGCATTGTACTTTCTACTACATTCCCCATCAACAATGACACTTGCGGCAAAAGACCAAGACTTGGGTGTCAAGGATGGAAGAATTTGATCACCAATCGTTATCCGACCGGCACTTCTGCTTTGCTAATTTTTACGCGTACATTCTTGTGATGGGGCGTCTTTGCCAGTGGATCACAATCTTCTAGCGAGGTCAGTAGGTTTACCGCAGGTCCCGCCTCTTTCTCATCTTGATCCGGATATTGCAAACCGTAACCGTGAGGCATGGAAAGGAATCCTTCTGGCACCTCGTCGGTCACCATTACTGGAACGCGAACACTACCGGTGGGTGAAATACAATCCACCCATTCCCCATCTTCAAGCTCATAATCGGCTGCATCCTTTGGATTGATCTTCATCGCACCCTGATCATTCCTTTTTCGCCAGGCTGGGTTTCTTAATACCGCATTGGCGTTATAAGTGCGGCGCTCGCCAGCCATCAGATTGAATGGATACTCTTGCTCTATTTCCTGTTCCCGTCGCGCTTTTTCGGGAAGCTCGTCCAGCCAATCCAGTAATAGCGGTATTTCTAGATGGATCTTCTTATCGGGGTGCCGAACCAACTCCCAGCTTTCCTCATAAGTATGCTTACTGATCACCGCACCTGATTTGCTATCTAGGATTCGTTTGAACAGCTTTTCCCCTAGCGCGTAGCCTTTTTCCTTATACCCAAGACGCTGCACTTGCTTTTCGTACTTACGTACAAACATGTGGGCAGCAATCCAGATGAAAGCGGCAGCCTTCGCGTAAGGATAAGAAAGGGCCTTCCCTAAGGTCTCCTTGAGGATCAAAAGCTGATACTTTTTCCACTTTGGATTAAAGTAAGTGGCGACGCCAAGGGCAAGTGGCAACAAACGGGCATTGGGGATCATGCGATCCAAGGAGGCGATACGACTTAAGATCGGGAACGATGCCGGTAGCTCACCCATAGCGGTCACTATACGATGGTAGATCTCTGGCTCATCAAGTGTATTCGCCAAAGGTTTGGAAATCGGATGACGAAGGTGGAAGAAGTTTTCTGGGAACTCCAGGTTAAAGAACGTAGCTTCTATTTTTTCGAACTGCGTCTGGGCAGGCAACACATACTGCGCGGCCTGAGCCGTTTCCGTCATTGCTACATCTATGACTACCGATAACTCCAGCTTTTTAATAGCGCGCCGCTGCGCAGCAGCATCAGCGTAATTAGCCACTGGATTAGCACTATCTACGATCAGTGCCCGAAGTCGCTTAGGATGATCCGTTTCAATCTCTAAGGGTAGAATATTGGGTGGAAATAGCTTCCCAATGCCTTTCATCTTTGTCACCTGGGTAGTCACGCCACCTTTCCCAGGCTCTTTCGAATGCCCCACCAAGGGAAAAAAGAGGGTATGCAGGCAGTTGGTACCTTCCTTGCCAAAATTGCCTGTGATCAGGAATAGAAGACGAGCCAGGTACGCATTCAGTGTACTATTATGACTTTGCTCAATTCCTAGATCGGAACGCAAAGCGAAGGTAGCAGCAGAGCTGATGCCAGTGGCAACTTCACTGACCTGAGATTCCGGCACACCACAAATAGCAGCATACTCAGCTACCGGAACGCTCATTAGATGAGGACGGATGTCCTCGAAGCCCACTGTACGCTCAGCAATGAAGGTCTTATCCTCCAGGTTGTTTTGTACAATATAGCCCAATAAAGCCGCCAATAAATAGGCATCCTTGCCCGGCTTGACTTGCATGAACACATCTGCTTTCTTAGCCGTTTCTGTTCTTCTGGGATCTACCACGACCAGCGTCTTATCTGGATTACGGGAAACCTCATTGATTGTTGGCCTGGCTTTAGGCAAACCGTGCGATTGCACTGGGTTGGAGCCTAGAATCATTACGTACTCTGCTTCCGCGACTGCCTCGCAATAGTTGGTATTCTGACGGCCAAACAGGAATCCATTTACCCAAAAGTTTCCAGTCTTCTCCTGGGCTAAGGCTGCATAAATGTAGGGGGTATCACAGGCTGCTCTTAACATGGCTCCGTAAACTCCACCTAGGTGGTTGCCTTGTCCTCCGCCACCCGCATAGGCAATACTAGTGCCCCCATGCGTATCTCGGATTTGGACAAGCTTCTCCGCAATTTCTTTGATTGCTACCTCCCAGGAGATTTCCTCAAAGCTGCCATCTTCGCGCTTACGCAAAGGACTAGTAAGACGAACTTGATCCTGATAGTAATTTAGTCGTGTGGCCTTTTGACATAAATAGCCTTCGGAAACGGGGTGATCTGGGTCGCCGACGATCTTGCCGATTTTGCCATTTTCATCTTGTTCTACCAGAATGCCACAGTTTTGGCTACACAGAATACACGCAGATTTGCTTTGCATGGGAAGTTTGATCTAAGGATATGATTCCCAAAATAATAAATCCCACGTACTCACTAGAAGTATCGTGGGATTTACCGCTATCAGGCTTCTGCCCGACGATTATTTCAAACTCCTACTAATCGCTAGAAGAAAGTATAGCGAGTAGTCGAAGAATTTCGATGTACAACCAAACCAAGGTAACCAAAAGCCCCATGGCAAAGAACCACTCGTAATGAGCAGGTGCACCGAACTTCTCACCTTTGTCGAAGTTATCGAAATCCAGCAGTAGGTTCAGCGAAGCAATACCGATGATCACCAGGCTAATGCCAATACCAATCATACCACCTTCGTGCAAGAACGGTAGATTGATCCCAAAGAGGGACAAGATGATATTAACCACGTACACCAGTACGACTGCCCCAGTGGCCATGATAACCCCTGAACGGAACTTCTGGCTTACCTTAATGATGCCCGCCTTGTAAACAAAGAGCATCACAAAGAATACAGCCATGGTTAAGGTGACGGCCTGGAAAATAATTCCAGGGAAGAAGGCATTAGCATAGATCATAGAAATAGATCCAACAAATAAACCTTCCAAACCAGCATATACTGGCGCCAACCAGGTAGACCATTCTGGCTTATAAGAAGCCGCTAGTACAGCTACCAAACCTAGAATAGCACCACCCCACATAAAGATTGGGTTAGCGTAGGTCCAGCCGATTGCAGCGGTTAGTAACATGATCGCCCCTAGAATCAGTGATTTATTCACTGCTCCACTCACCGTCATGCGTTCGCCGGTGGTTTGGATAAAATCTCCGTCTAAGGTGTTTTGACTAGCGCGCTGTAAAGCTTTTTCCCGAAACATCGGGTTGCTGGAAGACGAAAACATTCCTCTTCTCTTTTTCATACAGTTATCTGTTTTTACTTACAAAGTTGTCACAAAATATAGATACAAATCTAGACGACAAAGCGTTCGCTTCGAAGATTGGAATGCTTCAACAGTCCGATATCTTGGTGCGATTCTTTCGCCTTGCCTGGATTGTGCCAAGCTTTTCCTGTAAACAGATCAATGCGCTAGTCAGTCGAATAAACTACCCAAGAATTCGACCTATTGCGGGGAAAAGTCCACCAAAATGATCGTATTCGGGTCTTCCGTACTGTGTTTAAACTTGGCAGTGAACAGCCCATAACTACTCCACTTTTCTAACCAAGCTGCGTTCAGTTCCTCAGGAATAATGACATTGGGACCATCTCCAACAAGTTGGCCAAACATTTTCCCTTCCACTCCTTTTGGGAGGTACTCCTGATCAATAATGAGTGGAAAAATCAAGGTATCTCCCACCGTCTCAGCGGATTGAAGTTCTATTAGCGTAAATCGATATTCCAGTTCATCCGTAATCGGATTCTCTACGGTAGCACGGCTAACCGTTGCCTCGTAATTGGTCCCCCACTGATATTCTAGGCCCGCAATTGGATAAGGGCTATAGTAGGTTTGTTCCCTGTCTTTGTCGATAATCTGGTAGCACAGGCTTGCTCCTTCCTGCGTACACCCAATCTGATAATGAGCGATAGAAACATTCAGGGTATCCAAAATTGTTTCAGTGGAATCAAGGCTACGGCTATTGGTTGCCTCTACTTGCCCATAACCCGTTGGTGTAGCGGTAGTGCCGCAGCAGGCAAACAAAAGAGACAAGAGCAAGAAACTATGATATTGCATGTAAATGCGCATGATCGTTAAGTTTATAAGGTTATTTAATCGCTGATCAAAATGAGCTTAAGGGAAGGCTTATCCGCCAAAACAGATAGTCCTCCCCTACTACTCACTACGTATACTGCTCTTGTCTAGCGAGCTGCAAAATCAGCAACTGATTCTTCTACTCGGAAGCCTTTAGCGACCATCAAGCCAGCATTGGCAAAACCGATAATATCAGGGCGTCCGTCTCCATCAACATCACCGATGGTTCTTGGGTGCCCGTTAATGGTCCATCCCGCGGAGGCGGAAAAATTGGCCACTGAAGCTTGTAGGGAAGCAAAAGTGCCGTTGCGCTTACCTAGCGCAAAGAATACCTGTGATCCGCCGAATCCGACAACATCCATTAAGCCGTCACAATTCACATCGGCCAGCATACGTGGGTGTTGTGTAACTTGCCAGCCACCTGCACCGATACAGAGGTTGTTAATGGTTGGCCGAACTTGACCAAACCGTCCCTCTGCAGTTCCTAGCGCTACTAATACCTGACGTTCACCAAAGCCTACGATATCAGCATATCCATCGCCATTGACGTCACCAACTGTTCTGACGTGGCGGTCTTTAGTCCAGCCACCTCTGCCGATAGTAAAATCTTGGATGGCTGTGATTGGATTTTCGAACTTACCGTCCGCTTTCCCTAGCGCTACGAAGGTGGCACTTTCACCGAAGGCAACAATATCAGCTCGGCAGTCACCATTTACGTCGGCCATGAAGCGATCATGTCTCGCAATATCCCAACCGTTTACGATGGAAAAATTATTTACACCACTAAAGGCAGCACTAAAAGTACCATTGGGTTGACCAAGAGATACGAAGGTTGTTCGTGTACCAAAGCCAATAATATCAGCACGACCATCACCATTTACATCCGCTAGCAAGCGAGGATGACGATCGACTTGCCACCCCTGTGCCGGTGTGTAATTTCTAACCGCGGGGATTATTGCGGAAAAAGTACCGTCTTCCTGCCCAAGGGCTACCAATACCTGTTGGCCACCAAAGCCTACGATATCTGCGCGTCCGTCTCCGTTTACATCAGCCAACTCGCGAATGTGGTGCTCGATTCGCCAACCGCCTACAGCAAAGGCAAAATCGCGAATCGCTTCAATTGGAGTTCCAAAGCTTCCATCCTCAGCGCCCAAAGAGACAAAGGTCATCGACTGGCCAAAGCCAACAACATCTGCCCGGCCATCACCATTCACATCCGCAATTTTGCGAACATGCTTGGTTGCATCCCAAGCTCCGGCACCTGGCGCATAGTTGCGCAATACGATACTCGGATTTTGGAAAGCGTAATTGCGATCAGTAAGGTCAATAAGATCAGTACGGGATTCGAAATAGGCTTGAATCATACGATCCTGCTGCTGTGGACTGAACTCCGTACGACATGGCTTGTGGGTATAGGCCATGTAGTTTCTAGTGGCAGGGGTATACGCATCACCATTAGCATCTACAGCGGTTCCAGTATAACCACAACTTGCAGTAACTAGGCCATTAAGATTGGGATCAGCTGGTGTATCACAAATTAGGTCTCCTGCCGAAGCACAATTGCTACCATCAACAAGCTCTCTTGGAATAGTCCTTGAGCTGTGATGGGTATGGAATAGATTAAAGTAATGGCCAATCTCGTGAGTGAGGGTTTTACCATTGTTTGCCTGTCCATTTTGCATGGTGATCCATTTCTCTGGATCAGAGGGAAAATGGGCCCAGGATGTTCTGGAAGAAGGGTAGAAATAAATGTTCAGACGCTCGGCCTTGTTATTGGCATTGGCGATTCGAAGTTCTGTAGCATCATGGTACTGACGCTGAGAAGTAGCCGCAGCCTGGTCATCAATGTAATTGTACTCGCGAACGCAGAATACGAAGTTCATTCCGGCGAAAGCCTCATTCGTTTTCTTGAAGGCACGATCCACTTCTTCGCGAGTGTATCCGCCAGTTCCATCGGCTTTACGAATGATATGCGCAGTGACAGCGACGTACTTGACCACTTCACGAGCCGCCGCCATGTCGAGGTTATTGTCACGTGATGCGGACTGCATAATGAATTGCTCCGCTTCTGCGGATTCTACCGTTCCACAGGGTTGAGCATAAATTGTGGTCATTGAGACCAACAAGATCAATAGTGTGGTAAAAAGGTTAATAAGGGTTTGCATGTCAAAAAAGTATTGATGAATGAATCTGATTTCTGACATCAATATTCAATGACAAAAGCCTCAAACCTAAGCTACAACGGGTGCTGTGCAGGAATTATACAGTAGCGTACACCTTTTGTCCAGTAAGTGGTAAAGGAAGATAAAAGGCATAAAAAAAGCAGGGTCTTCTCATGAGAAGACCCTGCATAACCCCAAAAAACCAAATGAAAACAATCTACAATTAGTGGTGAACAGAAATTAGGCGTATGCCATTCTTGCGCTTCTATTCTAACTCCTCTTCTGTTCGCGCTAAGGCTATTTTATTTGCCTTATGCGGTAAATATAGATGAAAAATAAGTTAAAGCAAGCCTTTTGCCTAAAAAAATTTCTTCCACAACGTGTTAATGTTCTGAATTGAATTAGATAACAACCTATAGAATTGGTATGAATTAACCATCTGTGCGTGCACGCTTATTTTACACAATAAACATATTCTGTTTTTTATTTGCTAAAACAAAAACAAAAGCAGAACTTTAGCGCATTCACTAATTTGATGGAAGCGTGGCCAAAAAAGCAAAGACGGTTTTCTTCTGCCGTAACTGCGGTAATGAATCTCCCAAGTGGGAAGGACAATGCCGACAATGTGGAGAATGGAACACCTATGTAGAAGAAAAGGTGGTATCCGTAAATCCGCGGGAAAAGCAGCAACAAACCTGGCGGCGCGAACGCAAAAACACTGGTCCTAGTCCCGTAGCACTCCCAGCAATACAAGCAGGAGAGATCAAGCGTTTGGTCAGTCCGGATCAAGAACTAAATCGAGTCTTAGGCGGAGGGATAGTACCGGGCTGTATAGTGTTGTTTGGTGGTCAGCCGGGTATAGGAAAATCGACGCTGCTCCTTCAACTCGCGTTGGAATTACCGATTAAGGTGCTTTACATCAGTGGTGAAGAAAGTGAGCAACAGATCAAGATGCGCGCTGAGCGACTAGGAGGACAAATGGATAACTGTTTCATCCTCACAGAAACCAATACACACAAGATTTTACAACATGCGCTAGAGTTGGAGCCACAATTAATCATTGCGGATTCCATTCAAACCCTCTCCTCCCCTAACGTGGAAAGCATGCCGGGTACGGTTAGCCAGGTACGAGAGTGCGCCGCCGAGCTTCAACGCTTCGCGAAAGAGACAAATATCCCCGTTTTCCTAATTGGCCACATCACCAAAGAAGGAAGTATTGCTGGCCCGAAACTCCTCGAGCATATTGTTGATACGGTGCTACAGTTTGAAGGAGACCGCAACTACTCCTACCGCATTCTCAGAACGCTGAAAAATCGCTTTGGCTCTACGGATGAGATGGGTATATATGAGATGCAAGCCACCGGTCTGCGGCAGGTAGCAAATCCTTCGGAATTATTACTCTCTCAGAAGGATGAAGAATTATCAGGTAGCGGTATCTCTGCGACAATGGAGGGCATGCGCCCAATGCTGATTGAGACACAAGCCCTGGTAAGCACCGCCGTCTACGGTACACCACAGCGATCAGCTACTGGTTTTGACTTGCGCCGGCTCAACATGCTCCTGGCAGTATTGGAAAAGCGCGGCGGTTTTGCACTCGGCCAGCAGGATGTCTTTCTGAATATTGCTGGTGGTATTAGAGTAGATGACCCTGCCATTGATCTTAGTATCTGCGCCGCCTTGATGTCGAGTTATGAGGATATCTCTATCCCTACTGATGTCTGTTTCGCTGGTGAGGTAGGTTTGAGCGGAGAAATCCGTGCTGTGAATCGGATTGAACAGCGCATTCAGGAGGCTGACCGCCTTGGTTTCAAGGAAATTTTTATCTCCAAATACAACACCAAGGGCCTCGATACAGAACGTTTTGGCATCAAGGTGTATACCATCGGTAAATTGCAAGAATTGTACAAAGCGCTCTTCGAATAGTAAGCTGTTAAAAATCTGGGTGCTAAAAAATAAGATGCTATGATCGCGTTATTTTCCTAAACAACGCACAGTATGAAAAACGTCTTTCTCCTCTTAGCACTATGTTCCGTCTTCTTGTCCCTTCAATCTTGTGGTGGCAATGATGACGAATCCGTACAACCCGTAAGTGCCACCGATTTCATGCCCTTGGAAGTAGGTGCCTACTGGGTCTATGAATTTTCAGTAGGAACCTTCAGTGAACCATCCATCGATACCGTGACAGTAACCGACAGTTATGCTGACGGGGATGATATGATCTTCGAATTGTCTTCTGATAGTGAGTTCTTGATGATGGTTTTTATTCCAGAACGCCTTCGTCTCTCCGATGGTCAGCTATTCGATGATACAGGTGATAGCAATACGCTTTTTCTAACTGCTGACGTAGCAGTTACCGCCACTGAACTGTATACCGAAGAAGTACATCCAGATCTTGGCAGTGTGATTTATCGTTATCAACCCGTTCTGGAAACTGTTGAAACTCCTGCTGGCAGCTTCGATTGCATCAATATAGAAGGAGAGATTGTGTCTCTAGATACCAATGAAGAAATTCATGGCCTTCGCATTGACAATTTCTTCTCAGAAGGTGTTGGCATGGTGAATGCCAAGAAGTACTTCTGGGCCAATGCTACACCAATAGAAATCGAGCTACTGGAATTTCATCTACCGTAATCGTTTTCTAGGGTTGGCAAAATAACCGTAGGTAACAATTGACTTTTTGCTTCAGCAAGAATAACAGCCATGTTGGAAGGTGGATGCAACCTTAACCAGCATGGCTGATGTTTTTTATATTTACAGCTGGTATTAGTTTCTGTATTTCGGAATAATGCCAATTAATTTTCTCCTTACTGGTTACCTTTTTTTCTGTTGAGCAATATTACTGTACAAAGTTTGGAAAAGGATGAGGACATCCTGTACCATTTACAATCAGATCGCGGCAGCATGCAGGATCAGGGCTTTAGGGCATTGTACCAGCTGTACTACGGGATGATTGAGCAATTGGTATTACGCAACAATGGCGCGGTGGACGATGCTGCAGACATCTTTCAAGATGGTCTGGTAGCGCTGTTTCACAAAGTACGCAAGGTAGATTTCCAGCTAACGGCAAGCCTCAAGACCTTCTTGTACGCTATATGCCGAAACCTGTGGCTGATGAAACTACGGAAGCGGAAACGGGAGACCCCGATCACCGAAGTCCACCAGGAAACAGTGGGCTTGGATGCAGAAGCACTGCAGCTGCTAGAGGACAACGACCGCAACCAATTGGTAGCGGAAGGTCTGTCGCAGCTAGGTGAAGACTGCCAACGCGTATTGCAACTGTACTACTTTGAAAAGTGCAGGATGAAGAACATCGCCGAACAGATGGGGTATTCCGGAGAGCAGGTGGCAAAGAATAAAAAGTCGCGCTGCATGCGGAAGCTCCGAGAATGGGTACTAAGTCAGCCGCAAGCCGCGGAGATGCTACAGTACTAAGGATCAGCCAAAATCTTTTGACTATGAGCGAGCAAGAAGATCAATATTGGGAGAAAATTGATGACTTTCTGGACGGCAGCATGTCTCCGGATGAGCAAACCGCTTTTTCCAGCCAAGTGGAAAAGGAGGAACAATTAAAAAAGGACGTAAACCTTCAACAGCAACTCCGACAAGGGATCGCCTATGGCAGTCAGTTGGATTTGCGGAGTCGGCTGGCTGGCATCCATCAGGAATACCAGCAGTCGAAAGACATCCAGGAAGGTAAAGTAATTCCACTCAATCGTGGCATGTGGACCCGCTGGGCGGCAGCTGCGGCGATGATCATTGGCGCACTTACTATCTTATTCCTAATTCAAAGCGATCCTACCGGGCCTGAGCTGTTTGCCAGTAATTATGAAGCCTACGCCCTTAAATCAACGACTCGCAGCCCCGGGCAAGATGACATCACCGACCTGGCTGTTCAAGCTTATCAAGCCGGAGACTACGATATTGCGATCGCAAGACTTCAGGCAGCCCTGGAGACGGACTCCGAACATGCTCCACTACAGTTGGCCCTAGCCGTCAGCCTTTGGGAAACGGGGCAAACAGAAGAGGCAATAGCCGCTCTTGACCCCATCCTTGATCATCCACTACTCCAAGATCAGGCAAATTGGTACGGCGCACTATTCCAGCTCGCACAAGACAATACAGCGGCCGCTAAAGGACATTTGGAAGTTGTGCAACAAAGTGGTGGTATGCTGAAAGAGAAGGCTGACGTACTACTCGAACAATTAAAATAATTAAAGTTTTAAAAAATAATTTAAAATTAATATTGTTTTAATTGTTGATTTTTCTTATCTTTCAGGAGAGATTAAAATGCGTTCCAATCAGAGTATCAATACCTCTCTTTCCGGAAGAGATGAATCAGCGTCAAGTTCCCTGCATTTAAGCTCCAATTTAAAGATGTTGTTGGCCTTTGTGTTGATGTGATCAATGCAAAGGGTGTGATCTTGTCATCACTTCCGGGATGGAAGTAGGTGATTCTTGGACCAGGTGACTGGGTGGGTCCCGCCGCAGCGGGCGTGCACTCCCCCATCCAAAATCCCCCTTGTCGCGATTCCATACTCAATGCTGTTGTTTTGCACAAACCTTTTCGGGCTATCTTTGTTTCGTGCAATAGATCAAACAGCCCCGTACGTTTTATGGCAATCTGGTACATCATTATCACCATCTTGACTTTTCTGGCTATGGAATTTGTAGCCTGGTTTGCGCACAAGTATGTAATGCATGGTTTTCTGTGGAATTGGCACGAAGATCACCATAAGCCACATCCGGAAGATGAAGGCTTTTTTGAGAAAAACGATCTCTTCTTTTTGGTCTTCGCTATTCCTAGTGCTGCTAGCTATATCATCGGACTAAACGTGGCCTCCGTCTTTTGGCTCACCTTTGTGGGTATCGGTATTTCTATCTACGGTTTGGTCTACTTTCTCATCCACGATGTCTACATCCATCAACGCTTTAAGTGGTTTCGTCAGTTGGATAGCCGCTACAGTCGGGCTATCTTGCGAGCGCATGGTGCACACCACGCCAATCGGGAAAAAGAAGCAGGTGAGTCTTTTGGTCTGCTACTTGTCAATCCCAAGTATTTCAGAAAGCGGAGACGTGAGCAACAGGAAGCTCAGCAATAGATTGGTGTACTTCCTGTAACTGGCTTATCCATAGCCATTCTTGTATGGAGTTTTTGGGCATCTTAGTCGAGCTATTACTATTCGGAGTCGGGGTATATCTCTACCTCTTTGCGCGAGGCATCATTAGTATTAAAGACCCGGAACGCAAAGAAAAAGCGGAAGCATTTCGAGAACAAAACGCTGGTTGGATGCGCATTCTCGGTCTCGCCCTAGCAGCTATAATGGGACTCAACCTTGTCCTCCATTTCCAGACTTTACTATCCGCTTCCTAAAGCATTTACGACCACTACCTAACCCGCTCTGCCCCCTTCTGGCTTAAGACTGTTACCAGACTAAGCTGGGTCAAAGTTCTGCCTAAAATTGACTAATATTGCAACGTCAGCGCCGGCCCGTACTCTGCCGTCGCAACATATCCGTGAAGCATATATTTGTCAAGACATTATGAAACGAGATCTGACTTTCCTTTTCCTCTGCCTAGTGCCTTTTCTGCTAGGTGCACAATCCAACAATTTCTATGCTACTGACCAAATCCAGGAAGTACGCATATCCTTCAGTGGTGATAATTGGAAATACCTACTGGACTCGCTCCGCTACAATGGCGACGAATTGCTAACGGGTGCAGTCAACATCAATGGTACTCAGATTGAAGGGGCAGGAATTCGATATCGTGATGGCCGCTCGTTTACACCCAATGGCCGTCGTAATGGTCTATATATAAATTTAGGTCAGAATGCGTATGAAGGCTACAATGTGATCGACCTATCGAGCGCTTTACGTGATCCTTCCTTAGTTCGAGAAGTACTGGCTAGCGAAATAGCAGGTACTTATTTTGATGCGCCACAGGCAAACTTTGCGAAAGTCTACATCAATGATGAATTGTATGGTCTGTTCGTGAACAAGGAAGCCGTTGCCAAAGGCTACCTGGAGCGTGTCTTCGGCGAGAGCGGCGGAGCACTGGCAATGCCTCATAATGACCCGAGTGATATCGTACCAACAGGCTGCATCAAGAAAGCTTACGGTTCTTTGCAAGAGGAACAATCAAACGAGTGCAATGATAACAACTGGATCTCTGTCAATGGCAGTCTTGATCCCGTAATGAAGGTAGCAAGCGCCTTGTCTTCCGGAGATGCTACTATGTTAGCCAACAATCTTGACATTGATGCAACACTGTGGATGTTGGCCTTCAATAATGTTATAGTAAACCTCAGCTCCTACTCAGGTCAATACTCCAACAACTACTACCTCTACCAGAAAGCCGACGGTCAGGTCTCTCCTATTCTGGGCGATCTCAACCTTGCTTTTGGTAGTTTCAAGAATCCAGGCGTAACGGTTTCAGATCTACGTACACCACAGCTCATGAGCCTTACGCCGGACCTTCATAAGGATAATGAAAAACGTCCTTTGATCAGCAAGATCCTCAGCAATGACATGTACTACAAGCAATACCTCTCGCACATGAGATCAATCTTGGTCGAGTGGGTTTTGAGTGGCAAACTTGAGAACCGTGCCCGTGCCCTACAGAGTGCTATTGCCGAAGCTAGAGGTGAGGATGATGGCCAGTACTACTCTGCCGACGAACACGGCCGAAGCTTAAGCGAAACCATTGGCAACCGGAGCCGCATTCCTGGCCTGGTGCGCTTTATGGATGGTCGTGGAAGCTTCCTAGAGTCCAATGAAGTGTACACTATGTTGCCACCTGTTGTAAGCAATGTAGCAGTAGAAGGACGTGAGCGCTTCTCAAGTACTCAAATTAATGAGTTCAGAATCCATGCCCAAATAGACGGTTTCCCGAAGTCTGTATACCTTTATTATCGCTTTGGTCCTGGTCAGGAGTTCCAGATGACAAATATGCTCAACGATGGCGAGCACTATGATGATCAAGCGAATGATGCTATCTTCGGCGCTATTGTCAAGCCGAAAGCTGGTCAAGACCGAGTTGAATACTATATTATGGTCGAAAATGCTAAGACCGTTAGTTATAGTCCGGCTCAATACAACTTTGAACACTACTCGACAACCCTACGGGAGGTCAATAAGTAGTTTCGCATAAAACGGAAATCATGAATCGCTTTATTCTGCTGGTAGGTATGTTGCTCATGCTAGGTTCAGTCTCGGCTCAGAAGGACCTGTATGACCTGCAACATTTGGTGGAGATTAGATTGAATTTTGAGGAGTCAAATTGGCACGAATTGCTCGACTCTCTAAAAGAAAGAGGAAGAGATGAGCGACTAGTAGCTGACGTTTCCGTAGACGGAAAAGCCTATCCGGATGCGGGTGTACGCTACAAGGGCAATAGTTCTTACTTCAATGTGCGCAACGCTGGCGGACGTAAGCTGCCTTTCAATATTAAGGTTGACTTTGTCAATAAGAAAGCCCGGCTTCCCGGAGGCTTCGTCACTTTGAAGTTATCCAACGTCTTCCGCGATCCTAGCTTCATGCGCGAGGTGCTTTCCTATGAGGTGGCCAGAAAGTATATGCCAGCTCCTCACGCGAACTACGCCAAGGTATACGTCAATGATGAATACCTAGGCCTGTACAACCTCTCGGAATCAGTAGATGATGACTTCTTGAAGGAGTATTATGGCGATGATAATGGTGTTTTCTTCAAGTGCGACCCCAACTGGCACGCCAGCTCACCGAGCAGTTGTAAGCGCGGCAACAATGCCAGTCTAGAGTACCTGGGGCAAGATTCGATCTGCTACTATTCCCTTTATGAGTTAAAGTCTAAAGAAGAAAAAGGTGGCTGGGCCGAATTGCTCACCTTAACGGAAGCGATCAATAAGCAGTCTGATGAGTTGGAACAGATGATGAACATGAATGAAGTCCTGTGGATGCTGGCCTTCGATAATGTTCTTGTTAATCTAGATAGCTATCTGGGTCGTCTTTGCCACAACTACTATTTGTATAGGGATGAGGCCAACATTTGGCACCCCATCGTTTGGGATATGAACCTAAGCTTTGGCGGTTTCCGGTATACCGGCCTTGGAGCTCCGTTGAGCAATGAAGGCATGCAGGACATGAGCCTGTTCCTACACTACAAGGAGGGTAATATGCAACGACCACTCGTCGTCCAGTTGCTTAAGAACAACCACTACCGCAAGATCTATCTGGCACAAGTCAAAACGATTGTCGAAGAGAACTTCAGTAATGGTTGGTACAAGGAGAAGGCCGCTGAAATCAGAGCGCTCATTGAAGATGAGGTAGAGAACGATCCGAACAAGCTCTACTCCATGGACATGTACCATAGTAACTTCGATGAGACGGTACAGATTGACAATTCCAGCATCATTGGTATTACTGAGCTGATGGACAAACGCGCTGCGAATATCCTTGCTCACCCATTGATGCAAAAGGAACAAGCTACCGTTGCCGAAGTCAAGCACCAGGTAATTGGTGAAAATGCCAATATCAGCGCACAGGTTGAAGGCGCAGATGTTGTTTGGCTGTACTACCGCAGTGATTCGGAATCACCTTGGCAACGAATGCCAATGGCAGCTAATGAAGATAGTATTTGGATGGCTCAGATTCCTCTAAGTGAAGATGTACAGTACTACGTGGTAGCTGAAAACAAGTACATCGCTACTTTGTCTCCGGCGCATGCTGCCCGGGAGTTTTACGAAATTAAAGCTAAGTAGGACTGTATGGCAATTAGCCGGTCAAGCAATTATCCTGGACCACCCTGGTACCAGTTTAATGGTCATTTGCAAACGATTCTACCTGCCTTCGGAGGCCCTGAAGTCACCTACCAGCGGGAACGACTAACCCTTGAGGACGGCGATTTTGTTGACCTCGATTGGTTACGACAAGAACAGGGCTCTTCCGCCTTGGTCATTCTTACCCATGGTTTAGAGGGTAATAGCCAGCGCCCGTACATGCGGTCAGCTGCCCACTTTTTCCACGAGCGTGGTTGGGATGCGCTGTCCTGGAATTGCCGATCGTGCAGTGGAGAGATGAACCGAGCACTACGCCTCTATCACCATGGTGAAATCGAAGATATACACGCGGTTACCAGCCATGCCCTCAATGTTGGAGCTTATTCGCAAGTTGTTCTGATTGGCTACAGCATGGGTGGTGCGATGTTGACCAAGTATCTCTCCGTGCATCACGACCGCCTACCAGAGTCGATCATCGGTGGTATAGCCTTTTCCTCTCCATTTGATTTAAAGGCCAGCGTGGACGCCCTAGAGATACCAGGGAATAAGATCTACAAGAAGCGCTTCTTGCGCCAACTCAGCGAAAAGCTAAAGATTAAGAATGAGCGCTACCCAGGTGTAGTGGACATTTCAAAACTGGCGGACGTACGTGCCTGGCGCGACTTTGACGAGTGGTTTACCGCTCCCCTACTCCAACTTGGTGGGGCCGACGATTTCTACGAAATAGCCTCCGCTAAAAACTTCGTTCATACCCTCAACCGTCCGGTACTTGCCGTATCAGCGCTGAATGATCCAATCATAACAGATGACTGCCTACCGCTAGAGGAAGCTCCTAACCATAAATACCTCCAATTGGAACTCACAGAAGAGGGAGGCCATGTTGGTTTCAGTTTAAAAGATCGTAGTAAGAACAACTGGATGAATCTACGGGCCTGGGAAGAGATCAACCGTTGGATCAATTAGAGGAAGCATTCTTTCAACGAACACCGCTAAATTCATTTATCCGCCAGAGCGAGTAACGGCGGCGGACTCATCCAACGATCGCAACTAATCTAAGTTAGTAAATCCCCCACAGGCAAACCGCCATCGGTCTTTATCTCCGTCATAACAAATGAACTCTGCACTCTACCAATGTTGGCTAAGGAGGCCAATCGCTGCGTGATAAACTCCTGATAGTGTTGCATATCCTGCATGTGAATCTTGAGCAGGTAATCAAACATCCCCGCTATGTGGTAGCAAGCGCTGACCTCAGGAAACTGGATGATATCGGCTTCAAACTGATCGAGGTAGGCTTTGTGGTGCTTTTCCAAGGTAACGGAACAGAAAGCCGTCAGTTTGAATCCTAGCTTCTCCTTGTCCAACAGCGCTGTATACGACTGGATATAGCCCTCCTTCTCTAGTCGTTTGATCCGCTCAAAGACGGGAGTATTGGTCATTTGTAGTGCAGCGGCAATCTCCTTGATCTTGATTTTACCGTCCTGCTGCACCATTTGCAGAATTCGTTTGTCCGTAGCATCAATCATAAGCGGATATTTTTTCTTTTAAACCAGGCCGCAACTCTCTCTTTACGTATTTTTTTCTCTCAAAATCAATATACAAGATATATTTTCTTCATTAACTCGCAACTATAGACAAATTAACTGCGCGGGCATAATTTTGTAGTAATTGCCTAACCAAATTATAGCAACTTATGTCACGCCACCAACTTGCACCAGAAAGCCAAATGATGTCCTACGGCTATGAGCCCTCTTGGTCAGAAGGAGCGATTAAGCCTCCGATGTTTCAAACATCGACTTTCGTCTTCAACACTGCCGAAGAAGGCAAAGCCTTTTTTGAGGTCGCTTACGGCATCCGCCCGCAGGAAGACCGGGAAAAGCTAGGGCTCATCTACAGCCGGATCAACAACCCCAATCTTGAGATCCTGGAGAATCGCTTGTGTCTTTGGGACAAGGCAGAAGACTGCGCCATTTTTGAAAGTGGCATGTCTGCGATCAGTACGGTACTACTTGAGTTTCTAAAACCAGGCGACCTTCTTCTTTATAGCTCTCCCGTTTATGGTGGCACAGACCATTTCATCCACGAGTTGCTCCCGCAATTAGGCGTTCACGCCATTGAGTTCAACGAAGAGGATGAACTAGAAGCGATCATCGAACGCGTTGCAGCTAGCGGCCATGCTGACCGCCTGAAGCTGGTTTATGTGGAAACCCCGGCGAACCCAACCAATGCGCTGATCGATATCAGCCTGTGCAAAGAAGTGGCAGACCATTTCTCAACCCAAGAAAACAAAGTTCACCTGGCGGTGGATAATACCTACATGGGCCCACTCTGGTCGCATCCATTGCAGCTCGGTGCCGATTTGGTGATCTATTCTGCTACCAAGTACATCGGTGGGCATAGCGATTTGATCGCAGGAGCTGTGTTGGGCAACGCTGGGACCATCAAGCGTATCAAGACGCTTCGTACCTTCTTAGGGAATATGGCAAGCCCTAATACCTGCTGGCTGCTGTTACGCAGTTTGGAGACCTTGAAGGTAAGAATGGAGCAACAGATGAAGAACGCTATCCAGATTGCCGAATACCTCAAGAATCACCCCAAGGTAGAGCATGTCTATTACCTCGACTTGTTAGAACCGGGCACTGCTGCTCATGACATCTACAAGCGACAGTACACATCGCCTGGTGCGATGATTTCCTTCAATATCGTTGGCGGAGAAAAAGAGGCATTTACCTTCCTCAATAACCTACGTCTGTTCCACCTGGCCGTAAGCCTGGGTAGTACAGAGTCCTTAGCTCAGCATCCGGCGAGCATGACACATATCGGTGTTGCCCCCAAAACGCGAAATCGCCTGGGTATTACCGATAAACTTATCCGCCTATCTGTTGGTGTAGAACGAGCAGAAGATTTGATCTGGGATATTGGTCAAGCTTTTGATCAAGTGAAAGCTACCACAAGTATTGCCGATCCTGCAGTAAACAACTAAACCTTAAGAGGCCTCTGCCACAAACGCAGGGGCCTTTTCTAATGCCTTACACGCTGCGGAATAACCAATTTCGAATACCTCATCCATACGGTTCAAACTGAAGGTGCCAATCTCGGTGAGCTCTAAAGGAGCTACCAATACATCACAGTTAGAAAGTTTACTTTCCGATAAGGTGGCCATACCAATCTTAAAGGCCCGTTCCATCACATCCATTGAGCTGGTCAGTTCCTGTGCTTCAATGGTAGGCAACGGATTCACATAGGACCCAATAATAAAATCCGACTCGGAAAGAAGGGGCTCTACCGGAAAGTTATTGGTGATACCACCGTCCGCAAAAAAGACTCCATCAATCCGGACAGGGGAAAGGACAATAGGAAATGCAGCTGAAGCCAATACTTTTTTGATGAGTTTACCTTCGCTAAAAATGTGATTTTTACCTGTACAGATATCGGTTGTTGAGATGTAAAGCTTGCATTCCAAGCCCTGGAAATCATCATCCGGCAGATAGGCCGCAAAGGCTTTTTGAAACTTATCGGTATCTAGTAGACCGGGCTTGCTGTACGTATAGTTCTGCCAGGAGAACATGGGAGTTGTTTTGAAAAACTCTAGGATGTGCTCCCAGGAATGCCCTGCGGCATAAAAAGCCCCCACAATAGCTCCCGCACTCGCACCTGCGATGGACTTCACTCGGATATTATGCTCCTCTAAAGCCTTGATGACACCGAGATGTGCGATACCTCGAACACCTCCACCGGACAATACTAAACCTACATTCTTCATTGGCTGGTTACTAGTTGCCAGGTTCCAGTGACTACTCACTAATCACCAGATTCTGGTCGTTTTTTCAATAACGCCCACAGACCAAACGCCGGGCCAGCAGCTAATATTACGAGACTAAATGGAAGGATCCAATGTTGTTGTAGCGTACTCAACAACTGTATGCTTACAATGGTTATCGCGAAGCCAATACAGTTCACAATCGTGAGCGCACTTCCCTTGCTTTCAGCCGGTGCATTTTGAGCCACCATGGTAGAGAACAACGGTGAATCTGCTACCACCAACAATCCCCAAAGAAGTAGGCAGCTAATGAATAGGCCCGCATTAGGTAGCATAAAAACCAAAGGTGCAAGTAAGCAGAATAAGCCAGATCCGCCCAGCGCAATAGCTGCTATTCGCTTAGGACCATTCCGTTGAGACAAGTACCCTCCGATCACACAACCTAAGCCACCAACCCCAATGATGACAAAGCTCCAGAAAGGGATATTAATGGGTGAATCAACTGGATGCAACTGTAGGTAGACTTGCAGTGCCACCGGCACAAATGCCCAGAAGGCATAAAGCTCCCACATGTGGCCAAAATATCCCATTGCAGCGGCTCGGAAAGGCGGCTTACGAAACACTCGAAATGCAGCGGCTAAATCCAAACCCTGCCCTGCCCGACGATAGGGCCCATCCGGGACCAAAAGTAACATGCTGAGTCCACCGGTAGCAGCGATTAGGGAAGTATAGAGTAATACATTTCGCCAGGGAAGCGCCGTACCAAAACTCTTAAGCACATGTGGGAAGGCAGTACCTAGCACCAAAGCTCCTACCAAATACCCCAATGACTTTCCAAGTCCTTTTTGATAGTAATCAGCCGCAATTTTCATCCCCACTGGATAGATACCCGCCAAGAAAAAGCCCGTAGCAAAACGAACTCCTAGAAGCGTAGCTGGTGTATTTCCATCGTAGGTCATTCCATAATTGCAAAGCGCCCCAGCAAGGGCGCAGAAGAAAAACACGCGAGAAGGCGAAAAGCGATCTGCGATTGTCAGGATTGCAAAAATCAAAGTACCGGTAATGAAGCCAAATTGAACGGCGGAAGTAAGATGCCCCAAGGCCCCATCACTAAGACCAAACGAGCTCACTAGATCGCCCATGACTGCATTACCGGCAAACCAGAGGGAGGTACAACAAAACTGCGCTACTACAATGGTGGGGAGAATGTGCTTGGCTACTTGCATATGGCCAAGTTACAAAACAAAGCAGCGCTTGATCGTCCTCCCCCGAACATGTCGGAGTACTAGATGAATACTACATGTGTTCCTTCACCTTCGGCACGTTCGTAGAAGTCGCCTACCGTTAGCACCCCGTCGATATCCTCAATCAAGTCATTGTCCTCCAGGTCGAACATGTCCATGGCTAGTTTACAAGCCCAGAGCTTGGTACCGGAGGCCGTGAGGATTTCAAGGAATTCACCAATTGGTGGAATATCTAGTTCTTCAATTTTACTCTTCATCATCTTCGTCGCCATGGCTTCCACGCCGGGCAAGCCGCCCACAATCGATGGGATGTGCATCGCCGGGTTACCGACGGTAGCAATATGAAGATGATCCAACTTCTCTTTCTGGATCGCTTCCAGGCCAAAGAAGGTGAAGAAAATCTCAGACTCAATGCCCTCCATGCGGGCGCCGTTGGCCAAGATGAAACACGCGTACACATTATCGAGGGTTGCCTTCGATAAGATGAGCATCATCTTTTTAACCTTATTTGCTTTCTTTACCATGATGTGTGTTTCTAGGTGACTAAATACAACTGACAGGCTTAGGAATACCTGCAATCCGACTGGCTTTCTTCAGCGGGCCTTCAGGGAACAAGGCGTAAAATTCCTTGATACTGACTACCCCACTTTTACCAATCTTGCGAATCGTAAGTGGAACTTCCTGGCGCACCTGCTCACGTAGAAACTCTACGACCTGCCAGTGCGTATCCGTCATTGTGATATCTTCCTCGGCAGCTATCTCAGTGCCGATTTCTTTTGTCCATTGAGTCATTTCTGTGAGGTAACCTTCTTCGTTACATAAGACAGCGTTACCGGCATACATTTTTTCAGCCATGATTATAGTGGTTTGATAGTTTGAAAGTTTGTTGGTTAGTTGGTTTGGTTGGTTTGGTTCGTTTGTTGAGGCATTTGGGGTTGGCAAGTGGAGCATCCAGACTGTGGCAGCACGGTAAGAGGCTCTGCTCACCAACCCTTATTTGGAATGTCAGGGGTTGTTTTCTTATGCGTTCACTTCCTCCGGTTTAGGAGTCAGGTCTTTACCTGCGGTATCCATGGCCGAAGAGATGAAGGGGATGTGACGGCCGGTGATGAGCATATTCCAATACACCCAGCGGAAGGCCAGCTTGCCCCAGTGGTTAACTCGGCTCTCCTTCAGTAGGCGCAGTGGGCCTACACCCGGAATCGGGAAGGTGCCGGTAACCGGTTCGTGTTCGTAATTGAAGTCTATCAGTAGGGCCTTACCATTGCCCGTCTCGACGAAACAGTTGGCGTGGCCGTCGAAGCTGCCAGACAGTGGTTGCCCATTAATGTAGTCCAGGATGTTCTGCGTGAGAATTTCAGCTTCAAAGTGTGCCACAGAACCCGCTTTAGAAGCCGGAACGTTGGTGGCATCACCAATCACGAAGATGTTATCGCTCACCAGACTCTGAAGGGTATTCTTATTGGTGGGTACAAAGTTGAGATCGTCTCCCAAACCAGAGCGTTCTATCATGGGGTCACCCATATTGGTGGGTACTGTTACAAGGAGGTCATAGGCGACTTCCTTACCGCCATAATCGTAGATCTTACCTTCTTCACCATCTACTCGTTCGATATTGAAGTTGGAAACAATGTTGATGTTCTTCTGATCCAACAGGTAACTTAGTTCCTTGCTTGCTCGAGGCTTAGTGAAGGCTCCGTCCATCGGGGTCACGAAGGTGAGTTCTACCTCATCGCGCATCCCTTTATTCTTAAAGAATGAATCCGCCAGGAAAGCAAACTCCAGGGGTGCAACGGGGCACTTAATGGGCATCTCAGCAATATGAACGACCATCTTACCACCGGGCCAGCTCATTAACTTTTCTCGTAGGTTGCAAGCGCCTTCGTAGGTATAAAAGTCAAACACATCGCGTTGCCAGTGATCCCCCAGCAAGCCCTCGATTTCATGGGGAGCGATATCCGTTCCCGTAGCAATGATTAGCAGATCATAAGGTAGGACCTCACCGTTTTCCAAGCGTACCTCATTGGCAGCTTTGTCAATCCGGTTAATTGGCGCTCGCACCAATTCTACGCCGGAAGGAATGTACTTATCGATAGGTTGTACTACTTGCTCTGGCTTGTAAATATCAAAGGGCAAGAACAGGTATCCAGGTTGGTAATAGTGAGTCTCTTCTTTATCTACAATGGTAATCTTCCAGCCCTCAGGGAGTTCCTTCAGCAGGTGGTTGGCCATCATTGTACCGGCGGTCCCGGCTCCTAAGATCAACAACTTTTTCATATGGCTAGGCCTTGATTCACCAGCAAAATTAGGCGAGCCCAGCCCCTTCTCCACTGAGAGTGGTCAGCACGAAAACTGATTTTGGTCAATGATTGATGTGACGTAGATCACAGTACAGAAATACAGTAGAAAAGAAAATGACTTCCGAACTCAGGTAACTTTTGAACAACCTAAGTTCTCCTAAGAATTGAACCATATAAGGCATTGAAGGGCATCTAAGAAAGAACTAACCCAACTAAGTTCACTAACTCAACTAACCTATCTAACTATCAAACCTTCTAACCAACTAACTTTTAAACCACCCAAGGCACCCAAGGCACCCAAGGCCACCTAAGACTTATACCATATGAGACATTGAAGAACATGGAAGGAAAAACTAACCCAACTAAATTCACTAACCTAACTAACTCAACTAAATTCACTAACCCAACTAACCAAACCATCTAACCTTCTAACCAATCCTTACCTCTTCTTCTTGCGCTTCTTACGTCGATTAGACTTTATCCGACCACGTTTTTCCTCCAGTTGGCGGCGCGTCAGAACAGACTTGGTATTCTTCTTTTTCTTTTCGTGGAAGGCACCCGCTTTCTTGGTGGCTAGTTTTACGCGCACATTAGGAACCCGGAGGATAGGCATCTCCTCAGGAATGAGTTCCTCGTTGATTTCTACTTCTTCTGGAAAGGCTAGACGTTCTACCGTCTTCTGCATCAATTCTTCTGCAGCTTTCAGGTAAGCTTCTTCCTCCTCCCTAACCATCGTAATAGAGATACCAGATTTATCCGCTCGTCCGGTACGACCAATACGGTGGATGTAATCTTCTGCTGTCTCCGGCATGTCCAGGTTGATGACGTGAGACACATCGCTGATATCCATACCACGCGAAATCAGATCCGTGGCGATTAGGATGCGGTGCTCACCACTATCAAACTGACGCAGGCGCTCAAAGCGATAGTTCTGGCTCTTGTTGGCATGAATGACACCGACTTTCTCACCGAATATTGGCTCGAGTTGTTCGTAGGCCATATCGGCTAGTCGCTTGCTTGGCGCAAACACGAGGGCTCGATGGAAGGCTTCTTCATCCTGTAGCAAATGAGCCAGGAGGTTCAACTTCGTCCGATAGTTCAGGGCAGGATAGATCCACTGCTGGATGTTCTCAAGTGGCGTACCAGTTGGCGCGGCTTCAATCGTTACTGGAAAATCGAAGGAATCCTTAATCACCTCCTCAACGTCCTCCGTCATGGTGGCGGAGAAGAGTAGATTTTGGCGCTTTGGCGGTAGTACGTCAATGATACGTGTAAGTTGAGGGCGGAATCCCAAGGCCAGAAGCTCATCCACCTCATCGATGATAAGATGGCGAATGGCCTTCGGTCGTAGTGAGCCTACGAGCAGTAGATCGAATACCCGGCCAGGCGTGCCTACTACAATATCCAGACCTTCTTCTACCGCAGCTTGGTGGCGCTTCATATTGACACCACCATACACGCCAACCGCTACTACATTCTGGTAGGTCGTAATGCGATTGATCTCACTGACGACTTGCTCTACCAATTCACGCGTTGGTACCAGGATCAAGATCTGAGGTAAAGGATCTTTGCGAAATTTCCACATCCGAATTACCGGCAGCAAGTAGGCCAATGTCTTACCAGTACCCGTCTGGGCAATACCTATCACATCCTTTCCGGACATAATCACGGGAAAGGCACGCTCCTGGATCACCGTTGGTGTCTCCAACCCGGCCTCATCCAAGGCCTTGAGCTGCATATTCGAAAGATTGAGATCTGAAAACTTCACGGCGCAAAGGTAGGAGAAAAAGTACGATTTGATTGATATGCGAATAGAAAGAAGGGCGATGAAGATTATCCCCATCGCCTAACTGGACTTTCAACAAGAAATGCGTCGTTTATTGAATTGCTTCTCCGAGAATAAAGACTAGTTCCTTAAGGCTTCCATCTCGTTGTGGAAATAGAGCTTGCATTCGCTGGTCCGTTACCATTTGCTGCATACCCTCTTGGCTATCAAAGTAGAAGCGATGGATTTCATCCGGCTGCTCTTTCAGCTCGTTGGCAGCGGCAAAAGGGATCAGAAAACGTTCGAAGTGCGTACCGAACTCAGGAATAATAGCACAGGCCGCTTCGTGGTACTGTGCAAATTGCTCGGCATGCTCTTGGCCCTCTTTGAAGTAGATCAGGGCAACTCCATAAGTCTTCGTTGCATCTCCGATTTCCCGGAAGAACTCAAAGTCGTCCAGGTGAGTGGCGAAACCAAACATCTTATCCACCGCACCCGCTAAATACTCTTGCTTCAACTGCAAGAATTCCGGATCAGCATCAAAAGCCGCTTTGGCAGCCGCATTTGGATAAACGGCAAAGTGAATCTCGTCGGGAAGTTCCAACTCTCCCGCAGCTAACATGGTAGGCTTGATGACTCGTTCAATCCGCGCGCCATGTTTTTCCAGCAGGACATTTCCTCGGCTACGGAGTTTTTCAAATCGCGCCTCTTCCCCATCCTTGATGTAGAAGAAGGCGGTATTGACAATCAATTCATCAGAAGATTTTACATTCTCGGTCAGCATACTCATGTTAGACTCATTTTGTGTATTAAAAAACAGGATACTGCTCAGCAGCAACACCACAGTGAGTGTTCCACCAATAATTCCAATTCGTTGCATGATTTACTATGTGGTTGATTTGTACACAGCAAAGGTGCTGCGCGACAGGACGTACTGCTTTCCTGAGCAGTTCAACTATTTACCGATTTGATTCAATCGATAGTCTAATGGAGCTTGGCCGTAAAAATCTTTGAATCGCTTGGAGAAATGACTGATCGTTTTGTACCCACATTGGTCAGCGATATCGCCCACCGAATGATCAGAAAAACACAGTAACTCCCTCGCTTTTTCTAAGCGCTTTTGCTGAATGTAGGACGACGGATTATCTTGGTATACCGTCTTGAATTTTCGTTTGAAGGAAGATAAACTCATATTCGTCAGCATCGCCAGTTCAGCGAGCGTCAGGGGATGGAAAAGATGTGCCTCAATAATGGCGGTAAAGTCAAGCGTTCGGGGAGAAAACAGGTTCTCCAAGATTGCCCTTACCTGTGGCGCCTCTTCCGTCTGCATCAATAGGAGAATAATCTCTTTGGTCTTAAGGCTTAGAATATCATCGTTTACCAGAGCGGGATGATCGAAATAGAACAGGATGTCTTCAATGTATTTCTCTATCGGAACGGACGCTTCTACCAAAGCCTGACTAGCTGATGACACCTTTCTCCCCTTCGTCAGGAATGCGGGTAAGCCTGTTGCATAAATACGCCGCAAAACATCCGGATGGAAGTGGACCGCCACGGCCTGATAAAGCCCAGTGCGTTCATCTGGTAACATCCGAGACAAGTAATTCCCGCACCGCATCAATACCGACTGCCCTTTGGGAACCGGCAATAGGTCATTGTCAGAAATGGATTGGTAAACACCCTCGCGCACATGCAGAAAACAAGCTTCATTAACCATCGGGTTCGGTTTGCGTAAAGGAGGCCGGATGATGGCTTTCTCAAATAACAACTTCCCGAAAAGGTCTATCCGATTGTATTCGATGATCATGTCTAAGTGAGGTCAGTAGGTAACGACTGCTGGTTTACAATTTACCATTACTAACAACACGCTGCCTCCTTTTGGATTAAAAATGGAAAAGATGAAGAGGCTCCCCTACCCGGTGGCGATGGGTTAGCTTATTCCTAAACCTGAGACACATATTACGCAAGACCGATATATATGGAACAAACCTGCAATCGTATTGCATATATTTTGTAGTAATTAATTACTACAAAATAAAAACACACTCAAAAACTAATAATTAAGAATAAAATTGACTTTTAGTAAAATTTCTCATAATTTATAGCAACCACATGACCAATGCCTGTTTTCTATGAGGAACAAAAAACATACTACTCCATTCTACGCCCTATATCTTATTCTCTGTTTGTGCTTAATGATGACCGCCTGTTCGGAGCCCACGGAAATTATTTTCACCAACGGCCCCGATGACAGCGGCACCCTCCAGCAACTAATCGACCAGTTTAACGAGGAGCATGCTGGTGAGATTCATGTTACCTGGCAGGAAGGGGCACGCCTTTCTAATGAGTATTACCACGAGCTGGAGAAGGCCTTCGAATCTGGCACTTCTGACATTGACGTACTCAGCGCCGACGTGGTGTGGACTTCTACCTTTGCCCAACGCGGATGGGTGGAAGACGTCTCCGACCAGTTCTTCGCTAATTACCAAGCCGAGGCGTTTGTACCGGCAGCCTTAAATTCAGTTTCCTATCAGAATGACGTCTGGGGAGTGCCTTGGTATACGGATCTAGGTATTCTCTATTACCGTAAGGATCTATTGGCGCAGCATGGGTATAGTTATCCGCCAACTACCCTGACTGATCTTAGCACAATGGCCAAGACCATTCAGGATGCCACCTTTACGAAGCATGGTTACGTCTTCCAAGGCGGCAATTACGAAGGTGGAGTGGCCAATGCCTGTGAGTTTATCTGGAATGCTGGTGGTCAGATTTTGTTTGGTGATCTCTCAATCGACGGAGAAGAGGATCAAGCACCGATCTTGACGATCAACAGCCAAGAAGCTATTGACGGTATTAGAGCTGCACAACAACTCATTGACGACGGGGTTACCCCCGCTGACATATACACTTATAAAGAGGCAGAATCGCTACGTGATTTTAAAAACGGAGATGCCATTTTCATGCGCTCCTGGCCTGGAGCCTATCGACAAGTACTTGCCAAGGATTCACCGATTAAAGCTGAAGCTTTAGGTGTTGCCGCCTTACCAGTACGGGATCGGGATAAACAGTCTTACAGTTGCTTGGGTGGTTGGAACCTTATGGTCAACGCCACTGCTACAGAAGAGGAGCAAGCCGCTGCCTGGACCTTTATCCAGTACCTCACTTCAGAGGCACAACAACGCACCTTGGCCCTATCCGGCGGCCACCTACCAGCTCTTCGGAGCTTGTATCAAGATGAGGCATTGGTCGCCGATGTTCCCGCTCTGGGACTCGCCTTGCAAGTCATGCCTAATGCCCGCCTCCGCCCTGTCACTCCACATTACATGGAGTTGGCACCCGACATTGCTTGGGCTTTTAGTGAAGCCCTACAGGACAATTTGTCGGCAGTGGCTGCGGTGGAAAGCATTGAGGGCCTTTTCCAAGCCGCATTGGTAGCAAACCGTGATTGATGAGTAGTCTTCGTCCCTTGGGGAAGAAACCCCAGACGAAGTAGCATCTGCCGAATGGGGCATTCATTGATTTTCAGTGGATGCCCCTTCTGATTTACCCCGTTCCTCAGCCTTCAGGCTGAGTCTCATCTAATCTGCCAATCACTGCAAACGCAAATATTCCTCCAACCCACGCAAACTCTGCTTCCTGAGAGAATGGTAGGAATACAAGGGTATGGCCATAAAAATAAAGAACACCACTGCGCCCAAGCCTAATCGTGCGAGCATCTGCGCCCCGGTGATGCCACTGTCTAAGACAAAATCCAATAGCCAGACGAAGAAGCCCAGTCCGATGATGACGATGATACCTTCTGCCAGCAAATTTAATCGGGTGCGTACTGCCACCTGTACCGTATCCCTTGCTTCCCAGTCCAGCTTAAAGACCGGGTAGAAGCTTCCATTCCATACGTAGTTGGTTCGCCAAAAGGTGAGTCTTTGCTTGTCTAGTTTGCCTTGGATGGTATCCCCTGGCACATCTCGAAGTTTAAACAAGTGTGTAGCCAAAGTATTCTCCCGCTCAACTTGTAGGAGCGCTTTCAGGTGAGATTCAAACTCCTCCGGTGGTAAGCTTGATGTATATTGGTATCGATTCCAAAACATATCTTAAAGGTAAGACGCTAACCAATAACCTTGAAATATACCAACTCTACCCTCCCTTATACCTCGAAACATCCAACACATTGCCGCACTTTTGTAGTGACGGGAATAAAACCCGGTCTCATTCTATGAAGACTTTTGAACCGCTGAACCGCGGATACCAACATGTATTTCAACCGAACCAATTGAGTATTGGTGTGGTCGTCCCCATCGAAAACTATGCGATGGACCCCGTACCAAGTATGCAGAACCACCTGCAACGCGTACAACTGGTAGAAGAACTCGGGTACAAAGCCATCTGGATTAGAGATGTGCCTTTACACGTACCCACCTTTGGTGATGCCGGACAAACCTATGATCCTTTCACCTATCTGGGTTACTTGGCCGCAGCCACCAAAACCATTGGCCTGGGAGTAGCGAGCATTGCCTTGCCCCTACACCATCCTATGCACGTGGCTAAATCTGCGGCTACGATCGATCAACTCTCTGGAGGTCGATTGCTTTTAGGGGTAGCTTCGGGTGATCGTCCGCAGGAGTATCCGGCCATGGGTATTGGCTTTCAATCGAGAGGTGAACGCTTCCGCGATGCTTTCGACTATATTCGAGCAGCAGCCGACTCCTACCCGGTGCACAATTCCACCTTCTTTGGCGAATTGACCGGACAGCATGATATCCTCCCTAAACCTACGGCGAGCAGGATACCGATGCTGATCACAGGCAATAGCCGGCAATCCATGGATTGGATTGCTGCCAAGGGGGATGGTTGGATGTTTTATCCGCAACACGCACAACAGCAAGCGTATACGATTGCGCGTTGGCGCCGAATGGTACAGGATAGTCAGGAGTTTGATCAACCGTTTATGCAGCCTCTTTATGTGGACCTGCACAAGAACGATGATTTTCGCCCTCAACCGATCCACTTAGGATTCCGCGCAGGAGCGAACTACTTATTGGAGTATTTTCAACAATTAAAAGACGTTGGTGTGAATCACGTAGCCATTAACCTACGCTTTAATGGCGCAGCTATTGAGGAGACCTTGGAGCGCTTAGCTGAAAAGATTCTTCCTTACTTCCACACCACCCAAAAAGAACAAACAACGATATGAGCAAGAATATCTTAATCACCGGCAGTACAGACGGTATCGGAAAACTAGCCGCCATACAATTGGCCAAAGACCAGCACCAGGTGTTCATTCACGGCCGAAACGCTGAAAAGGTGGCGCGCGTCACCGCTGAAATACAATCGACTACTGGCAACACCAATATAAAGGGTTACGTAGCAGATTTTTCTGACTTAGCAGCCGTAAAGCAGATGGCAGAAGAGGTGAGCTCTGAACTGTCTCACCTAGACATCCTGATCAACAATGCCGGTGTATTCAAAAGCGCCCAAGCCAAGGCCATGGGCGGACACGATATTCGCTTTGTCGTGAATTACTACGCGCCGATTGTTTTCACGGAAGCCTTACGGCCCTTGCTTCAAAACAGTGCTGCGCCTCGGATCATCAACCTGAGCTCCGCTGCGCAATCGCCGGTTTCACTGGCAGCTCTGAAAGGGCATACGGAACTATCCGCGCGTGATGCCTACGCACAAAGCAAATTGGCACTTACCATGTGGAGCTTTCATTTGGCGCAAGAAATGAAAAATGCTGCCGTGATTCCTGTCAACCCTGGTTCGCTACTCAACACTAACATGGTGAGGGAGGCTTTTGGCCAGCACTGGTCTTCTGCGGATAAAGGCGCACAGATTCTTTACGACCTCGCCGTTGGTGCAGCCCATCAGCAGGTAACCGGAAAGTACTTTGATAACGACAGTGGTGCCTACGGGCCAGCCCATGCGGATGCCTACAAGCCACAAATCATCGACGACTTGCTGGCTACCACCAAAGAAGTTCTGGCCTCCTTGCTGTAGACTAGCTAAAGCATATCATTAAATCTATCAATTGGGATCAGCTACTAGGTTAGCTGGTCCCAATCTGTTTATATAGCCGCCTTTTCCACACAATTGCGCCCCTCCCCTTCCGAAGCCGGTGAGAAAGATCAGCCTGTACTCTGACATTCTTCACCGCTCTAATCGGCCTGATTCTGGACATTTATCCAAGCAATAGCCCCAAACCTAAATCCACTGCTATATGAACGTTGATTTCCTACTTAGCGAGGCGGATCGCTTAATGCGGGCAGCAACCGAAGAAATGAATCGGTCAGAAGAGGATGTAACCTCACATCTGGTCTGCATGAATTCTCGCCAGTCCATCGTAAATTATCTAATTGCTTTCCTCAAAAAGAATGGTGTAGCCCTCAAGTATCCGGTGACGATGGCCGGCCTGATGGCACAGTGCCGAGAGATTGATGGCCGTTTCGACCTCATTGATCTCACGCCGATCAATTGCCGTAACAAGACTGACGACACCAACTTCTGCCTCGAGGTAGATGTAGTGAGGGAATGTCTGCACGTGGCTATCCAGACACGAGCCATTACTCTGGACGAGGCTCCGGCATACTAGCCCCCAATCGAAAACAAGCTCCTAATAGAATAGAAGTGCGATGACAAAGCAAAGTAAAGACGTAAAGTATCCCGGTACCAGAGTAGCGATGGATGGTAATACTGCTGCCATCATGTGCGAGCGCGAATCCACCGATGCTGCTGGTGCCTATCCGATTACCCCATCGACGCAGATGGGAGAATATTGGGCCGATGCAGCGGCCAAGGGGCATATCAATATTTCTGATCGCCCCTTAATTTTTATTGAACCGGAGGGTGAACATGCCGCCGCTGCGGTGACTGCTGGTCTGTCGATGACGGGCCTACGAGCAGCCAACTTCTCCTCTGGTCAGGGTATCGCTTATATGCATGAGTCGCTTTACGCAGCAGTGGGTAAGCGACTTACCTATGTACTGAACATCGGTAGCCGGGCCATGACCAAGTCTACTTTGAACGTGCACGCCGGTCATGATGACTACCACGCCATCGACGATACGGGCTTCTTTCAGCTTTTCGCCAACAAAGCCCAACATGTAGCTGACCTCAACATCATCGCACACCGGGTTGCGGAGCTAGCTCTTACACCAGGTATTGTAGCGCAGGATGGCTTCTTGACCACTCACTTGATTGAGTCGCTGAACCTTCCTGAGCGGGAGCTCATCGCTGAATTTCTCGGCCGACCAGATGATATCATCGACACCCCTACCCCAGCCCAACGCCTTATATACGGAGATACTCGCCGACGCATCCCTGAGCTTTGGGATGTCGACAACCCCATGATGGCGGGTCTAGTCCAAAACCAGGACTCCTACATGCAAAGTGTAGCCGCCCAGCGACCATTCTTCTTTGATCACATTCAAGAGTTGACAGATCAGGCATTTGATGAGTACGCTGCTTTGACCGGCCGTAAGTACGAGCGGGTCATGACCTACAAGGCAGATGATGCCGATTACTTGATCCTTGGACAAGGTAGTTTGATTCCAAGTGCACAAGCGGTGGCTGACTATCTGCGTGAAACGCGCGGACTAAAAGTCGGTGTTGTTGATCTCGTCATGTGGCGTCCATTCCCAGCTAACCTCATTGCACAAGTATTACGTGGCAAGAAGGGCGTAGCTATTCTAGAGCGCCTGGATCAACCACTAGCAGCAGATTTACCGATTGCCAGAGAGGTCAGAGCGGTAATGACTAAGTGTATTGAAAATGGTGCCAGCCGAAACGGACTCCCTTACCCTGAACTACCACAATTTACCGGTAAGGATCTACCAGCCATCTACTCTGGTTCTTTCGGTATGGGTAGTCGCGACTTGCAACCCGAAGGTATTATTGGCGCTATTGAGAACATGCTGCCCGATGGCAAACAGAAGAAGCAATTTTACCTCAGTATTGACTTCATCCGCGACGAGGCTTTCACGCCTAAACAACAAGTTTACCAGGAGAGCATTGAAGATGCCTACCCTCACGTAAAAGAGCTTTCGATCCGCGGTTCGGAGAATCCTAACCTAATGCCAAAAGAAGCCATCACGGTACGTTTTCACTCCGTCGGTGGCTGGGGCGCCATTACCACGGGTAAGAACCTAGCCATGACCCTCTACGATCTATTGGGTTATGACATCAAGGCCAATCCTAAATACGGTTCAGAGAAGAAAGGGCAGCCTACTACCTACTATTTGGCGGCGGCCCCTGAGCCTATTCGTGTAAACTGCGAATACTTTTTCGTAGATGTAGTACTCTCACCAGACCCCAACGTCTTCAAACACACCAATGCCCTGGCGGGATTGAAGAAAGGTGGCGTATTTATCGTTCAAAGTGAAAAGAAAAAACCCGAGGACGTCTGGGCAGACATCCCTCTTCCCTACCAACGGGTGATCATCGACAATGACATCAAAGTGTTCTATATCGATGGCTTTAAGATTGCCCGTGAGGAAGCAACCGACCCCGAGTTGCAGTTGCGTATGCAGGGTATCGCTTTCCAGGGTGCTTTCTTCGCCGCATCACCATTGATGAGCAAGGCGAAGCTTTCCGAAAAAGAACTTCTCAAAGCCATCCAGGACCAATTGCAAGCTAAGTTTGGTTCTAAGGGCCAACGTGTCGTCGATGACAACATGCGAGTAGTGAAGCGTGGATTTGATGAAGTCCACGAGATTAAGGAAAAAGTACTTGGCGCGGAACCAGCGACTAAGAAAAACGGTCAAGCCAGCATCCCAATTCCAACGATGCTGAAGCGAGCGCCACAGAGTGAATCTAAGTTGACGGATATTCACCGATTCTGGGAACAGACTGGTAATTTCTACCAGCGAGGAATGGGTAACGACAACATTACCGATCCATTTATCGGACTCAGCGTGATGCCATCTACCACCTCCCTATTCCGGGATATGACAAGCATCCGTTTCAAGCATCCAGACTGGATTGCGAATAATTGTACGGCTTGCGGTAATTGTTACACTGCCTGCCCCGACACTGCCATCCCAGGCCTGGTAAGCGAGGTGTCAGATGTATTGATGACCGTCCTGGGTCGCGTACAGCAAAAACATCCAAAACTTGAAGCCCTACCAAAGGCCGTACGGCAAATGGAAGGTAAAGTGCGTGAACGCTTTGAAGGTGCCAACAAGGATGCTACCGTAAACGCTATGCTCAATGAGGTCATCGACCAGATGATTGATGAGAATGGCAATCGCGCTCAGACTAAGGAGTTCGAATGGTTCCGGGAAGAATTAGGCGACTTCAAATTTGCGTTAACCCGCCCTTACTTCGACCTCCATGAGAAGAAGCAAGCCGGTAGCGGTGGTCTATTCAGTATTACGATCAACCCAACAACTTGTAAGGGCTGTATGGAATGTGTGGAAGTCTGTGATGATGACGCCCTGCGCATTGTAGAGCAAACTGATACCTCCATCGATCGCCTCAACAAGGAGTGGGATCTCTGGATGGACCTTCCGAATACCCCAGAAAAATTCAAGCGTGTAGACGACTTGGAAGAGAAGATTGGCCCACTCGAGACCATCTTGCTTGACAAGGAAGCTTATCTGAAGTTTGCCAGTGGTGATGGCGCTTGTTTGGGTTGTTCTGAGAAATCAGTTGTGCACCTGTTTACCGCAACGGTAGAGTCGCTCATGCAGCCTCGCATTGAGAAGCATGTCAAGCAACTTGACCAACTGATCAGTGATCTGGAATCACACATCCAAAGCCGCCTACTGGAGCCAGTAGACATTGGTGATACCGACATGATCTCCAAGATCGTGGACGAATCTGCCGACACTGACCTCACCATGGCCAGTATCGCCAGCCGGATGGAGAGCGCCAAAGGGCGTGAGCCAATTGACCAAACCTGGTTGAAACGTGTAACACAGCTCCTAGCCAAACTGAAGAAGCTCAAGTGGAAATATACCAATGGCACCACCGGTCAAGGCCGAGCCAGCATGGGTATGTGTAATGCCACCGGATGTACCTCAGTCTGGGGTAGCACCTGGCCCTACAACCCTTATCCGTTCCCATGGGCAAACCACCTGTTCCAGGATTCGACCTCCATGGCGATGGGTATCTTCGAAGGCCACATGGCCAAAATGGCGGAAGGTTTCAAAGCCATCCGCATGGCGGAGTTGGAACTGAAAGGTGAGTATGATGCCAGAAAGCACAAGGAATTCTTCACTTACTTCACCTGGCAGCAATTCACAGACGATGAATGGTTGCTTTGCCCACCGGTTGTGACCTTAGGTGGTGATGGCGCGATGTACGACATCGGCTTCCAGAATCTATCTCGCATGATGGCCTCTGGTAAACCAATCAAGGTTATTGTAGTCGATACCCAGGTATACTCCAATACGGGTGGCCAGGCCTGTACTTCTGGCTTCATCGGCCAGGTATCAGATATGGCACAATACGGTAAGGTTTGGAAGGGTAAATCTGAACCTCGCAAAGAGATTGGCCTGATTGCCATGGCACACCGCAACACTTACGTATTGCAGGGATCAATGGCCAACACCAGTCAAATGATCGAAGGATTTATCGACGGTCTGATGACGAAGCGACCAGCGATCTTCAACCTATATACGACCTGTCAGCCCGAACATGGTGTAGCTGACGACCTTGGTGTACACCAGGCCAAACTTGCGCTGGAGTCTCGCGCCTATCCGATCTTCCGCTACAACCCAGATAAGGGAGTCAAGCCCGAAGAAGCCTTCGATCTGGACGGCAACCCGTCTATGCACGAAGATTGGCCTACCTATCAACTGAAGTACCTGGAATATGGCCAAGAGAAGAGTATGGAGGTAGCAATGACCTTCGCTGACTTTGCCTTGACCGAGGGGCGCTTCCGCAAGCACTTCCGCAAGGTGCCACGCGATGCCTGGAACGATAACATGATCGTACTTTCCGACTTCCTGAAGTTGGATGAGGCAGACCGAGACGGTAAGTTCCCATTCATCTGGGCCGTTGATCGCAAGCAAAACCTCAACCGAGTACTAGTGGCCAAGCCAATCGTAGAATCCTGCGAAGAGCGCCGCGACTTCTGGATCATGCTCAAAGCCATCGCCGGCGTCAAGCCCGAACCTGCCGCCACGACAGAAGATCTTGAAGGCAAGATCCGCAAGGAAGTAGTCGGAAAGATTGCCCAAGGCTTGCTCAAACTCGCCGGTGACGATGGCAACGGCATCATGGAATTGGCCATGACAGAGTCCGCACCTGAAACCGCAGTAGCAGAAGCTCCAGCACCCAACACCGGCGACTACATGGCTCCATGGATCGAAACCGAGCTGTGTACCTCCTGTGATGAATGCACCAAGCTAAACAGCAATATCTTCGCCTACAACGACGATAAGAAAGCCTTCATCAAAGATCCGAACGGTGGCCCGTATCAGGATATCGTGAAAGCGGCTGAGAAGTGTACCGCCGGTGTCATCCATCCCGGTTTACCGGCTGATCGGAGCGCTACGGATATAGACAAGTGGATCACACGCGGAGAGAAATTCAACTAGTATGGGATTCCTCAATTTCCGCCAGAACACCTTCAAGCACGGCGTTCATCCGCCGGAGCATAAAAGCGATACCAACGAACTACCGATTCGTCAGTTCCCGTTCCCGTCGCTGATCATCCTACCTATGTCCCAACACATCGGGGCTCCCGCCAAAATTATCGTGCGGGAAGGAGAGGAAGTCACACGGGGACAGGTACTGGCCGAAGCGACAGCCCATGTTTCGGTGCCGATCCATGCTCCCGTCTCGGGCGTAATCCGGAAGATTGGTAATGTACCCACCCTAGCCGGACAAATGTCGGAAGGTATCTACTTGGAGGCTTTCCCATATTCAAGTCAGGAAGTAGCCAAGGGTGAACCTGTCCCCCTCACTGCCTGCCCCGAAGACATTTTACTGGGCATCAAAAATGCCGGTATCGTTGGGCTGGGTGGTGCAGCCTTTCCCACGCATGTGAAACTGCAAGTTCCAGAAGGAAAGGAATGCGAATACCTTCTGATCAATGGTATCGAATGTGAGCCTTACCTCACCACCGATCATCGCGTCATGTTGGAGCAGGCGGAAGATATCTTCACCGGTATTCGTTATCTCATGCGAGCCACCGGTGCCAAGCGAACCATTATTGGCATTGAGGCCAATAAGCAAGACGCCGCTGAGCATTTGCGAGCCCACTTGCCTACCGATATTCCGGTAAGCGTCGAGGTAGTACCGGTCAAGTATCCGCAAGGATCAGAGAAGATGCTGATCACTTCCTTACTAGGCTTGGAAGTGCCCTCCGGCGGACTCCCCATCGATGTAAAATCAGTAGTCGTAAATGTGGCTACTACTGCAGAGATTGGTCGACTCTTGCCACACGGCCGCGGCATTCAAGAGCGTGTCGTCACCATAACTGGTCCTGGTATCTCTAAGAAAGGGAATTATCGTATTCCTATCGGCACCCCACTTCGCTATGTATTGGAGCAAGTAGGTGCAGCCGATAACATCAGTGAGGTCTATATGGGTGGCCCTATGATGGGGGTGGCCGTTTCCAACCTTGACATATCAGTTGTAAAGGGCACCTCTGGCATTTTGGTCTTCACTGAAAATGAAGTCAAAGCCAACAAGAAGATCTACCCATGCATCAAATGTGGAGCTTGTGTAGACGCCTGCCCGCTATCCCTGAATCCTTCGAAACTGGGCATCCTCGCCAAGTTCGAAGCCTACGATGAGATGGCCGACAACTTCCACCTAATGGATTGCTTCGAATGCGGTTCCTGTTCTTACGTATGCCCTTCACACATACCTCTGGTGCAGTATTTCCGCTTATCAAAATCGATTGTCAGAAAACGTCAAAAGGCCAATCAGAATGGCTAATCGGACACTTCATATCAGCACCTCCCCACACATTACCAAAGGGGTAAGCACCGACAGCATCATGCTGAATGTGGTACTAGCCTTACTCCCCGTGGCTGGTTTTGCGGTGATCTCCTTTGGGCTCAACGCCTTATTGCTGCTGATCACAACTACCGCCGCCTGTGTGCTCACTGAGCACCGCCTGTGCCGTTGGGCGGGCCAGGAAAGTACGGTTTCCGATTGGTCGGCAGTGATTACTGGCCTACTACTCGGCCTCACACTCCCTCCCATCTTCCCGCTTTGGATGGGCTTCATCGGTGGTGTGATTGCTATTGCTTTGGGTAAGTTCATTTTTGGTGGCCTGGGGTACAATGTATTCAATCCAGCACTGGTCGGAAGGGCCGTCTTACAAGCGGCTTTTCCAGTGGCTATCACCACCTGGTATCCGGCCTTTTTAGGTGACCGTTTTAGCAGTATATCGAGCTCTACGCTCACCTTTCCGTTTATGACACCAACGGTGGATGCTGTATCAGGCGCCACACCGCTTGCCGCTTACAAGTTTGAGCAAGTGATGACCGGGAGTCAAGACTTAGCCCTGGGCTTAATCAGTGGATCTACCGGAGAAACCTGTGCAGTTCTGATCCTTCTGGGAGGCATTTATCTCGCGGCCAGGAACATGCTGAATTGGCGGATTCCGGTAGCGGTATTGGGTAGTGTATTTGTACTTAGTGGCATACTTTATCTGATCGATCCGCAAGTCTACCCCTCCCCCATCTTCATGCTCTTCTCCGGAGGGCTGATGCTGGGTGCCATCTTCATGGCAACGGATATGGTGGCCTCACCGGTTACACCATTTGGAGTAGTTATTTATGGTTCCATCATTGGTCTACTCACAGTCGTCATCAGAATTTGGGGTGGTTTACCCGAAGGGGTCATGTATGCGATTCTTTTGGCGAATGCCATTTCTCCACATATCGATAATGCCATCCAGCCAAGGGTATACGGAACGGTCAAAAAACAGGTAAAATCATGAGCACCAGCGCACCAACAAACCCGGCCAATATTGCCAGTAGTCGCAAAATGTTGCAGGCTATGGTGGGGATTGGTATGCTCTGCGCCTTGCTTATCGTGCTCACCTACGAGGGTACTTTCAATCGAATAGAAACCAATAAAGCGGCTGCACTGGAACAGGCCATTTTTAAGGTCCTACCGGGAATCTCTCAGACAGCTGCGTACCAATTAAACGAAGACCAAAGCTTCAGCCCTGCCACCGAAGATGCACCTAGTGATGCCATCATTTATGCCGGCTTCAATGCGGAAAACCAACTTGTAGGAATGGCTATCCCGGCCAGTGGTCAGGGGTACGCTGATATCCTCCGTATTCTCTACGGCTACGATCTCGAAAAACAAGCCATTGTGGGCATGTATGTATTGGAGAGCAAAGAGACCCCTGGCCTGGGCGATAAGATCGAAAAAGATCCGGCTTTTCTGGAAAACTTCCGCGCGCTGGATGTCAGTCTGGCGAAGGATTTGAAAAGCCTAAAGAACGCCGTTGTCCCCGTGAAAAACGGTGCAAAGAAAAATCCTTGGGAAGTGGACGGCATCACCGGTGCCACCATTTCCTCGCGGGCGATCGGTGATATTCTGGGAGCCAGCTCTGCAGAGTGGATACCACTTATTTATCAGCAGCAGGAAGCATTTAGTGCACCAACGACTACCTCAGAATGAACGAACGCGACCAACATATAAATGCTACTCCGTCTACTGATGAATTCATCAAAGGACTCTGGCGCGACAACCCTGTGTTCGTACAGGTGTTGGGGATGTGTCCAGTGTTAGCGGTGTCCAATACCGCGGGCAATGCACTGGCGATGGGCTTGGCGACGGCCTTTGTACTACTGATGTCCAACATTCTGGTATCAGCCCTTCGCAACTTCATCCCGAAGCAGGTACGAATCGCCAGCTATATCCTGATCATCGCCACCTTCGTGACGATTACGGATTACGCTATTCAAGCTATTAGTGTAGATCTCCATAAGAGCTTAGGCGCATTCATTTCTCTGATTGTAGTGAACTGTCTGATCCTGAGTAGAGCGGAAGCCTTTGCCGCGAAGAATACCATTGGCCGTTCGATCATGGATGCACTGGGCATGGGTATTGGATTCACCTTCGCACTGTTTTGCCTGGGCGCAGTGCGGGAGCTACTGGGCAACGGTAGCCTCTTTGGATGGGCCGTATTCCCGGAGAACTTCCAAGCGTGGATTGTGATGATTTTGCCAGCTGGTGGTTTTTTCACCCTGGCGCTATTACTGCTGGGCATTAATGCTATTCAGCAAAAACAAAAGCAAGCAGAAGCATGAAAGAGGAATCACTATGGTACATATTCATCAACGCTAGCTTGATCAACAACTTCGTGTTAGCGTACTTCCTGGGAATCTGCCCCTTCCTAGGTGTGTCTGGCAAAATGGAGACCGCCACCAAAATGGGAGGCGCAGTGACTTTCGTGATGCTGATCAGTTCGGTCTGTGCCTTAGGCATTCATGCCCTACTGACGGCCATCAATGCCCCTTTCTTGCAGCTGATCAGCTACATCGTTGTGATTGCCTCAACGGTACAATTGGTGGAGATGTTCATCAAAAAAATGAGTCCGGCTTTGTTCCGTTCCCTGGGCATCTTCCTACCGCTGATCACTACGAACTGTGCCATTCTGGGTGTGGCCCTTTTCCAAACTAGCAAAGGCTATGGTTTTGTGGAGAGTGTCGTCTACGCCATGGGTGCAGGTGCCGGTTTTACCCTGGCATTGGTATTAATCGCCGGACTACGGGAGCAGCTAGAGTTCGCCGAAGTACCTGGCATCGTGAAAGGAACAGCATTGACGCTTTTTATAGCGGGCATTTTGTCGCTGTCGTTTATGGGATTTGCGGGATTGGGAGGGTAGGTAGGTGTGGGTGTTTGTGCTCGAATTTGTTTGTGCTCGAATCGGGGGATTCTCGCGAACGTTATCGCGAACAGTTGATAATAGACTTTGAAAACTATGATACAATCGCTTCTGATAGCAATGGGAACTGTGGTGGGGCTGATGCTAGCCTGGATGCTGGTGCAGAACCTCTGGCGTACAACATTCGCCGACTACCTCACGGAGGAGGATGTACTGGCAGAGCGGCGAAGCTGCGGCAATTGTGGATGCACACAGGCTTGCGAGAAAAAGTAAGGTAGTTAACCTGAACAATGCACTAGCCCTAATCTCCCAATAACGTGATTCATCACGTCGAAACAATGATTAAAAAACAAAACAAGAGTTATGGCATACTTGGCAGACTTTAGCACGAAGGATCAATACCAAGCGACGGTGAAGCGTACCAAGCGCCTAACACCCGCCGATACGCAAGAGATTCGAGAGATTGTTCTGGAGGTGGACCCCACCTTTGAGTGTGAGGTAGACCAGGGATTCGGCGTATTGCTGGAAGCTAGCGGTGAGTTTGGGAATACCATGCACCATCGGCTGTACAGCGTAGCTGACCTTCCGGAACGCGACAATGGGAATCCCCTGATCACCATGCTGGTGAAACGTTGCGAATACGTAGATGAGTTTAATGGCGAGCGCTATCCGGGCGTAGCCTCTAACTACCTCTGCGATCTGGTAGCAGGGGATAAAATCGTGATTACTGGCCCACACGGCTTGCCTTTTGAAGTGCCGGAAGACCGGGATACAAACTTAATCCTGGTAGGTATGGGCACCGGTATTGCGCCTTTCCGAGCCTTTATCAAGCACATCTACAAAGAGGTGAAAGACTGGCGCGGAAAGATCATGCTGTTCTACGGTGCACGTAGTGGCCTGGAGACGCTCTACCTCAATGAACGGGATGGGGACCTGACGCAGTATTACGATGAAGACACCTTCAGCGCATTCCAGGCATTGAGTCCTCGTCCAGAGTGGGAAGACCCCATTTTGCTGGACGCTATTATGGAAGAACGAGCTGATGAGATCTTAGCGTTGCTATCACAATCCAATACTAGGATTTACGTAGCTGGCTACGAGACGGTCGGTGAAATGCTGGATAAAGCCTTCTCCGTAATCCTGGGCTCAGAAGAAATGTGGGAAAGACGCAAAGCGGAGCTCAAAGCGGGCAAGAAGTGGGCCGAGGTGATTTACTAGAGTGCTGTGAACAGGAATAAGGGTATCAGATCCTTGGTACGCAGTACTGAGTACAAATAGACAAAATGACCATACTCATCGCACTGGCCGCCCTTGGCGGACTGACATTGTTGTTAGCCATCATGCTAATCGTAGCGAACAAGAAGCTCTATGTCTACGAAGATCCACGTATTGAGGTGGTGGAAGACATGCTACCGCACGCCAATTGTGGTGCCTGTGGCTATCCGGGTTGCCGCCCCTTTGCAGAAGCCCTGGTGGATGGTGCAGCATTGCCGGGAAAATGTACCGTCAGCTCGGATGATGGCCGTGCGGCTATTGCCCAGTACCTGGGTGTGGCCTTGGGTGCAGAGGAGAAGCAAGTGGCGCGCCTGGCCTGTGCGGGAGGCACTAATGTAGCCCTCAACCGAGCCCGCTACCAGGGGCTGGCTTCTTGTCAGGCAGCAGCGCTCGTGTCGGGTGGAGGTAAAGGCTGTTTCTGGGGCTGTCTCGGGCATGGTGATTGTGAGGTCGTCTGCGACTTCGATGCGATCTCGCTCAATGAACACTCCCTTCCTGTGGTGGATGTAGATAAGTGTACCGCCTGTGGCGACTGCGTAGAAGTTTGTCCCAAAAGCCTGTTCTCCATTCAGCCGATAAGTCATCAACTGTGGGTAGCCTGTAAGAACCTGGAGTACGGCGATGATGTGTTGGAAGATTGCCAGGTGGGTTGTACCGCTTGCGGTAAGTGCGCTATGGATGCTGGCCCTAACCTCATCAGTATGGTCCGCAATTTACCGGTAGTCAATTATACAGGCAGTCGCCAAACGCCGGCCGCCATCCAACGTTGCCCAACAGGGGCCATCGTCTGGCTCGACGAGCAGTTTGGTACCATCAAAGGTCCTGAAAGTCGAAAGGTTATCCGCAAGGGGGATCGGCCGGTTGGGTTTTCGTAAGGCTACTGGTGAATTACTTCATCACCTTCACAACTTGGCCGTTCACCACTAGTAAATACATCCCTGCCGGATAAGCACTTAGATCGATCTGTGTCTGGTCAACGAAGGAGATTTCTTGCAGGACCTGCCCCATCGGGTTAATCAGCTGCGCTTCGGACGATCCAGCAGCCTTGATAAACAACTCATTCACGACCGGATTTGGGTATACTTGCACCAGTCGTGCTGCCGGTTCGCTCACGCTTACGATGAGGTCCATACCGTCGCAGTTTTCATCAATACCATTATTGGGAATGTCCTCTGCATCCGGGTTGATCAGTGGATCATTGTCGGCACAATCTTCCAGGATATCAAAACCATCTTCGTCCAGATCAACGAAAGCGCAATCACTGTCTACAGTGGCAGTAATCTCTTCGTCCTCCAATTCAGCCAGCATATAGTCTACACGGTTGCTATCGATACAAACGTAGGTCAATTCCTCATTCCCGGCGAGGAGGATGTAGGTATCATTGCCATTCTTGGCGTAGAGAGATTCTAATTCATTATGGTGGCAAGTAATGCTCTCCAACTTCGTGAGGTTATTCAAGTATAGGGAAGTCAGATCATTAAAGGCGCAGGCAATGATCCGCAAGGAATCCAGCCCAATGAGGTTCAGATAATCCAGGTTATTTGAATGACAATAGACTTCTCGCAGCTGACTCAGGTGGTTGATCTCCAGTACATCCAAGCCCGTATAGTAGCAATAGAGCTTTTCCAGTAAAGGGACTGGCTCCAAGTCGAGCACTCCCAACGGATTATTGGTGCAGCCTAAGTACTTGAGTAGTGGTGTGTATTCCAATGCGAGCTCACCGATTTCATTATTCGAACAATTAAGGTGTTCTAGCAATGGGGCATCACTGATATCCAGGCTACTCAATTCGTTTCTATAGCAAGCGAGATATCGCAGATTGGTCAGGTTGTTGATATCCAGAACGGGAATATCATTATCTGCACAATCCAGGTGCTGAAATGCATAACTCCCCGTGACATTCAGCGAAGTCATGAAATTGAAGTGGCAGTCCAGAAAGGTCAGGGACGGCATGTAGCTCACATCCAAGCTTGGAATATGGTTCGACCAGCAGCTGAGATACTCCAATGACGATAAATGATCCACCTCCAATTCCGAGAGTTCGTTCCCCTGGCAAGTAAGGTGGCGCAAGTGCGTATTGTTGCTCAAGTCCAGGGCCAGAATATCGTTGGCACCGCAATCCAGGAACTCCAACAAGGTCTGTGAACTAATATCAATCTCCGTCAGATCATTGATCCGGCAGTTCAGGTAGGTCAGGCGGGTGAGGTTACTGATGTTGAGTTCGTCGAGGTAATTATCCCTACAATCGAGATACACCAGGTTTCGAAAACGCTGAATACCGGTCAAGTCCGAGATATATTCTCCAGACACCACCAGGGAGTCCACCGCTTCGGCTTCTGTCACTTGAATTAAGCCATCACCATTGGTATCTACTCCTGCTGTTAGCAGCGCATCCCGAAAGTCACTATCCGGTATATTGACGGTTTGGGCCTGCGCCCAAATGGGTAGAAGTAAAAGGAAAAAGAAGTAGCATTTTTTCATCACAGAGAACGATCTAATTACTAATGTACTTATTCATTGATTTGCGAAGTGATACGTAACATGTGGGGGAATTTTTTTGGGGGGTGTGTTAAGCTTGGGGTTGGTTGGTTTCTTTATAGTGCTGCATTTCAGGTTTGGCAGGTGATGTTCGCGCTATCGCGCTCACGGTGGAAGCTCACTGCCGTTCGCGGTTATAGCTCGCAAGGCGAGCGTCAAATAGGCCTCACCGATGCCGTCGGAACTACCGCGAACGCCAGTGAGTTTCCACCACGAATGAAATGAGCACCGCCTGCCCAAAGTGAAATACAATACTCCTGAACCGCCAATCCCCCAGCACCAACCCTCCACAAGTAAGTATCTAAACACATCAAAAGTAGCATAAGAAGTGAGAACCGGAGCGGAATGAAGTCAGGAATTGATTTTCAATCATGCTCTCCCCTACCCCAAACAAAAGAGCCTGTTTAACTTTCGTCACAAAGAACGAGTATTAAACAGGCTCAAGAGGTGTCGTTTTCAACACCTACCGGCTAGGGTGCCGAATTAGTACTTGATATCAAAGTAGCCATCGGTGATCGAGATGGGGTTACCGTCGGCATCTTCCCCTTCGAGGACAAATTCACCTTCGATTCTTTTCGCGGAAGTATCGTGGGTAAGAATTTCTAGTGTGCCCATAGGCAATCCAAAATTATTGGGCATCGTAATTGGACCATCAACATATTGACCTGCAATATCCGGGAAGTTATCCGTCACGGAATAAGTACCGACTGGTATTGGACCTTCCATGGATGTTCTAGTGATCGTTATGGTCAATGTTTTAATTTCCCCATTGACCACATCTGGCACGATACCCGATAAAGTGATGGTTTCTCCAACGGGAAAGACGGCAACTGAAACATCCTCGCCATTAAAGAATTCGCCATTAATGGTGGCAATCATACAATCGCCTTCGGGATCTAGTTTCGGTGGTGCATCATCATCGCCGCTATTGCAGCCTAAGAAAAGTACAGAGACAAAGAGCGCTAGGAAAGAGAGCTTCAAAAATTTCATACTGTGTATTTATGGTATTAGGTAATAGAGTCTTTTTGCGCGAATATTCCTCCTTGTGTAAAAGAACGCGTGGGGGAAAGGGGCAGTTCCCATTCGTTTCCCTCCTTACCAACAATAATAAGTATTGAAATTATGCCAGCAAAGCGCAGCCCCCACCTTATAGATGGAAGCCCAGAATTCATAGATGAACTTTAAATCTATGGGAACTAGCGTTCTTCTTCTTGTTTAAATTCTATCACCCTTGTGTCGCCAACCAATCGTACCAGGCTTGCATGCCCGTACCTTTGGTGGCAGATACTTCGATGAATTCCAGATGATGATTCACCTGCAGGGCGTAGTCTTTGGCCTTCTCCACATCGAAATCGACGTACGGCAGCAAGTCAATCTTGTTGATGATACATAGGTCCGCAGAGTGGAACATATCCGGGTACTTGATGGCCTTATCCGTGCCTTCCGTGACACTGATGATAACCACCCGCGCCTTTTCGCCTAAATCGAACATCGCCGGACAAACCAGATTACCTACATTCTCAATGAAGAGCGTCGAGCCCTTCGGCGGATCCAGCTGCTGCACTGCTTCGTGCACCATTTCTGCCTCCAGGTGGCAAGCCTTACCCGTATTGATTTGTACGACCGGCACTTCCTGGGCCGCAATTCGGTTGGCATCATGGAAGGTCTGTTGATCGCCCTCAATAACACTAAATGCACGTTCGCCCTTCAAATCAGCCAGGGTGCGTTCCAACAGGCTCGTCTTACCCGACCCCGGCGAGCTCACCAGATTGATGGTCAGCACTTGCCGCCCCTCAAAAAAGCCTCGATTACGCGCAGCGAGCAGGTCGTTCTGGCGCAGGATATCTTGCTCCACTTGCACCACCTTGTCTTTACTAGACAGGTGCGTATGCGGATGATGATGGTGATGATCCCCAGCCTCCGCATGTGGATGGTGGTGGTGATGATGATGGTGCCCCTTCGGCGCCGCCTGATCCTGCTCTTTCAACAATGTGATGGTGATTGCATCTGCATGTTCACCGCAACCGCATGTACCGCACATAGACAGAAATTTTGGTACTAGGTATTTTCAGTACATGGTAAATAGTACTTGGTACCTAGTAGGGTTTATCCTTAGTCATGATTCTTGCCGACAAGTATCATGTTGATGGTGTCGTTTATCTCTACTCTTATTCCCTCCGTACCAAGTACCAAGTACCTTATACCCTCTACCCTATACCCTCTACCACCAAAGACCGCACTCGCATCTCATTCCCTGAGACTATCTGCTTGGCAAAACTGCCGCAGTTAGGACAAGGGGTGTAGTGTTGCGCTAAAGCGAATTCGCCTCCACAATCTTCGCAGCGGCCTTTGCCGGGAATCTGGTGAATGATCCGCTTAGCGTTCTCTAATACGCTTCCCTTCACGCCTTCCGGCCAAACGAAGCGCAGCGCTGATAATTCCACGCCTGCTAATGCACCAATCTCCAGGTCGATCTGCTTGACGGCAGGGGCCTGGTGCTGTTGCGCCGAACGTTCGGCGAGCTCAACAATCGTCATTACGATAGACAATTCGTGCATGCGAAAAGTGGGTCATTATTCCTGCTCAATGTTAGTGAGACAAACGGCTGTAAATGATGAGAATAAGCAGCTAAAACGATGATTTGGGTCATAGAACAGGATGACCATAAGCCGTAGATTTCGGCTAAGAACCTAACCTATGAGACCAATAAAGCACCGTCACCAGCTGATGGATGCCTTTTGGGAAATTCAAGATAGCAAGGGATATATCTCCGATGAGGATATCGCTTCGCTAGCCCAGGAATTGGGAATTTCCAAGATCGACGTAGAAGGCGTCCTCACATTCTATCACTTCTTCGAACGCCAACCGGCAGCGAAGTACACCATTTACCTCAACAACTCTATTGTTGCTAAATTTTCCGGCTTTAACAAGGTCAAAACGGCCTTTGAGCAGGCCACTGGTACCGTCTTCGGGCAACACACCAAAGACGGTATGTTTGCCCTGCGAGAAACCTCCTGTATCGGACTCAGCGACATGGAACCCGCAGCCCTCATTAATTGGCGGCCCTTCATCAATTTAGACCCACAGAAGGTACACCAGCTGATCATCGATCTGCGAGCAGGGAAAGACCTGGATGAACTATCCGATTATGCCATCTCACAGGTCCAGCACCGCCTGGATATTGATCGTGCCGTAATGCTGCGTACCCACATGATGGGTAACGCCTTGACGCGATTGAAAGACCTCTCGCCCGCTGAGGTGATCGAAGAAATCAAAAATGGCCGGCTCACCGGTATGGGTGGGGCCTTCTTCCCAACCTACATTAAATGGGATGGCTGCCGCCAGCAAAGCGAACCCACCAAATTTGTGGTTTGTAATGCCGATGAAGGCGAACCCGGCACCTTCAAGGATCGCCACCTCCTGCGCCATTATCCTGGCCTGGTATTAGAAGGTATGATCATTGGTGGTTATGCGGTGGGCGCCCAGGAAGGTATCATTTACCTGCGGGCCGAGTACCGCTACCTGAGGGGCAAGATCGAGCAAGTCATCGAAGACTACCGCCGCCAGGGTTGGCTGGGTGAAAATGTGCTGGGAATCCCTGGTTTCGACTTCGACATCCGCATCCAGATGGGGGCCGGAGCTTACGTCTGTGGCGCAGAAACTGCCCTCTTGCAGTCCCTGGAAGGCTATCGGGGTGAACCCCGCCCACGGGCTTTCCTCCCCATCGAAAAGGGATTCTTGCACAAGCCCACTATCGTCAATAATGTAGAGACCTTCGCGGGAGCTGCCCGCATCCTGGAGTTGGGTTCCGATTTCATCCTGAACACCGGTACCGAGACTTCACCGGGCACCAAGCTCATCAGCGTATCTGGTGATTGTAGCCGACCGGGTATCTACGAGATCGAATGGGGCACAACTATTCGCGAGTTCCTGACGCTTTGTGGCGCTGCCGCGGACACCATGGCCGTACAGGTCAGTGGCCCTTCCGGTGAGATCATCAGCCCGAAGGAATTTGACCGCACCATCGCCCTGGATGACCTCCGCTGTGGTGGTAGCTTCATGGTCTTCAACAGTGATCGCAATCTCCTGGAGATCGTCCTGAACTACAATGAGTTCTTCGTGAACGAATCCTGTGGTGTTTGTACACCTTGCCGCGCCGGCAACTTCATCCTGCAGCGCCAGTTGCGCAAGATCAGCCGCGGACTACTCGACCATCACGATATCGAGAACATTCAGAAGTGGAGCGAGATCATGCGATCCAGCAGCCGCTGCGGCCTGGGCATGACCGCCCCCAACCCCATCCTACAAAGCCTGGAGAAGTTTCCGGAAGTCTTTGAGCAGTACCTCGCTCCAGATACCGGTCTGAATACCTCCTTCCAACTGGAAGCAGCTGTGAAAGAATACGATTCCATCATCCAAAAGAACCAGCAGTTATGACCAAAGTAGTGTCTTTTTATATCGATGGTAAGCGCTACGAAGCGGAGGAAGGGACCAAGCTGGTAGATGCGGCTAAAGGTATTGGGATTCACATTCCGTCCCTTTGCTACTACAAGCATATCGATCCGCCACTGGCCACTTGTCGTACCTGTACGGTACAGGTAAATGGTAAGTCGATGCCAGGCTGTTTGGTGAAGGTCGAGGAAGGCTTGCAAGTCACTTACGACACGCCCGAACTCGCCGATCAGCGCAAAGCCATCATCGAGATGATGTTTGCGGAAGGCAACCACTTCTGCCCCGCCTGTGAAAAGAGCGGCGACTGTGATCTGCAGCACCTGGCCTACAAGGAAGGCATTAGCGTAACCCGCTTCCCGCACCTTTTCGTAGACCGCATGATCGACTTCAAAGCCGAGCGTATGGTCATTGAGCCCAGCCGCTGTGTGAAGTGTATGCGCTGTGTGGAAGAGGTGCTCACGGACGAAGGCAAACGCGTCTTCGCCTTCAAGAACCGCGGCAACCAAGTGGTCGTAAGCATTGACTACGACGAAGAGAAAAAGCTGACCGAAGAGCAGGCCGCCCGCGCTATGAATATCTGCCCCGTGGGTGCTATTCTGGTGCGCGGCAAGAGTGAAGCCCGCCCCTTCGGTGATCGCAAATACGATATGGAGCCCAATCCGGCCTTCGAGCCCGTGGCCCCTACCACCCCACCCGAGCAGAACGGCGAAAAGAAGATCGTAGCTACCACCTCCCTGGCGGGTTGCTTCGGTTGCCACATGTCTATGCTCGACCTGGACCTGGGCATCCTCGACCTGGTAGAGGTAGTGGAGTTCAATAAATCGCCGCTGACGGACATCAAGAAGTTCACCAAACGCGCGCACATTGGACTCATCGAGGGTGGTATCTGTAATTCAGAAAATGTAGAAGTACTGCGCAAGTTCCGCGAGATGTGCGACATCCTCGTCTCGGTGGGCGAATGCTCCATCTGGGGTGGCGTACCCGCCATGCGCAATACCGTACCGCTGGATGAATGTCTGGAAGAGGCCTACCTCAACTCCATCACCAGCGAGAACAATGAGGGGATCATCCCCGCCAGTGCGGACATCCCCAAGATACTGGACAAGGTCTACGCCTGCCACGAGGTGGTGAAGATCGACTATTGGATCCCGGGTTGCCCGCCTTCTGCGGAGCACATCTGGAAAGTAGTGAAGAACCTATTGTTTGGCGAGCAGTACTCCGTACTGTATCCGGAATTTAAATACGACTAGTATGGGCCAAAAGATTGTAATTGATCCCGTAACACGGGTAGAAGGCCACGGCAAAGTCACGATCCATCTGGATGATGCCGGCAAGGTAAAAGATGCCTTTTTCCACATTGTGGAGTTCCGCGGTTTCGAGCGTTTCATCCAGGGGCACCCCTACTGGGAAGCACCGGTGATGGTACAGCGCCTCTGCGGAATTTGCCCCGTTAGCCACCATTTGGCGGCGGCCAAAGCCATTGACCAGATCGTAGGGGTAGATCCACACGACCTCACACCTACGGCCAGTAAGCTGCGTCGCCTGTTGCACTACGCACAGGTATTGCAGTCGCACGCTCTGCACTTTTTCTACCTGGCTTCTCCCGACCTACTCTTTGGTCTGGATGCGCCAGCTGAAAAACGCAATGTGGTACAGGTAGCCGTAGAGAATACCGACCTGGCCAAGATGGGTATCAACATCCGTCGCTTTGGACAGGAGCTCATCAAAGCCCTGGCGGGTAAGCGTATCCACGGTATCACTACGGTACCAGGCGGGGTACACAAAACCTTTGAGCCAGAAGAGCGGCAATACTTCCTGGACGGCAAGGATATACCCAGCGTTTATACCATCATCAAGTGGTGTACCGACACGCTGACTTTCCTCAAGGCCTACCACGAAAAGAACCATAAGTGGCTCGACACCTTTGCGGCCTACCCAAGTGGTCATCTGGGCTTAGTAGCCCCCGACCGATCACTGGAACTCTACGACGGGCGCCTCCGCGCAATTGATGCACACGGTGTAGAGACCCTCAACATCCGCGATGTCGACTACGTGAACCACTTCTCCGAAGATGTGAAGAGCTGGAGCTTCCTGAAGTTCCCATACCTGAAGCATCTGGGCCGCCAGGACGGCTGGAACCGCGTGGGGCCACTGGCCCGCATGAACGTCTGTGACAGCATCCGCACCGAATTGGCGGAAGCCGAACGCAAGACCTTCATGGACTATACCGGCGGCAAGGTGAACAATATGACCATGCATACCCACTGGGCGCGCATGATTGAAGCCCTCTACTGCGCCGAAGAGATCAAGAACCTGCTGGAAGATGAATCCATCCTGGGCAATGATCTGCGCACCGAAGGCAAACACCGCAACGAAGGCATCGGCATCATTGAGGCACCCCGAGGCACCCTCATCCACCACTACCTGGTGGACGATAACGGACGCATCATGAAGTGTAACCTCATCGTTTCGACCACCCATAACAACGAGCCCATGAACCGGGCCGTGAAGTGGGTAGCAGAAAATGAGCTCTCCGAGAAAAAGGAGATTACTGAGCCGATGCTCAACCAGGTGGAGATCGCCATTCGGGCATATGACCCTTGTCTGAGCTGTGCGACCCACGCCCTGGGCAAGATGCCCCTGAAAGTAGAATTGATTGGACCAAACGGCATACTTCTCGATGAAAAATACCGGCATTAAGCGACTATTGATTATCGGTATTGGCAACTCGGGCCGTCGGGATGACGGCCTGGGTTGGGCTTTGCTGGACGAACTACAGGAGATCCTCCCCTACGCAGCCACTTTTGAATACCGCTATCAACTCCAAATTGAAGATGCGGCCCTCATTGCCGACTACGAACAAGTACTGTTTGTAGACGCCACTGTGGATCGGCATGAGAACGGCTATCGCTGGACGGAGCTCCAGCCCAAAGCCGGCACCTCTTATACTTCCCACGCCCTGCCCCCCGCGCAGGTGCTCTTCCTCTGCCAGGAGCTGTACAAGGAATACCCAGATTGCTACCTGCTGGCCATTACCGGCCAGGAATGGGGTTTACAACTGGGCCTAAGTGATACCGCCCACATCCACCTGGAACGGGCCAAAGAGGCCACCATCCGGGAATTGGAAGCACGGAGCGGCGCACTGGCGTAATAGCTGCCATTTCTTGCTAAAAATCAGCACCTGAGATAAGCTAAATCAGCAATTCCAGGGGTGGGAAGCCAGTAACTTGAATGTGGTCATTTAAACGATAAACCATGAGAGACAGAACCCAGTATATCTACCGTTTTGGCGACGGCCAGGCTGAAGGTAATGCTAGTATGAAGGAGCTGCTCGGTGGCAAAGGTGCCAACCTGGCGGAGATGAACCTGATCGGCATTCCAGTACCAGCTGGTTTTACGATCACGACGGAAGTATGTAACCTCTACGGCATACACGGCCGGGAGGCTATCCTAGAAGAAATCAAAAGCCAGGTGGAGGATGGTGTACGACACATGGAAACCATCATGGGTACCGAATTTGGTAACCCCGACAACCCTCTGCTGCTCTCCGTTCGCTCCGGCGCCCGCGTATCCATGCCGGGCATGATGGACACCGTCCTGAACCTCGGACTCAACGACGAGGCCGTGGAAGGGGTGATCAAGAGATGGGGCAAGCCCCGCTTCGCCTGGGACTCCTACCGGCGTCTGATTCAGATGTACGGTGATGTGGTGATGGGCATGAAGCCCGAATCCAAAGAAGAGGAGGACCCCTTCGAAGAAGTGATTCAACAACTAAAAGACGAACGCGGCGTCACCCTCGATACCGAGCTGACGGCCGAAGACCTGAAGGAGCTGGTAGCCCGCTTCAAAGTATTGATCTTTGATAAGCTGGGTAAGCCCTTCCCTACCGACCCCTGGGAACAGCTCTGGGGGTCCATCTTTGCGGTCTTCCAAAGCTGGGGCAACGACCGGGCCCAGGTATACCGCGAGATCAATGACATTCCCCACGATTGGGGAACAGCCGTGAATGTACAAGCCATGGTATACGGTAACCTCAGCGACAACAGCGCCACGGGTGTGGCCTTTACGCGAGATGCCGCTACCGGCGAAGACATTTTCAATGGTGAGTTCCTGGTGAATGCACAAGGTGAGGACGTAGTGGCCGGTATTCGTACGCCACAAGAAATTACACTGGAAGGGTCTCGCCGCTGGGCGAAGCTGCAGCACGTAGACGAGGCCGAGCGCGCCGCCAACTACCCATCGCTGGAAGAGTTGATGCCCGCCGCCTATAAGCAGCTGATTCAGTACGAAACAAGACTGGAGAACCACTACCGCGATATGCAGGACCTGGAGTTTACCATCCAGGAAGGCAAGCTGTGGATACTCCAGACCCGCAACGGTAAGCGCACGGGCCAGGCCATGGTACGCATTGCCATGGAGATGCTGGAACAAGGCATGATTGACGAGCCGACCGCGCTACTGCGCGTTGATCCGCTGCGACTGGATGATCTGCTGCACCCCGTATTTGAAGATACGGCTCTGGAAGGTGCGCCCGTACTGGCGCAGGGGCTCCCTGCCTCACCCGGAGCCGCGACCGGACAAATCGTCTTCTTTGCCGATGATGCCGAAGCCTGGGCCGAGCAAGGCCGCGAAACCATTCTGGTACGCCAGGAAACCTCGCCCGAGGACCTACGCGGTATGAATGTAGCCAAGGGCATCCTGACGGTACGTGGTGGTATGACCTCCCACGCCGCCGTAGTGGCCCGCGGTATGGGTAAGTGCTGTGTATCTGGCGCCGGCGCGCTAAAGGTAGACTACAAGACCGAAACCCTGCGCGTTAACGGCACCAGCCTGCAGAAAGGTGATTGGATCTCCATCAATGGTAATACCGGCGAGGTGTATCCGAAACAGATACCGACTCGCGAACCACAGATTGGTAGTGACTTTGCCAAGCTCATGGACCTGGCCGACCGCTACGCCCGCCTACGGGTACGCACCAATGCGGATAGCCCCGAGGATGCAGCCATGGCGAAGAAGTTCGGTGCCCGAGGCATTGGTCTCTGCCGCACGGAGCATATGTTCTTTGAGGGTGACCGGATCACCGCGGTACGCGAGATGATTCTGGCCAGCGACGAGGCCGGCCGCCGAGCCGCCCTGGACAAGCTGCTGCCGATGCAGAGAGGTGACTTTGAAGGCATCTTCCGCGTGATGAAAGGCCGGCCGGTGACCATCCGCTTGCTGGACCCTCCATTGCACGAGTTCTTGCCACACGAGATGAGTAGCCAAAAAGAAATGGCGCACGATATGCACGTGGGCGTAGATACCATCAAAGAAAAGATCGATAAGCTGGACGAGGTGAACCCGATGCTGGGCCACCGCGGCTGTCGCCTGGGGATTACCTTCCCGGAGATCACGGAAATGCAGACGCGCGCCATCATTGAGGCTGCCCTGAACGTGATGCAAGACGGCATCCACCCAACCCCAGAGATTATGGTGCCGCTGATTGGTCGCCAAAGAGAGTTCTTGCAGCAGGAGAAGATCATCCGTGATGCGGCGGAAAGTATCTTCCAGGAGCGAGGAGAGCGCATCGAATTCAAAGTGGGTACGATGATTGAGATCCCCCGCGCCGCCCTCACGGCCGACTTGATTGCGGAGAGCGCGGAGTTCTTCTCCTTCGGTACCAATGACCTGACGCAGATGACCTTCGGTTTCTCCCGCGATGATGTGGGTAAGTTCCTGCCCATCTACCTCGAGCAGGGCATCATGGACTACGATCCCTTCAAGCGCATCGACGAGAACGGCGTAGGCCGCCTGGTAGACTATGCCGCCCGCAATGGCCGCAAGACCAATCCCGGCCTCAAACTGGGCATCTGTGGCGAACACGGCGGCAACCCCGAATCCATCGACTTCTGCGAACGCATTGGTCTGGACTACGTGAGCTGCTCGCCTTATCGCGTACCGATTGCAAGGCTGGCTGCAGCGCAGGCCTTCATCAAAAACAAAAGTTAAGTGAGGTATTGCGCGCAGGTATGGGGATATACCCTGCGTGATACTGTGGAGATGGCACTCGGGTTTGGATTTAAATTTAGATTAATTCTGAATTCGAGTGCTTTTTGAGTTTGATATTTGAATTTTTATACTTTTATAGAATTGCGAATGCGTGGCTCTCTGGAATCCGAAGTATGGATTTGGTTTCTAGTGGTCGCTCTATTGACCACAATGCACCTAATGCTGAGTTTGCTAAGATTATCGAGTCAGCAGGAGTAACTAATTCAAATTTAAAGCGTAGAATTTTATCATGTATAATGCCCTATGGTTCTATTCGGTTAATTGGATCTAGATTGATCGTTACTTAATAAATAAAAACTCTCTTAGGATGCTTTATAAGCCCGTAGCTGTACTGATTCTATTCTTACTCTTTGCTACACCCGTCTCAGGTATGAGTGAGATGGACTCGTTAATGAACTTGCAAGTTGAAGCTACTAGGGATATTTGCTATCAATTAGCAAGAATGAATAGGCGAATTGATAAGTATTTTGGAAAAGATAAATATAATCCTGATACGATCAGATATTATCCTAGTTTTCGAGACTCAATTGATTTGGATATCAAGTTGATTGACGACAAGATCGACTCTCTTATACTCCTTGTTACGCCAGTGGAACCCCAAGAAACAGAAGAAGAATGTTTTTTTAATCGAAAATTTTGGCGTGATTTTATAACAAAACTAGCAGCGGCTCTAATTGCATTTGGTGGCTCTCTCTACATTTTCCTTAGAGGTTTTACCAAGAAAGATGAAAAAGAAGCTATCAAAAAGAAAGAGCGAGATGTTGCTAGATTATCCTACATGGCAACCGTCGCAAAGAAATCACTTGTCTCAGCAAGTAGTCAATCAGAGAATATTAGTAAGTACTGTGATCAGTTGGAAGAGAATCCACTGGTGAGGGAAGATCTTTCTTTTAGTACTTATGAAGATGTCAATAGATTAATAAAGTTGCTGAATAATGGCAAGTATTATGATAGCTACTTTAATTTAAACGATGGAATCCAAGCTGAGGATAACTATTCAAAGTTATCTTCTAGTATTGACTTCCTTAAGAAGCAACTGGATCAGCTTGAAAAAATGGAAATGCGGAGTCGCCTATATGATCATGAGCGAAAAATTAAATATCGAGACATAATTAATAATTTCAATATCGACATAACTAGCTTTGGAGATCAATTGCGCCAGAATAATCCAGAACTGAGTCAAAGAATTCTGATATTACTTCAAAATCATGATCGAGACTTAGAAGGTAATCTAGGAAATATGGATTATTTTCAACAAACAATGGTCCTGCCATTTAGAGACTTATTGAATAACTACAGATACGATCCAAGAATAGTGCAATTTGTCGATAGCTTAAAGAAGGCAATTTTGATATATGATGATATAATACTTCAGAACATTGAGCATTCTTCTACATTGAGATCTATTAATAAAAATATGGAGAAGTCTTGCCATGATCTAGAAGTAACTATAAATGAGTCATTTAAAGAATAGTAACATAAGCCAATTTAGGCTATCCGACAAGTTTCGCACCTCGGCTTACGCTCAGCCCAGAGTTGGTGGTAATAGAATAAATAAATTGGTAGCGGTAGAAGTCTTATCATATGGCAGATGTACATGATAAAAACACCAGGAGTTATAACATGAGTAAGGTTAAGAACTCCGGTACCAAACCAGAAATTATTGTTAGAAAAAGACTATTTCATTTAGGTTACAGATATAAAACCAATGATAGATCCCTAGTTGGTACACCTGACATAGTATTGTCAAAGTATAAAATCATTATTCAAGTCCATGGATGTTTTTGGCATGGTCATGATGGGTGTAAGGACTTCAAGCTTCCTAAAACGAGAAGAGAATGGTGGAAACAAAAAATCGAAAAGAATAAACAGAGAGATGTTTTCGTCAATATTGAGCTAACTAAGAGCGTGTTGGGAATTTTCTTGCTCTAAGC
>ENA-UENT01000084-UENT01000084.1-marine-metagenome-genome-assembly--contig:-NODE-84-length-75526-cov-7.830435_pt1 | contig 75526 bp, 46 predicted proteins | sample MGYA00237879_ERZ529330 | MGnify/ENA primary metagenome ERZ529330 (study PRJEB26372, sample SAMN05368345) | marine metagenome | biome: cultured habitat; feature: ocean water; material: water; isolation... | reverse complement strand
CAAGCCAGGCCTACGCTCAAAGTATACCCTAACCGCCCAGCCCATTCGACCTCGTAGAGCGTCGAATATTACTCACCCCAAACCCCTTCCAGGTTTCCGACCTCGTAGAGCGTCGCACACCGCCCACCAGCAAGTTAGGGCACACTCCCCAAAGCAGCCTACGCTCAAAGTATACCCCAGCAGCCCAGCCGACCTCGTAGAGCGTCGAATATTAGTCACCCCAAACCGCTTCCGGGTTTCCGACCTCGCAGAGCGTCGCACACCGCCCACCCCAAAGTTAGGGCATACTACCAAGCCAGGCCTACGCTCAAAGTATACCCTAACAGCACTGCCCTCCCCGCCAGCCGAAGCCCTAAGCGAAGGCTGGTAACTCAGGACTGCACCTACAGCACTGCTCGCCCCTTTTACCCTCCTTCGTATCTACTTCAGCGGGCAGAGCATTCCCGAAGGCCCGTATGGGTTACATTGCGCTGTTTTGCAGTTCCAAAGCGCACCAGAGCAAATTCCTCACTCCACCACCACCTCCCGGCTCCACTTCTCCCAATCCTCCAGGTAGTAATCCAGCAAAGCAGGCTGGTCCAGGCGGTTGGGCTCCAGGCCGGAAGGGCGGGCGGAATCGTCGGGGAAATGGAGCATGGCCTCCACCACCTCCGCATCCAGATAGCGCACGGGCAGACCGGTAATGAAAGGCGTAATGGCAAGCGGCTGCGCCCCGGCCAGCACAAAGCCCCAGTCGCCAAAGGAAGGCACGTAGGTATGATAGGGCAGTACGTGCCGGAAGCCGGTCGCCTTTAGGGTCTCCACAATGCACCAGAAGGCATCGCGGGTGTGAAAGGGGCTAGTCGCCTGCGTGGCTAACACCCCATTTGCCGTAAGGCGATTTCGGGCCATGCCGAAAAACCAGGTGCTGTAAAGGCGGGCCACGGCTTCGTTGGAGGGGTCAGGCAAATCTACAAGGATAAGATCGTAGTAGTTTTCGGTTTCTGCCAGGAACTGACTGGCGTCCTGGGCTATGGTCTGCACCTTTGGATGGTCCAGCACGCCTTCGTTAAGGTCTCTGATGTAGGGTTGCTCCCGACCGAGGCGGAAGACGGCCGGGTCCAAATCGACGATGGTTACCTGTTTTACGCCAGGATGCTTGAGCACCTCCCGCGCCAGCAGCCCTTCTCCCCCACCTAAAATGAGAACCTGCTCCTGATAAGGGGCGGCTTCCAGAGGGATGATGCCCAGGGCCTCGTGGTAACGGTACTCGTCAGTGGAAGAAAATTGGATGACCCGGTTGATGTATAGGCGGACGTCCGACCGGTTTTTGGTCACCGTCAACTGTTGGTAGGGCGTGCGCTCGCTGTACACGATACGGTGCGGGTAGGAACGGCTGTCCCAGTCTTCCAGCAGGGGTTGTGCCTGGTAAAGCAGGATACCGAAAACCAGGCTGATGCCTAAGGTGACACCAAACATCCCACGGACCAGCGACCGCGGTAACCGGCCCGCAAAATAGAGCAGGATAAAAACGCCCAGACTTACGTTGACCAATCCAAAAAACACCGAGCTCCGGAACAGCCCAAAAAACGGCAGGAGCAAAAACGGGAACAGCAGCGTGGCCAGCAAGGCTCCGAAGTAATCCAGCGACATCACATTGGCCAGGTTCTCCCGCAGCGGGTAGTACTTTTTCATAATGCGCGCCAGCAGGGGAATTTCAAAGCCGGTGAGCACCCCGATGACTACAGTTAATCCCAACACCAGCCCCTGATAGGCCTCCGGTGAAACCCGGGTAAAGAAAAAATACAGCAGCGGCACGCTCGCCCCGCCTACCAGCCCCAGCAGGCCCTCCACGCCGATAAACCAGGCGGCCAGGCGCTCTTCCGGAAACCATTGGCTCAGGTAAGAACCCAAACCCATGGCAGCCATATAAAACCCGATGGTGAGCGAAAACTGCGTGATACTGTCGCCCAAAAAATAGGAGGAAGTAGTGCTGATCAACAGTTCGTAAATGATAGAGCACAGCCCGGCAATGAAAATGGCAATCCCCAGGACGGTTTTCTCAGCGCGATTTTTTTGGAAGGGCATGGACTTTTCTCTACTTTTAACGATACAATCATTTACAGCGTGCTAAGATACAGGCTCTGTATAAAAGCAATGCCCTATTTTGTAACCCTATACCTGAAAATATGAGAAAACATACTACTGCCTTTGCCAGTGCCCTGGTATTAGCGCTTATCCTTTCCGGATGCGGCGGCGCTCAGCGCGTTGATCAGGACGCCGGTATTGTGACCACCGTGCGGGAGGTCAGCGAAGGCGAATTCAAGATCGAGGACGAACAAATGGTGGAAAGCAAAAGCGCCAGCGCCATCATCGCCAAATACGCCGACAATACCACCGACACTATCCCGCTGAGTGAAATGCAGCAAATGATGAACGACAGCACCCTGTCGCAGGCGGCTCAGGATACCACACACCACCGCCACCATCATTACCGGCGGCATAGTTCCATGTTCAGCATCGTCTCCTACGGTATGATGGGCTATATGCTGGGCCGGAGCCGGAGCAGTTTCCGCCCGCGCCCCAGTGCGTATGTCAACCAGTCCACTTATCAGCGGGTGAGCAGCACCACTGGCACCCGCTTCCGCAATGCGACTTCCCGCACCACCTCTTCCCGCCCTTCCAAAGGGAAGTCTGGCTACGGAGGTTCCCGCTCAACCCGTTCGTCCGGTGGATAGGCGCCTGACTGAAACAGGGCGGCTCAGCCCGAAGCAGCTGCGCAAACGAGGCCTGGAGTGGTTTATCGAAGGGGACAACCACGACTACTTCGCCCCGGAGCTGCTCCGGTTAGCTGATAACGAGATCGCTGCCTTCAGCCAACCGGCCGGTGAGCTGTACGAACGCCTGTTGCTCGCCATCCGGAAAGTTGGCGAGCGCGAGCTATGGGAAGCTGCCGGTATCCCTGCGAATGCCGTGGAAGCCGTCGACTACTCCCTGAGGCGCGAATGGGGCAATCACCTGGTCGGCCGCTTTGACTTCGCAGGCGGGCTGGACGACGTGCCCCTGAAAATGCTGGAATTCAACGGGGATACCCTCTCACTTATGCCCGAAACCCTCAGCGTGCAGCCGATGATGCTGGAGTTGCTCCCGAGGCGCGAACGCAAAAATGCACGGCAATGGAACCACCTGCGTACCGGACTGGTGAAGGGGCTGCAAAAAATCCTGCAGCGCTATCCTAACCGGCCCGCCAACCTGCTGCTTATCGGGCTGGGGCACGAAGAAGACTGGCTCAACCTCGATGTCATTGAAATGGCGGCAAAGCAGGCGGGATTCGAAGAGGTCCACCGCGCACCAATGGAGGAAGTCATTTTCTCAGAAGAAGAGGGCATCTTCCTGGAAGTCGAGCCCGACGAATACCTCCGCTACGATTTTGTATTTAAAATGGCGCCCTGGGAGTTTATTGCCTACGAGGAGCCGGAGCTGATGGGCCTGCTTACGCAAATCATTAAGCGCGACCTGTGCGTCATCCTCAATCCGGCGTACAGTATGCTGCTGCAGTCCAAAGCCCTGCTGCCACTGCTGGAAGAATTAGGCGGATTGCACCCGGCTATGCTAAAGGCGAGCCGGAGCGTGGCGGATTTCCCGGACCACCGCTATGCGGAAAAGCCCATCTACGGCCGGACTGGTGACAACGTGCGCCTGTTTGATGGCAGCCCGCAGTCCATTGCGGAGAATGACGGCGACTATGGCGACCTGCCACGCATTTATCAGCAACTTGCTCCGTTTAATGTAGACAGTGATGGCGACCGCTATCAGCCCAGCGTTTACATTGCGGGCGGAGAAGCCTGTGCGCTTTGTTTCCGGCGGCAGGATGGCCTCATCGTTGATGATGATGCTGAATTTATCGGCCATTATATTTCGACCTGACTTCATCCGAAAAAAACCACCAAGCCTTATGACCCGGCCTATCCAACTTCCCGTTACTCAAGCTCTGGGCAGACACGTACTGCTCGAGCTCTACCAATGCCCGGCGGAGCTCCTCAAGGCGGAAGGTGAGCTGGAAGAGTTTCTGAAAGCCGCTGCAGAACTTATGGGAGCAACGGTGGTGACTTCCAATTTTCATCAATTCTCGCCCTACGGTATTTCCGGGGTCGTCATTATTCAGGAGAGCCACCTGACGCTCCACACCTGGCCGGAGCACCGGTACGCTGCGGTTGATATTTTCACCTGCGGGGAGATTGACCTGGAGGCAGGTATTGAATACCTTATTCAGGCTTTCCGGGCGGAAACGGCGGACTGGAAGCTGTATGAGCGGGGGAAAGGGTTGTAAGACTGTGTTGGGAATTCGCTTTTGGAGCGAATTCCCAACACAGTCTGAATCAATACCCCTCCCACTCTACCTTCCTTCCACGCTTGCTATTCTTCAGAATATCCGGTACGGCCTCCAAAATGGCTTTTTGCAGGAGGTCAACCAGCCGGCGCTTCATAAAACTGCGCCTCAGGACAATACTGACTTCCCGTACCGGTTGCGGATTGCGGAAGGTGCGGACGTGCTTGTTGTACAGTTCTTCGGATAGCTCCAGGGTGGCCAGTTCCGGCAGCAGGGTGTAGCCATACTGCCGCTCCACAATACGGCGGAGGGTCTCCAGGCTGCCACTCTCAAAGCGTAACCCCCGCTGCGTATGCTGTTCCTGCTGCTCACTGCAGATGTTGACGACCTGAGAGCGGAAACAGTGCCCCTCCTGCAGCAACCACATGTCCTCTATGTTGAGGTCCTCGAAATCAATCCGGTCCTTATCCGTCAGCGGATGGGAGGTGGACATATACACCACAAAGGTCTCGTAAAATAGCGGAATTTCCGTGAAGCCATCGGAGCGAATGGGCGTGACCAGCAAGCCCACATCAAGTTGGTCGGCTTTGAGGCGGTCCATGATTTCGTGCGACAGCAACTCCTGAATATGTAGTTGAACATCTGGATAGGCCTGCATAAAGTGGGGCAGGAACATCGGCAGCAGATAAGGGCCAAGGGTTGGGATAACGCCCACCCTTAGCTCGCCTTTCACCATTTCCTGTTCCTCCCGGATCAACTCGGGAATGCGGCTCGTTTCCCGAATGATGGTCCGGGCCTGACTGACGATGCGCTGCCCGATATCTGTGGTCAGAATGGGCTTTTTGGAACGGTCGAAAAGCAGCACGCCGAGGTCTTCCTCCAGTTTCTTCACCTGCATGCTAAGGGTTGGCTGCGTCACCCGGCAGGATTTGGCCGCTTTTGCAAAGCTCTTTTCATTGTCTACCGCAATGATGTACTCTAGTTGGGTCAGTGTCATCGTTTAGGATTTCTTCCGCCCGGTAATCCGGGCGCCTCCGAGGTTGCCCCCGGCGAATAGATCGGCAATCGTTTGATAAAAAGACAGGCGGTTCTCAAAAAGAGCCTCCCCGTAGAATGAACGGTGGGCTTCCTGATTGTCTTTGAATTCATCAAACCGCTTTTTGGTCCATTCCCGCCAAAGGGTGTCCATTTCTACGACTTCTAAGTCTGTGAAGCCCGCCTGCTCCAATGCCTGAAGGTACACCTCCGTGTTACTGACAGATTGAGCGCTCACCGTTTCCTTTAGCTGCCGGGCTTCCCCGCTACTAAGGGGATTACGGACCACAAAGTCCTCAATAAAAAACCGCCCGCCGGGTTTCAGGGCTTTGTGGCAATGCGCCAGCACCTTGGTCCGGTCCGGCACATGCAGGAAGACCAGGAGGGAAATGAAATGGTCGAATGTTCCTTCCCAATCGTAATTCAGCAGATCGCCTGCCCTGAATTCCACCTTGTCTGAAAGCCCTGCCCTCCGGGTCAGCTCCGTGGACAAACGGCACAGCTCCGGTTGTAATTCCACGCCAAGGACACGGCAGCCGCTGCAATCGGCCAGCACCCGGGCCGTCCCTCCTACCCCGCTGCCAACATCGTAGACATAGTCGCTGTCTTCCAAACTCAATGCTTCCGCCACCTCATAACAAGCTTCAGCTCCAAGGTAGTGGTATTGGTCCAGGTGCCCGAGCCCGAGCAGATCGCTTAGCTGAAGTGGTCCATCCTCCAGACCTTCCTCCTCCAGTTTTTTGTAGACGCTGTCCACCCGCCAGTTGTACATCACAGAGGACAGGTTTTCTTCCTCAAAGGTTACGAATGGGGCGCAAAGCTGACGGGGTGAGACCGGGTCTTCGATAATACCCAAGGCCTGCAGGTCGCCCTGTACTTTATCCAGTTCCGAGGCTGCAATCGCCGGGGCGCAGCTCCAGGTGGTCTGACCATACCAATCGGCTACGTCTTCGGGCTGCAATTTAAAATGATCACTGATGAACCTCAGTTTTTCCGTCCGGTCCGTATGATCCAGTCGCTGCCGGATATCATGCATAAGCTCCAGCAGTTCGGGCTGATACTGTTCAACAATCTCCTCCCGGGCCACGAGTACAAAGCAGGGCCAGGGCGTCACGCATACGCCCGGGCGGCGCCATTCTCCGCTGTCCACAGTAGGCTTGGTGGTGTATTTTTCCCACATGAAGGCATCAATGCGGCCCTCCTGCATGGCTTGGCGGGCCCCTTCGAAATTACCGACCACCTCAAACTGCAGCGCGCTCGTATCCCAGTCCAGCTGCCGGGCGTTGACGTAAGCCATCAGGTGAGAACCGGAAGTGTACCGGCTGATGCCAAAGACTTTGCCCTCCAGGTCTTCCACCGACTGATAAGGGCTGCCAGCCGCAACATGTATGCCCCAGGTGAGTGGGCTGGACACGTAGGTACCTATAATTTGGCTGGGGTTGCCCTTGTGCAGGTCAGCGACCGCGCCTTCCGTCAACAGAAGGGCAATATCCAATGCACCACTCCGCAGCCCTTCGCACATGGCACCGGTGCCGCCGGGCTGTACCACCCACTCAAATTTAGGATGATCCCCGCCCGCCATATACCACGGGTAATTGAAATGTTCCGGTACACCGCCTACTCTAAATCGCACTGCTGACATTAAACTGCTTTTTGATCATTTATTTACCTAACTAATAGGAAATCCCTTTCAAAGTTTAAGCTTCGTCTGGTAAGGGCTTCTCGAAAAATAAGTTTTTCAATTGGATTTTGCTTTGATGAGGAACAAAACCAACCATCGGGCGGGTTTTGGGCATTATCAAGGCAAAAGCTGCTAAGCTGTAAATTTAGAGTCTTTATCTTTATCCGTAAGGTTACAGGTAAAGATAGGACGGACCCCTAAGAAAGTAACAAATATCACATTCCTAAAATGCACCCATGAAGCAGTTGGAACAAACCTGGCGATGGTTTGGTGATCAGGACCCGGTAAGCCTTTCTGATATCAGGCAGGCCGGAGCAACCGGTATTGTGAGTGCCCTGCACCACATCCCGATTGGTGAAGTGTGGCCGGTGGAAGCCATTCGGGCCCATCAGGCAAAGATTGAGGCCGCCGGGCTGACCTGGTCGGTCGTGGAAAGCGTGCCCGTGCACGATGAGGTCAAGCGCAAAACCGGCGACTGGAAACGCTATACCGAAAACTACCAGCAAACCCTGCGCAACCTGGGGGCCTGTGGTATTCCGGTGGTGACCTACAACTTCATGCCGGTCCTCGACTGGACCCGTACCGACTTACATTACAAAGTGGCAGATGGTTCCCGTGCCCTGCGCTACGATGCCACTGCGCTTGCCGCATTCGACCTCTTCCTGCTGGAGCGGCCTAAGGCAGTACAACATTACAACAGCAGACAGCTGCAGCGGGCCAGAGGCTACTTCGGGCAAATGAAAGCTACCGAAAAAGAGGAGCTGATCAATACCCTCATTGCCGGGCTCCCGGGCACAGATGAAGGCTATGATCTCGCAGCCCTGCGCCGTAAGGTCGCCCTGTATCAGGATATTAAGCCACAGGAATACCGGCAAAACCTGATTGACTTCCTGAGCGCCATTACACCAACAGCGGCTGAGGCGGGCGTTTTTCTGGCCATACATCCTGATGACCCACCCTTTCCCATCCTTGGCCTGCCCCGTATTGTGAGCACAGCGGAGGATGCAGCAGCGATTCTGGCGGGCGTAGACCACCCCAACAACGGGCTTTGCTTCTGCACCGGTTCCTATGGTGCCCGGGCAGATAATGACCTCCCGGCTATGATTGAGCAATTTGGCCAACGCATCCACTTTTTCCACCTCCGGAATGTGCGGAGAGAGCAGGACGGCAGTTTCTACGAAGATGACCATCTTGCGGGAAGTACAAACATGTACGAGGTAATGAAGAAAATTGTCCGGCTGCAGCAAATCCGGGAGCGCTCCATTCCGATGCGCCCGGACCACGGGCATCAGATGCTGGATGACCTCAGCAAAAAGGTCAACCCCGGCTATTCTGCCATAGGGCGCCTCAGGGGGCTGGCCGAACTCCGGGGGCTGGAGTATGGATTATTGCAAACTTTAAACCATTAGCGCAGATGTCATCCACCATTACGCAACAGCGAATCAAGCCTTTTCTAAACGAAGATTTCCTGCTGGAAAATCAGGTCGCCTGTGCGCTGTTCCACGACTACGCCAAGGTACAACCCATCATCGACTACCATAACCACCTGCCACCGGATGCCATCGCCAAAGATGCACAGTTTGCCAATATCACCAAGGTTTGGCTGGACGGAGACCACTACAAATGGCGGGCCATGCGGACCCTCGGCGTGGATGAGCGCTTTATCACCGGTGATGCGCCGGACCGGGAGAAGTTCCGGGCCTGGGCAAAAACCGTGCCCTACACCATGCGCAACCCGCTCTACCACTGGACCCACCTGGAGCTGCAGCGCTACTTCGGGGTGACCGACCTGCTCCATCCGGATGTGGCAGATGAAATCTACGATACCACCACTCAACAGTTGCAACAGGCTTCCCACAGCGCCCGGGGATTGCTCAGGCAGCAAAACGTAGAGCTGGTCTGCACTACGGATGACCCAGTGGACGACCTGGCTCACCACGAGCAAATGGCAGACGCTGACGGTGATTTGCGCATGCTGCCGGCCTTCCGCCCCGATAAAGCCATCCTGATTGAAAAAACAACCTTTAACGACTATATCAACCAACTGGAAGCGGTAGCGGGTGCAGATATTCAGACCCTGGATCAGCTGCTGTCGGTGCTCGAATCACGCATTCAGTATTTCCACGACCGGGGCTGCCGCCTGGCCGATCATGGGCTGGAGTGCGTGGATGCAGTGGAGTGGACGATGGCAGAAGCCCGGCAGGCCTTTGCAGACAAGCGTTCCGGTAAGGAATTATCTCCGGAGGCTTGCGCCAAATACCGCACGGCTGTGCTGACCGAGCTGGGCAAGCTCTATCATCAGAAGGGATGGGTGTGGCAACTGCACCTGGGCGCCCTGCGCAACAACAGCTCCCGCATGATGCAACAACTGGGGCCGGACACGGGCTTCGACAGCATGGGCGACTGGAAGCAGGCGCAGGGGCTGTCCCGCCTGTTTGATACCCTGGACCGCGATGATCAGTTGCCCCGGACTATTCTCTACAACCTCAATCCGGCGGATAATGAAATCTTTGCCACGATGGCGGGGAACTTCAACGATGGCAGCGTGCGCGGAAAGATGCAGTTTGGCTCCGGCTGGTGGTTCCTTGATCAGAAAGACGGCATGGAAAAGCAGATGAATGCCCTGTCCAACCTTGGTCTGCTCAGCTGCTTCATCGGCATGCTCACAGATAGCCGCAGCTTCTTGTCCTTCCCACGCCACGAATACTTCCGGCGCATCCTTTGCAACCTGATTGGCAGGGATGTCCACAACGGACAATTGCCCAATGACGTCGAGTGGCTGGGCAAAATCGTAGCGGATATCTGCTACCACAATGCGAAAAATTACTTTAAATTTTAAAGTTGCTAAATCAAATGAAAAAGATCGTCACCTTTGGTGAAATCATGCTGCGCCTGACGCCTCCCGGCTACCGGCGCTTGTCTCAGGCCAGTTCCTTTGAAGTGATCTACGGTGGTGGAGAGTCGAATGTGGCCGTTTCTCTGGCCAACTACGGGCTCCCGACTGAGTTTGTCACCCGACTGCCGGACAATGATATTGGGGAGTGTGCCCTGATGGAAATGCGTAAGCGCAATGTAGGCACGCAGCATATTGCCCGCGGAGGTGAACGGCTGGGCATTTATTTTCTGGAAATTGGTGCGGTGGCCCGCGGCAGCAAGGTGGTCTACGACCGGGCTCACTCCGGTATGGCTACTATCGAAAAAGGCATGATTGACTGGGAAACAGTCTTTCAGGATGCGCAGTGGTTCCACTGGACCGGCATCACCCCGGCCATCTCTCAGGGCGCGGCCGATGCCTGCCTGGAAGCCGTACAGGCGGCCAACCGCATGGGCATTATGGTCTCTACAGACCTGAATTACAGAAAAAACTTATGGAAATACGGCAAAAAGCCCGCTGAGGTCATGCCCGACCTGGTGGCAGGCTGTGATGTCATCCTGGGCAACGAGGAAGATGCCGAAAAACACTTTGGTATCGAGCCCGAAGGCGTGGACGTCACTAAAGGGGATACCATTGATGCACAGGCATATACCTCGGTTTGCCAGCAGCTGATGGAGCGTTTCCCACGGTGCAAAAAAGCGATTATTACCCTGCGGGGCTCTATTAGCGCCTCCCACAATACCTGGTCTGGTGTGCTGTACGATGGGAAAACCCTCTTCGAAGCGCCGACTTACCAAATTACGGATATCGTGGACCGCGTAGGTGGTGGCGACAGCTTTATGGGCGGCCTGATTTACGGGCTGCTGACGTATCCGGATGATGATCAGCGGGCGCTTGACTTCGCGGTAGCGGCCTCCTGCCTTAAGCATACCATTTATGGAGATGCGAACCTGGTGACGGTAGAGGAGGTCGAAAAACTGATGCAGGGAGATGCCTCCGGGCGGGTGAGCCGCTAACCGGAAAAAGAATTATGTTTCATACACTACTTTGGTTGTTTGGTTGCGCCCCGTGCGCGACCAAACTCTTTTGTAAGTGACGAAAAAAACAAACCTTTCATGGCCAGATATTCAAGAATTGAAGTAGCAGTGACGATGGCAGAGACCGGCCTGGTGCCTCTGTTCTACCATAATGATATTGACTTGTGCAAACAGGTACTCAAAGCCTGCTACGATGGCGGTGCCCGCATACTGGAATTCACCAACCGGGGCGACTTCGCCCATGAGGTTTTTCAGGAGCTCAATAAATATGCCCTTAAGGAATTACCGGGCATGATGCTGGGCGTAGGCTCAGTGACAGACGCCGGTACCGCTAGCCTGTACCTGCAGCTGGGTGCAAACTTTGTCGTCACACCAGTTCTGCGGGAGGATATCGCTATCGTTTGCAACCGGCGGAAGGTCCTTTGGTCGCCAGGCTGTGGCAGCCTTACGGAGATTGCAAGGGCGGAAGAACTGGGGGCTGAGATTGTAAAGGTCTTCCCGGGAAGCACCCTCGGGCCGGGCTTTGTGAAAGCCATCAAAGGCCCCTGCCCCTGGACCAGCATTATGCCTACGGGTGGCGTTTCGCCCGATCCGGACAACCTAAAGTCCTGGTTTGATGCCGGGGTGACCTGCGTGGGCATGGGCTCCAAGCTGATTACCAAGTCAGTGCTCAAACGCGGGGACTTTGACCAACTGACCGCCGATGTCAGGGCCACCCTTGACACCATTCAGGAAGTAAAGCCGAAGCAGACATGAAGCTATTCCTACAATTAGTGCTATTACCCGTTGCGTTGATCTTTATTAGTGGTTGTAGTCAGCAAGACGCTGTGACCGCCATCAAACTGGCGCATGGGCTGGATATTTCCCATCCTGTACACAAGGGCATGGTCTATTTTGCTGAGCAGGTTGCAGAGCGGTCCAACGGGCAGATGCGCATCGACATTTACCCCAGTGGCCAACTGGGCTCCGAGCGGCAGTGCCTGGAGTTGCTGCAGATTGGCAGCCTGGGCATGACAAAAGTATCGGCTGCGGTTTTGGAGAATTTTGCGCCCCGGATGAAGGTGCTCGGCCTGCCTTATCTGTTCCGGGACGACGAACATGCCTGGGCGGTCTTAAACGGCCCTATCGGCAAAGGCCTTCTGCTGGAAGCCCAGAACTACTGGCTCCGGGGTGTTTGTTTTTACGACGCCGGCAGCCGGAGTTTCTATACCAAAGACCGTCCTATTAATTCGCCGGATGACCTCGATGGGCTGAAGGTCCGCGTGATGAACAGTCAGACCGCCATGCAAATGGTCAAGGCACTGGGCGGCGCCCCTACCCCAATTTCCTTTGGTGAATTGTACACTGCACTGCAGCAGGGCGTAGTGGACGGAGCAGAGAATAACCCGCCCAGCTTTTACACTTCCCGTCACTACGAAGTCTGTAAGTATTACTCCATTGATGAGCATAGCACCGTGCCCGATGTGATGCTGATTGGCACCAATACCTGGGAGCGCCTGACCGCACAGGAACAAACCTGGCTGCAGGAAGCAGCCGATGCCTCCGTCGACTATCAGCGGAAAGTCTGGGCAAGCTCGGAGCAGGAAGCCCTGGACGCAGTCAAAGCTGCCGGCGTACAAATCAACTACCCCGATAAGTCTCCATTTGCAGCACGCGTGGAGGGCATCTACGAAGGCTACAAAGATAACCCCGAAATTTACGAACTGATTCAGCAAATTCAAGCCGTACAGTAATGCGAAACAACGTTAATAAATATGTAGGCTATTTCCTGGCTTTGCTCATGGCCGTCATGACGGTAGATGTGCTCTGGGGGGTCTTCACCCGGTATATTGTGGGCTCTCAAAGCCCCTGGACAGAGGAGCTGGCCCGTTTTTTACTGATTTGGATTGGTTTGCTGGGTGCAGCTTATGTAGCCGGGCAAAATCAGCACCTGGCTATCGACATCCTGCCCAACAAACTCGAAGGCGTCCCCAAACAGCGGCTGCAGTTGGCTATCCGCCTGCTGATCGTAGGTTTTGCGGCCACGGTGCTGGTAGCGGGTGGGGCACGTCTGGTCTACATCACCTACAAGCTTGGGCAATACTCTGCTGCCCTGCAGGTGCCGCTTTCTGTGGTCTACAGCGTTGTCCCTGTGAGCGGGCTGCTCATCATCTATTACAAACTCGCTGAGCGCGGTGCCCCAACCGAAGCTCAGGCCTAAATACACCCTATGGAAGTCCTTATTCTGGTCTTATCCTTTCTGATTTTGCTGGGCATTGGGGTTCCCATTGCCTGGAGTATTGGTATTTCCAGCCTGTTCACCATGCTGGTCAGCATACCGGCTATGCCGGCTTTCACGACTGTGGCTCAGCGTATGGCCACAGGGCTCGACAGCTTTGCCCTGCTGGCTATCCCGTTTTTTATCCTCGCCGGACAGCTGATGAACCGGGGCGGTATTGCCCGAAGGCTGATTGATTTTGCCAAGACTCTGGTGGGCTCCCTGCCCGGGGGGCTGGCACATGTGAATATCATTGCGGCTATGCTCTTTGGGGCGATCTCCGGCTCAGCTGTAGCTGCGGCCTCTGCCATTGGTGGTTTTATGGGCAAGCGTATGGAAGATGAGGGCTATGACAAATCTTTTGGTGCGGCTGTTAACATCACTTCGGCGACCACAGGCATGACGATTCCGCCCAGTAATATCCTGATTGTTTATTCCCTGGCCAGTGGTGGGGCTTCGATTGCGGCACTTTTCCTGGCCGGGTACCTGCCGGGAATCCTCACCGGTCTGTTCCTCATGATTGTCGCTGGGGTCTGGGCCAAACGGAAAGGCTACCCCGTGGGCGAACGGAGTCAGCTGCGGGAAGTTGCCCGGACTTTTCTGGATGCCCTGCCCAGCTTACTACTATTGGTTATTGTAATCGGGGGAATTGTGGTGGGTGTTTTTACAGCAACTGAGGCTTCTGCCGTGGCAGTCCTGTACTGCCTTGTCCTGGGCTTCTGGTACCGGGAGTTTAAGGTAACTGACATGCCGGACATTCTGCTGCACGCGGTCAGTACCACAGCGATTGTGATGCTGCTTATTGGTACATCCATGAGCATGTCCTGGATTATGGCATTTGAGAATATCCCCCAGCAGATTACCGCACTGCTGCTATCGGTGAGCGACAGCCCGGTGGTGATCCTCCTGATTATCAATTTGATCCTGCTGTTTGTGGGCGTATTTATGGACATGACGCCGGCAGTGCTCATCTTCACGCCCATCTTCCTGCCGGTGGTGCAGGAAATGGGTATGGACCCGGTCCACTTCGGGATCATCATGGTACTGAACCTCTCGATTGGGCTGTGCACGCCTCCGGTGGGATCGGTATTGTTTGTGGGCGTCGGTGTAGCCGGCACAAGCATTCAGAAAGTCGTCAAACCACTGCTGCCGCTGTTTATTGCCATGATTGTTGCCCTGCTCATTGTCACCTATGTACCGGGGCTGTCCCTGTGGCTGCCCGAAGTATTTGGCTACTAAAAAAACTAAAATGCACGACCCGTTTTTGATCATCCATCCGAAAGATAATGTGGGCGTCGCCCTGCGTGACCTCGCTGAAGCCCAACAACTGGATACCCCCACAGGGCCAGTTAAGCTGGCAGAACCCATTGCCGCCAAGCACAAATTCACCCTGCAGCCACTATCAGCCGGCGAAGCAGTATATATGTACGGTGTACTTGTGGGTAAGGCTACCCGGGATATTCCTGCGGGTGGGAAAATCACAACGGAAAACCTGGTGCACGCTGCCGAAGCATTCACCATGGCAGAACGTTCGGCCGAATGGGAAAAACCGGATACTTCCCGCTTTGAGGGGCGGACCTTCCGGGGATTCCACCGGGAAGACGGGCGGGTCGGCACCCGTAATTTCTGGCTGGTCATTCCGCTGGTTTTTTGTGAAAACCGAAACATACAGGTCATACGGGAAGCTATGACGGCAGAACTGGGCTACGTAACGGAGCGTCAGTTTGCCGTAGACACCCGCCGCCTCGTGGAAGCCTACCGGTCGGGGGCCAATGAAGCCGCTCTGCTGCAGGAGGAGATCATCCGGGAAGGGGCTGCCCTGAAGGAAGACCGGGTGTTTCCGCAGGTGGATGGCATTAAGTTTCTGACGCATCAGGCAGGCTGTGGTGGTACACGGGAGGATGCAACAGCACTCTGTCAGTTGCTGGCTGGCTACATTGCCCACCCCAATGTAGCCGGTGCAACGGTGTTGAGCCTGGGTTGTCAGCATGCACAGGCCGCGCACCTCCGGGAAGCCCTGCAACGCATTGCGCCTCATTACAACCGCCCGCTTTTTATCCTTGAGCAACAGCAAAGTCAGTCCGAACGGCACTTCATAGCCGAAGCCGTTAAGCAAACTTTCGTGGGCCTGATTCAGGCTAACAAAGCCCGGCGGGAGCCCGCACCGTTGAGTAAACTCACCCTTGGGCTGGAGTGCGGCGGCTCAGACGGCTTCTCCGGTATTTCTGCCAATCCGGCGCTTGGGCATGCCTCAGATATCCTGGTAGCCCTGGGCGGTACCGCTATTCTGTCTGAATTTCCGGAACTGAACGGTGTGGAACAGGAGCTGCTGAACCGCTGCCGGGATGAGCAGACCGCACAAAAGTTTTACGACCTTATGCAAACCTACGCCCGCCGGGCAGCAGAGGTGGGGTCCGGTTTTGATATGAACCCCTCACCGGGCAATATCCGGGATGGGTTGATCACAGACGCGATCAAGTCTGCAGGGGCAGCGAAGAAGGGAGGCTCCTCACCGGTTACGGCAGTACTAGACTATACCGAGCAGGCCGTCACTCCAGGCCTAAACCTGCTTTGCACGCCCGGTAATGATGTGGAAAGCACGACCGGCCTGGCCGCCTCCGGAGCGAATATCATTGTATTTACCACCGGGCTGGGCACCCCCACCGGCAACCCCGTAGCGCCCACCCTCAAAATGTCTACAAATACGGCACTAGCCAGGCGTATGCCTGACCTGATCGATATCGATGCGGGCACCATCATCACCGGTGAAGACAACCTGGTGTCAAAAGGCGAAGCCCTGCTGGAGCTCATCATCGAGGTAGCCAACGGGGAAACAGACCCGAAAGCCATGCAGCTGCAACAGGACGACTTTATCCCCTGGAAGCGGGGCGTTTCATTGTAAATTTCTCTAGCAGCCTGTCGGAGAGGCGCTCAATGGTCTGCGAACGGCAAATATTATTCTGCACTTCGTTGCTCATCAGTCACGTAGCTCAGGCTATGTTCCTTCTTCGCGCCTTGTTCAGAACAATATTTGCTCGCTCTCGCCGCATCAGCACATCTCCGACAGGCTGCTAGTAGCCCAGGATTTTCAGCATAGCTTCCGGGCTTTGCTCCGCCTGATAGAGCTCGTCCACGAGATTCCCCTGATCGTCCTTGTACACCAAAATATGCTTGGGCGAAGGAATCAGGCAATGCTTGATGCCACCGTACCCGCTGATCGAATCCTGATAGGCTCCGGTGTGGAAGAAGCCCAGGTAAAGCGGCTCCTCATCGGTGGAAGGGAAGGCCGGCAGGTAAACCTGGCTTTCGTGCACCTCAGAGTTGTAGTAGTCGGAATTGTCGCAGCTCAGCCCTCCGATGTTTACCCGTCGGTAGTCGTTGTACCATTTGTTGATGGGCAGGAGGATGAACCGCTCGCTGATGCCCCAGGTGTCGGGCAGCGTAGTCATGAGGGAGTTGTCGATCATGTACCACATCTCGGAATCGTTCTGTAGCTTTTGACCGAGGACAGAGAAGATGGTCGCGCCGCTCTCCCCTACCGTATACTTCCCAAATTCGGTGAAGATATCCGGCTCCGGGATTTCCTCTTCCTCGCAGGCCTGTGAAATGAGGCCTACGATTTCCTTGACCATGTATTTGTAATCGAACTCAAAGCCCAGAGAATTGCGGATGGGCATTCCCCCACCGATATTGATAGCTTTGAGGTCCTGGCTGTTGCGCTTCAGCTCGCAGTACAATTTGATGGCTTTCTTCAGTTCGCCCCAGTAGTAAAGGGAGTCCTTGATACCCGTGTCCACAAAAAAGTGGAGCATTTTGAGCTGGAACTTATCGTTGTTCTTAACGCGTTCCTCAAAAAAGCGCAGGACGTCCGCGTGCCGGATGCCGAGGCGGGAGGTGTAAAACTCAAAGTTGGGCTCCTCTTCTGTAGCCACGCGCAGGCCGATCTTGCAAACCCCTTTCACATGCTGCTCGTAGAAATCCAGCTCTGCCATATTATCGCAAACCGGGATCACATTCTCAAAGCCATCATTAATAAGGGCGGCGATGCGCTCCAGGTAGCCCCGGGTTTTAAAGCCATTGCATACGATGGTGGTTTCCTTCTGCAGCCTGCCCCTCTTGTGCAGGCGGCGGATGAGGTCAATATCAAATGCCGAGGACGTTTCTATCTCCACGCCATGCCGCAGCACTTCATTGAGCACATGGCTGAAGTGGCTGCTTTTGGTACAGTAGCAGTAGTGATACTTGCCGCGGTAGCCCATTGCCTTCATAGCCCGGGTAAACATATTCCGGGCTTTTTTGATCTGTGAGCCAATCTTGGGCAGATACGTCAGCTTGAGGGGCGTGCCGTATTTCTGAATGAGGTAACGAAGCGGGACCCCGTTGAATAACAGGTTGCCATCTTCCAGATCAAAGCCCTCCTGCGGGAAGTAGAAGGTCTGATCGATGAGGTCAAAGTATCGGTTGGTTGCAGCCAATGCTTCTGGTTTAATGATAATTGGACAAAAAACAGCGCAAAATTAGTCGACTTGCGCCAATATGGAAGCGTGAAAGCCTATTAATTGTTTTCAAAGCCAAACTAATATTCGGAGATTAGTCAGGGCGCTCCGGAAAGTTGCCCGAAAAATAATACTTTTGGGCAAAATCAGACGATATGGACCACCCAGACGCACTACGGCAGGTTGCTGCCTTTCACCGTACTTTTAAGCACCCCATAGAGCCTCAGCCCACCATTCCGGATGAAACCCGCTGCAGGCTCCGGGTCAGCCTGCTGGCAGAAGAAGTCCGGGAGCTGGAACAGGCTATAGCTGACCGCGACCTTACGGAAATCGCCGATGCGCTTTGTGACATTCAGTACGTACTTTCGGGAGCCATCCTGGAATTTGGGCTGGCGGATAAGTTCAAAGCCCTGTTTGAGGAGGTGCAGCGTTCAAATATGAGCAAGGCCTGCAGCACCCGGGAGGAAGCGGAGCAGACGATGGCCTACTATAAAACCGAGCGTGGCTTCGACAGCTATGTCGTGGAGGAAGACGGGCGCTTTCTGGTCTACCGGAAGGAAGACAACAAGACCCTGAAGTCCGTTGCCTATTCTCCCGCTGACTTGCATGCTATATTAAGCCGTTAAATTTTGTTCACCCAGCTCAGCAGGTCCTTCATATCAAAAGGCTTGGTCAGATAAGCAATCGCTCCAAGGCTTTGCCCTCTGGCAATATCCGTTTTCTGAGCCGCTGCAGACAGGAAGATAAAGGGAATGTCTTTAAGCGCGTCGTCCTGATTGGCGCGTTCTTTAATTTCGAATCCGTTGAGTAACGGCATTTTCACATCGCAGATGACGAGGTCCGGCTGTTCCGCTTGCAGGAAAGCCCAGCCCTCCTGCCCGTTGGTTGCCACCACTACATCATGGCCACTTAGTTCCAGGTACTCGGCGAGGTTTTCCCGGATCGTAGGCGTGTCTTCTACCAGCAATATTTTCTTCATTGAACTCCTTTGTGGCCAAATTGAAAAATGGAAGTATGCCCCTGTGGCTATTGCTCACTGGGGCTGGCTAAAACGCTCAAAAAAAGGCGTCGGAGTTCTGCTCGCGTCGGATTGGTTTTACCGTCAAAAAAGACCTTGCCGTTCACAATAATGGCAGGTATGGAACTGACGCCTGATGCCAGGATCGTCTCTACATCCATGACCTGTTCTATCGGAGCAGTCAGGTCCAGCTCCCGGACAATGTCTTCCAGCTGCCGGAAAAGCTGCCGGTGCCGACTGTTGCCCAAGCCTAGTACTAATATCTTATTCATGCTCCTTCGGTTTTTAATCTGGCAGCAAGGTGCACAAAAAGGCCGTACGGTACTTATGACATAAGTCAGGCAGGTATTTGAATTATATCAGCCTGCCCCCTTCGGCAAGCTTGATTCCGGACACCGCCACCGACAACAGTTTCTGATATAAAATGCTCCGGTATTGGCTTTTTACCCGCAGGCGTTTATATTTACGCACCGGTAACGCTTAACCATAAATGTCAGATATACCCAATCATAATCAACCTTCCCTGCCTTCGCCCCTGCTGTTTGAGCGCTTTATGAGCCAGCAAATCAGTGGCCTGGCTACCGTACGCCCGGATGGGAGCATCCTTGGCGTAGATGCCTCTGCTGCCCGTATTCTCGGGGTGGACGCCCAATCCGTGAAGGATAAAAATATCCGCGATTTCATACCTGCTCTGGATATTCCTGAAGTCTTTTCGGTGCAGGAACAACATGGACTTACCACCATACAGCACAAAGATGGCGCTCATTCTGTTGCCTTTACCCTCAGGGGCGGATGGGAAAAAGAACAAGGCCTTTATTTTCTTGTCCTTCATCTTCGTGACTCCCTGACCAAAGGGCTGGACCTCTACCGCCATATGTTTGAGTGGATCCCTACAGGGCTCTTGGTTTATAACGTGGACCAGCAAAAGCCGCTCACCTGCAATCAGCGGCTGCTCGACCTTATACAGGTGGCCTCAGAAGAAGAGGTGCTGCGCCCGGACAGCCTCCTGAGCCAAAAACTTAAAACCCGGCTCTCGGGTATCCGCCTGGACGAAGAGCAGTCCTTTCAGGTCAACCTGAAAACCCCTGATGGCTATCCGGTCTGCCTGAAAGCGACCACAAGCCTTATCCCTGCATTGGACGAGAGCATCATCCTGGTCCTCCTGCAGGATATCACCCAGCAAAATGTAAATGCACGGGCCCTCAAGGAGAGCCGGAATACCCTGGAAGCCATTATTGGAAATGCTGTAGACGGCATCATCATCATTGATAACAGGGGCCGGATTCAGATGACCAACGAGGCCACTAGCCTGCTTTTCGGTTACGGCGCTGAAGAAATGCTGGGCCAAAACATCAATATGCTCATGCCAGAGCCCCACCGCAGTGCCCACGATGGCTACCTGCAAAACTATATGGCTACCGGCGAAGGGCAAATTATCGGCGTGGGCCGGGAAGTACAGGGAAAACGCAAAAACGGTGAGCTCTTCCCATTCAGGCTTGGGGTCAGCCGCATTGAAACAGAGGTCGGGCTGCTGTTTACCGGCGTTATCCACGACCTTACCGAAGAACATAAGGCCAAAGAAGAAATCATCAACCTTAACCGGGAGCTGGAGCAAAAAGTCGAAGAACGAACGGAAAAGCTAACCGAGGTGGTCAACAAACTCCTTCAGTCCAACCTCAAGCTGGAGGAACAAATTAAGGAAAGACGAGCTGCAGAGGAAGCCCTGAAGCAAAACGAAGAGGAATTGCGCAAAGCCCTCGAACGGGAAAAAGAACTGAGCGAACTCAAATCGCGATTCGTCTCTATGGCTTCACACGAATTCCGTACGCCCCTTACGACCATTGCCTCTTCCTCTGAACTGATCAAGCTATACACGGATACTGCCCAACAGCCCAAACGCGAAAAACACCTGCGCCGTATTCAGTCTGCCGTGACTAACCTGACCGGCATACTGGGCGATTTCCTTTCCCTGAGCAAACTGGAAGAGGGTAAAATCAGCAACGTACCTTCTCCGGTCAGCCTGCCGGAATTGCTCGAAGAGTCCGTTGATGATGTGCATGTCCTTTTGAAAAAAGAACAAAGCGTGGTCCGGGATTTTGAGGGCCTGGACGAGGAAGTGATGATCGATAAAAAAATCCTCAAAAATATCATGCTCAACCTCCTGTCGAATGCCATCAAATACTCCGATCCCGGCACGACTGTGTGGCTGACGGCCCGGCTTGAACAGGGTACCCTTAAAGTCCGGGTGCAGGACGAGGGCATCGGCATCCCGGAGAGCGACCAAAAACACTTGTTCAGCCGCTTCTTCCGGGCCGATAATGCCGTCAATATACAGGGTACCGGGCTGGGCCTGAATATCGTGCACCGTTATCTGGAGCTCCTGGGTGGCAGCATCGATTTTGAAAGCGTAGAAGGCAAGGGCACTACTTTTTTCTTTGAAGTGCCCATAGACGATTAGTCACTCAGTTCATTCGCTTTTTCAATGAGCTCCAGCAATTCCTGCCGGTACCCGCCCGGGTCGTAGGTCATTGCGCCGGAGCACCAGTCATAAATCTGATCATAGCTGGTCTGCCCTTTGTATTCTGAATCCCGCATCAGCAGCCCAAAACTGGCTACCCCGGCCGCAAACCGCATATGCTCGGAGGCTTGATCAAAGGACGCATTTTGATCGGGGATCTCTAAGGACATCAGTTGGCTGACGTCCGAAGTGGGGTCTTTGTATCGGAATTCAATGGTGAAAGCAGGTACGCCAAAGCTGCTCCCACCGCCACCGGCCGGCTTAATTTCGTAAAGTGCTGTAATGGCCTGCCCGGAACCGATCTCCCCTCCGTCTGCCTCATCGTCTTCAAAGTCTTCGTTGTCGAGCAAACGGTTTTCGTACCCAATCAAACGGTAGGCTTCCACCAGATTTGTGTTGAAGGTGACCTGGGCTTTAACATCCCTGGCTACTGTGTAGAGCTTGCCGAGCTCTTCCACCAGGACTTTCTCCGCCTGTTGCTGATTGTCGATGTATTCGTAAGTGCCATTGCCGTTGTTGGCGATTTGCTCCATGAGCTGATCGTTCAAATTGCCGGTACCGAAGCCCAGGACGGTAAGGAAAACGCCCTGCTCCCGCTTCTCTTCAATGAGTTGTACCAATTCCTCTGTACTCGATGGCCCCACATTGAAATCGCCATCGGTAGCCAGTATTACCCGGTTATTGCCTTCTTCAATGTAGTTTTCCAGGGCAATTTCGTAAGCTGTATTGATGCCATCAGCGCCCGCAGTGCTGCCACCGGAGGTCAGCCCTTCGATGGCGTTGATAATTGTCTCGGTCTGATCCCCTGCCGTGGAAGGCAAAGCCACCCCTGCCTGTCCGGCATAGGTAACAATAGCGACCCGGTCTTCCGCAGTAAGCTCCTGTGCCAGCAGCTTGAAGGCTTCCTGCAAAAGTGGCAGTTTTCTTACGCTGCCCATAGAGCCCGAAACGTCAATCAGAAAAACCAGGTTGGAAGGCGGGATATCTTCTTCCTCAATAGTCTGCCCCTTTATGCCAATGCGGATCAGTTTATGGGCCGGCGCCCAGGGGCAACGACTGACTTCTCCGTTTAGCCCAATCGGGTGCGGGCCCTCAGGCTGAGGGTAGTCGTAGTCGAAGTAATTGATGAGCTCCTCGGTGCGCAGAGCATCCGGGGGCGGCATAATGCCATCGTTCAGAAAACGGCGGGCATTGCTGTAGGAAGCGCCGTCTGCATCGATGGAAAAAGTGGAAGTGGGCTCGTCGGCAGTGGCGATAAAGGGGTTTTCAATGATTTCGGCGTACTGCTCTCCCGTCACATCATAATTAATGTAGGGCCCTCCTGCTCCGTTAATACCGTTTACAAGGGTACTGTCGCTGTACCGCCCGGGCTCATCGCTTTCGTCTAAGGAGCAACCCAAAAGCAGGGCGGTGGTCAGAAATAATACAAGATACTTATGCATAATGGTTTCGGTTTAGTTTGCTGTTGATGAATTGCCTCGCAGCCTATGGCCTGAAACGCCCCTTGCGGTACTTAAGGCAGGCCATCAGTAACAGGTATATGGTGTGAGTCGTATGCCCGGCCCAAAAGGGTTGGGTTGTTGGTCCAAAAGCGTGCCACTTTCAGCGAAAACCTTTTTTTGTTGACCGATTGTTCTGTAATTTACACTTCTTTCAAACCCGGCACCATGAAGTGGAAAGACATCGACTATAAAGAAGAGGCAGAGCAATTCCGGTATACGGTAGTGAGTTTTCCGGCTGCCGTGCGGTTTATTCTCAAAGAGCGTGTGTGGGAAGGATTCTGGACTTATGGCTGGTTTTCCCGTATCCTTACTTTTGTGGCTATCCTTGTGGGGCTCAATATGATTGGCGATGCCCTGGAATTCTTCGAAGGCTTCAACGAGAATGCCATAGCGCTGTCTTTTTCCGGAGTGACCTCTTTTGCCCAAAATCTTTACGACAACAGTATCGGCTTTCTGACGGACAGCGGTAGCCGCTTCCTGATGCTGGTGTTACTGGAAGTCATCATTTTCCATGCCTCCCGTCAGACGCTCCGGCTTATTGCAGGCAGGGACAGCAAGGCCGCATTTGGCGATTTTCTAAATGCGCAGATCCGTATGCTGATCGTCAGTGGATTTGCCTGGCTAATGACACTGCTCGTGGCCATACCGGTCAAGATTTTCTTCGGGGTTTTTGAATTCCTGGACTTCCTGAAACCGGGATTTCTTTTTGTGATTGAGGCCTTCTTCCTTGGCTTTTCGGTAGTGGACAACTATCAGGAACAGTACGGCCTGAGCATAAATGAAAGCTTTAAACAAGCCAAAGAGAACCTGGGCATCAACCTCGCAATCGGCATCGTAGTCCGGTTGCTTTTCTGGGTGCCGGTACTGGGCCCGGTGGTCGCCCCGCTCATTGCAGCTGTAGCCGCAACCATTGTCATGCATGAAGAATGTGATTTGGAATCGAAAGTCCCCTTGTCAGAAGAGATGGAAGCAGTAGCATAAGCAAGCCGCAGCGGATGCTTACAGGCGGGCGGGGTAAGCAAATGCATAGGTCTTTTCGGCAGATTTCCTTATTTTTCGCCGAAACATCAAAAGATAAATCATGAAGCTCAATCCAATCCTGATTATCCTGTTCGCCTTTCTGCTGGCTCTGCCTGCGGGCGCTCAGGTAGACCTCATCAACAAGGTAAAAGATAATCAAAGTGAAAATGCCAAAGCCGGCTTCCAGTGGACACCTGTGGTGGACCTGGAGCGCACCTCTGTGAAAAATCAGGGCGCATCCGGCACCTGTTGGAGCTACAGCTCTAACTCCTTTCTGGAGTCCGAAATGATCCGCATGGGCAAAGAACCGGTAGACCTGGCGGAGATGTTCACCGTGCGCAATACCTACGAAGAAAAAGCCGACCGCTATGTGCGCCTGCATGGCAACCTGAACTTCGGGCAGGGCGGTGCCTTGCCGGATGTGATCGATATGTACGGCAAGTACGGCGCTGTGCCTCAGTCTGCCTACGCCGGCCTGAACTACGGTTACGATTACAACCGCCACGGCGAAATGGAAGCCATTCTCAAGGGGATGCTTGATGCCGTCATTGCGAATAAGAACAAACGACTTTCTCCGGTCTGGAAAGAAGCCTACAATAAGGTCCTGGATGTTTACCTGGGCGAACACCCGGAGTCGTTTGAGTACATGGGCAAGACCTACACCCCGAAGTCCTTTGCAGAGGAAGTTGTGGGCGTAGAGGCCGGGGACTATGTGCAGGTCACAAGCTGGTCTCACCACCCTCTATACGAAAAGTGTGTCATACTGGTACCGGACAACTGGACCTACGGGGAGTCGTACAACGTGGCTATGGAAGACATGATCACGATTATTGACCACGCCCTGAAGAATGGGTACTCCATTTCCTGGGCAGCAGATGTAAGCGAGAAGTACTTCTCCTGGAAGAATGGTATTGCGTTTGTGCCCGAGCAGGATTACGCCGATATGGCTGCCGAAGAGCGGGAACAACTCTTCAATGGCCCTAAGCCGGAAGCTGCAATCACAGTGGAAATGCGTCAGGAAGCTTACGACAACTATACCACCACGGATGACCACGGCATGCAGATTGTGGGCATCTCCAAAGATCAAAACGGCAAGGAGTGGTACCTCGTGAAGAACTCCTGGGGCACGGGCAATGATTATGAAGGTTATCTGTACGTGAGCAAAAACTACGTGCGCTACAAGACCCTGTCGTTCCTGCTCCATAAGGAAGGTATACCGGCAAGCCTGCGCAAAAAGCTTAGCATGTAAGCGCCATACGGGTTACCTGTAACGGAAAATATGCCCCTGCACCTTACTTCAGAGTGGGTGTGGGGGCATAGCTTTTACAGTGGGTTGGAATAAAAAACGGATGCACTGCGCAAGGCAGGCATCCGTGAATTAGCGGCTAAAATTATTTCATAGTGTCTGCTGGAGTTCTTAGGTTTAAGTAGTATTGTTCAGCTCCAGATCGTTGTTGGCCTCGCCGCTAAGCAGGCAGAATACTTCTTAGTGCAGCCCCTGCCCCGTAGGCAGGACTGACTTTTACCGGCATGGTACGCATGCGCGGGCACTTTAGCTACAGCACAACAGCTGCAGCTTCAGTTTTAACTAGTAGCAGGTGGATTATAATTTGCGTAAAACAACAGCCCGTCAATTGGCACAGGAGAATTACATCTCAGGCTGTAAGCGCTGTTGTGTTGGGTTTTAGGCGCTTTTTCCGCAAAATCAAGGGTGTATACTCTATTACAGGAGGCTAAATGAATAGCCTTTAAGTGTCGTAGGTAAAGGGAATGGCTTTGAAGCCGGTGAGTTTTTGTGTAGTGTACTATCGTTTGGGTCGTTAAGACAACCGTAAAGTTAAATAAAAAAAATCCAAATAAGAAAATATTTTTTGGCCGAAATGCCCGGGCTAAATCCACTTTTTTAAAACCGTAGTAAATTCGGAAAGGAGCGGTCGCCTAAAAAAAGAAAACGGAGTAAGCTAAGAATCTGCACTTTTTGTTCCGAGCCTACCTCTACTGACCATGCCTTTGTTGTCCAGCTCAGACAAGCGGCTATTGATAATCAGGCAATTATCTTTGTACAGGCATTGAATTAAAGCTATTTTTGTAATAGCTTTGCACCTTAGTGTAAACCAAACACTATCAAAAAACTTATAACCATGCTTAAGAAACAGTATCTGAAAACTAAGCCAGCCTGCAAGGTAACCTTCAGCCTGCCTGCCCACGCCGTAAACGGCGCTAAGGAAGTAAAACTTCTCGGTGACTTCAACAACTGGAGCCCGGAGTCTGCTACAAAAATGAAAGCCGCGAAGGACGAGTACAAAGCCGTACTCGAGCTGGAAACCGGCCGTCAGTACCAGTTCCGCTACCTGATTGACGAAGCGTACTGGGAAAATGACCATCAGGCTGACGGGTACATCCCTTCTCCTTACTTTGGCATCGAAAACTCTGTAGTAGTGCTGGAAGAACAGCCTAAGGCGGCTCCTGCCAAAGCTGAAAAAGCGGCGCCTGCCAAAAAAGCGGCACCGGTAAAAGTGGCAGCCAAGAAGGCAGCACCTGCCAAAAAAGCGGCGCCTAAGAAAACTACAGCAAAGAAGACAGCAACCGATGACCTCAAAAAAATTGAAGGCATTGGCCCTAAAATCGCTACCCTGCTGGCCGAAGCAGGCATCAAGACATTCAAGGACCTCGCCACTGCAAAAAAGGCAAAAGTCCAGGAAGTACTGAACACAGCTGGCCCTCGCTACAAAATGCACGATCCGGCAACCTGGATGGAGCAGGCCAAACTGGCGAACGCTGGCGAATGGGAAAAACTGGAGCTGCTTCAAAAGGAGCTCAAAGGCGGAAAGCGCACCAAAAAGTAACTTCCCCCAGTATTCCTGAACGAAAAGAAGCCCCGCCGGTCTGATATACGCAATACGAAGTGGTCACCGACGGGCTTCTCCTTTTCTGGCTCAAGCCTTCAACACTACTCTTTGAAGAGCGAGAAGGGCACGGCTTCCACCGTTTTGCGGTAAGCAGCGAAGTCGCTGACAAAAAATCTGTCTATCCTACCGGTTACTTCCCTGACCTGTGCTTTTGCCTGGTCCAGCTTCATCCTGCCCATAGGCGATAAGGCTCCCTGTACGCCTTCCAGGTAGGAATATACGCCGTATAAAGTGCTGTTGAGCAGGCCAGTGGACCGCCGGATGCCTTTGAAGTCCTCCGGCTGCATATACAGTTCTTCCAGCTGCGTGATGCTGTCCTGTAGTACCTTGCCTTGCTCTTTTATTGCCTTAAGCGTACTGTCTGGTGCATGGACCAGCGCTTCGTTTACCCTTTTTATGGTTTTTTGAGCTTCCTGAAGACGAGTAAAAGCTTCTTCGGCTTCTTCCACCATCTCATAAAACACTTCATAAGCCGCGTGCTCTGCCCGCAAATCCGCCAAATCAACGTCCAGTCTAGGATCAGCATGTACCTCTACCTTTGTGGAATCGGCAAAGTCTCCACTGCTGATGACCAACTTATATTCACCGGGGAGCACCTGATGCCCGCGTGGTGGATCGCTGTCGGGCTTCGCCGCCCGCCGGGAGGGGAATCGCACACCTTCGGTGCGCAGGTCCCAGGTAAAGCGGTTCATACCGGGCTTAAGCTTTTCTGAAAACCGGCGAATGGTGTCCCCTGCCATATTCAGCACGACGATTTGGGCTTTCCTGCCCAACTTCCGGCCCTGCTCCTGAGTGTCCGCTTCAGCCTCCTGCTTATCTGTTTTTTCTTTCTCCTCTTCAGCTTCTTCAGCTGGCTTTTGCCAAACGGTAATCCGGGCGTAAGGCGAGCGGTTTTTCCCACTGAACTCCCCATCTGCCGGAAAATGAGAGCCGTCGTAGCTTTTGTAATTAGCCAGATAAGCATCGGGGACCGGGAAGGTGCGGAACGTATCCTGTAGAACGCCGCCTTCTGTACTGGCCACCTCCTGCATCGGGCGGGTGTCGTCCAGTACCCAGGCCGAACGCCCGAAAGTACCGATAATCAAATCCTTGTCCCTGGGATGGATTTTGAGGTCACGTACCGGTGTGGCCGGAAAGCCCTGATCCCACTGCTGCCAGTCTCCTCCGCCGTTCAGGCTGAAGTATAAACCGTAATCTGTGCCCAGCCACAGCAGATTGGGCGCGTCGGGGTCCTGCACGATCGACAGCGCGTGCCCTTCCACCTGATCTTCATCTGCAATTCGCTCAAAGGTTGCCCCAAAGTCGGTCGTATGATAAGCCATCGGTCGCCAGTCGTTGCGGCGGTAATCGTTGACGATGACAAAGGCTTCACCGGCATTGCTTTGTGAAACTTCGATGTAGGGAATCCAGCTTCCGGGGCGGGCACCGGGCAGACGGCTGCTCAGCTCTGTCCAGCTCTTGCCGCCGTCGCGGGTGAGCTGCAGGTGGCCGTCATCTGTGCCCACCCAGATCACCTCTTCGTCCACCGGACTGGGAGCGATAGCCAGAATAGTGGTAAAGTTCTCCGCCCGGGTGTCATCAATGGTCAGCCCGCCGCTTTCAAACTGCCGCTGCCTGGTGGAATCGTTGGTGGTGAGGTCGGGAGAGATGATTGCCCAGGTCAGGCCGCAGTCCATGCTTTTGTGCACATACTGACTGCCGAAGTAGATGCCGCAATCGTGAAAGGGGTTTTGTGCGATAGCCGCATTCCAGTTGAAGCGCAACTCCTCCCCTTCCGGATGTACCGGCTTGACGAAACGGCTTTTGCCCGTCTCCCGGTCGATGTAGGACACATTGCCGCCCTGTGACATAGCGTATACGTAACGGTTGTTATCGGGCCGGAAGACCACATCAAAGCCATCACCAAAGTAAACCTCCTGCCAATCGGTATTCTGAATGCCGCCGTACTCCCAAACTGAGCTGGGCCCCACCCAGGAGCCATTGTCCTGCATGCCCCCGGCGATGTTGTAGGGGATGTCCATATCCACGCTAATGTGGTAAAACTGTGCCAGGGGCAGGGTTTGCACAAAGCGCCAGGTGTCACCGCCGTCGTGGCTGATATTCAGCCCGCCGTCATTGCCTTCGATCATGTACGCAGGGTTGTCGGGGTGAACCCAGAAGGCGTGGTGGTCCGGGTGGGTGCCCCGGCCGAACAGCTCAAAAGTCTTGCCGCCGTCTTCTGACTTGGACAGATAAGACCAGAGGTTGAATATCCGGTTCTCATTCTGAGGGTCAGCAAAGATATCAGCGTAGTAGAAGGGGCGGTTGCCAATATCTTCGGTGGAGACCAGCTTCCATTTGAAACCGCCATCGGTGGATTTATAGAACCCATTCTTCTTCGCTTCAATCAACGCATAGACGATACTGGGCTTGGAAGGGGCAATCGCCAGCCCCATGCGCCCGAGGTCTCCTTTTGGCAGGCCATCCTCTGAGGTTCGTTCTTCCCAGCTGTCGCCCCCGTCAAAGGATACGTAGAGGCCGGAACCTTCGCCCCCGGAATTGAAAAACCAGGGCTTACGGCCAAATTCCCACATGGCAGCAATCAGCTTGTTGGGGTTGGAAGGATCCACTACCAGATCAGCGCAGCCCGTGGAGTCATTGACAAACAAGACTTTTTCCCAGGTTTCCCCTCCGTCTTCGGTCCGGAAAACACCCCGCTCCGGGTTCGGGCCCCAGGCGGAGCCCAGTGCAGCGGCGTACACCACCTCCGGGTTGTCGCGGTGGATGATGATACGGTGGATAGTGCGGGTGTGCTCCAGCCCCATCCGCTTCCAGTTCTTACCTCCATCGATGGATTTGAAAATGCCCGCACCGCTGTTGTGGGAGTTCCGGGGGTTGCCTTCCCCGGTGCCCACCCAAATTTCATCGGGATTGGCCTGATTGATAGCCAGGGCGCCGATGGACTGCAGAGGTGCGTCCTCGAATACAGGCTCCCATTTGATGCCGCCGCTGCCGGAGTACCAGACACCGCCCGATGCGGTGCCGATGTAGATGCGGTTGGGCTGAGCATTAACTACATCAATCGTAGTGACCCGCCCGCTCATGCCTGCCGGGCCGATACTGCGGGGGGCGAGGGCTTCAAAGTGGTCCAGGTCGATATTCTGACCAAATAATGGAAAGGATAAAACGCTGAGGCTGAAAACCAACAGCCAGCTTAACTTTTGAATCATTTGCATAAGGTGCTTTTTCGTTTAGAAAGGTAAAATAGGCCTTCTTCGGGGTTTTCCACAATCACAGGATCAGAGCTGACGGCGGTATGACATACACTACAGGACAGCCGAAGCATGAAATTGCAATAGCTTTCGGGATGATCAAGTTGGTTGGTTTCTTCTATGGACGGCCTGCATTTCGCAATTTTTCACCCTTATCCGAAGCACTGATTATGATAAGAAAGATTTTCCTGACCGGTCTGGGGCTGGCATTAACTACGTTATTTCTCCATGCTCAGAACATACCGCCCTATCTGGACACCACTTATACCGATGCGGAACGGGCCGACGACCTCGTAGGGCGAATGACCCTGGACGAAAAGATAGCCCAATTGCAAAACCGCATGCATCTTGTACAACCAGGAGAAACAGGAGTAGGCTCCTTCGGTTTCATGTCTAATGATGCCTCTCCCTATGCTGGTTCAGAGGAATACAACATCTACCAGCGGGCACAAATCGAAAACACCCGCCTCGGCATCCCGGCCACCCGTTCCGGAGAAGGGTTGTTTGCCTACATGGGCAACGGATCTACCAGTTTCCCCTCCCCCATCGGCATAGCAGCGAGCTTTGATCCATCCCTGCAGGCGGAAGTTGCCGGGGTACTGGCGAAGGAACTGAAAAGCCGGGGGGTAAGAAGGGTGCTCGCGCCGGTGGTCAACCTTACGCGTGACCCACGCTGGGGCCGGACCAACGAGACCTACGGAGAAGACCCCTACCTGAGCGGACAGATGGGCGCTGCCTACGTCCGGGTAATGGAAAAAGCCGGGCTCTCCACCATGATCAAGCACTTTGTGGCCAATATGGGGCTGGACGGGCAATTTACCGGGCCGGTCCACTTTACAGAGCGCCACCTGAGGGAGTACTACTTCCCGGCTTTCAAAACCTGCATTGAAGCCGGGGCTTCCTCCGTAATGATGGCTTACAACAACCTGGACGGCATACCCTGCGCCACCAACCCATGGCTGATCAGGGATATCCTGAAGGGAGAATGGGGCCTGGAGGGCTTTGTCTCCACGGACGGGCAGTCTTCCACTTTCATTATGGAGTCAGCCGGTATGTACAAAACCAAAAAAGACCTGGCGGTAGCGCTGATGAATGCAGGTTGCGACAAATCTTCCCCAAGTGACTTTTTTGATGCCCCCCTGCGGGAGGCCCTGCAGGAAGGCTTGGTGCCGGAAGCCCGCCTCAACGATGCCGTCCGCCGGATTTTGCTGCAGAAACTGGAGGCCGGGCTTTTTGAAGAGCCTTATGCTGACCCCGAAGCGGCAGCGCGCCTCAACAACCATCCGGACCACCGGGCAGTAGCCCGGGAGGCTGCCAAACAGACACTGGTGCTCCTCAAGAATGACAACAACTGCCTGCCGTTTCCGAAATCAGCCCAAAAAATAGCGGTAATCGGCCCACTGGCGGACTGGCTCATCATTGGGCACTACGGCGGATTCGGGCGGGAAGAAGTTACTGTGCTGGATGGCGTCAAAGCCCTCCTTCCGGACGCAGATGTAACTTACGAGAAGGGCGTGGAGATGCAGTATTTTGGTTACCCGGCCATAGACGAGACCCACTTCAGTGGCCCGCTTAAAGCCGAATATTTTGACAATGAAAACTTAAAAGGCCAACCGGTTGTCATACGGGAAGAACCCAAAATCGAGCACGACTGGAAATCTGCGCGCCCGGAGAGGGTACCTTCTTCCAATTTTTCGGTACGCTGGACCGGCGCATTTACCAGCCCGGTCAGCGGGGCAGTAAGCCTTGGTGTGACGATGGATGATGGGGCACGGCTCTACCTGGATGGCAAGCTTGTCCTGGATGAATGGAAAGGGGGCGGCCGCCGCATGAAGGAAACCACCGTGCCGCTGGAGGCAGGAAAAACTTATCCTTTCATCCTGGAGTACTTCGATGGGGGTTTTGGAAGCTATATTCAGCTGGGTTGGGACATCAATGAAAATATCAATATCCCCAGGGCAGTGGAAGCCGCCCGGGAAGCAGATGCCGTAATCATCGTTGCCGGCATGTACGAAAATGAAAACTGGGACCGTACGGACCTCGACCTGAGCGAGCCACAGGAGGCGCTCATCCGGGCGGTATCCCAACTGGACAAGCCTACTGCGGTGGTTATCCAATCCGGCACCGTCATCACCATGAATGACTGGATTGACGAGGTGGATGCAGTACTCATGGGCTGGTACCCGGGCTGCGAGGGCGACCATGCGATTGCTGCAGCGCTTTTTGGAGATTACAACCCGGGAGGCAAGCTGCCCATCACTTTCCCCAAAGTCACAGGGCAGGTGCCGCTCAATTACAACCGGCACCCCAAGGGCAAAGAGAAAATCAAATTCATCGGTGACTTTAACGAACCGCTTTTCCCTTTCGGGCACGGGCTGTCCTACAGTCAGTTTGAGTATGACAACATGGAGCTTTCAGCCAGCACCATTCAACCCGGGGATACCGTCCGCCTCCGGTTTAGGGTCACCAATACGAGCAACCGGGCAGGAGAAGAAGTCGCCCAACTGTACCTGCACGACCCCTATGCCAGCGTAACGCAACCTATTCAAAAGCTCATTGGATTTGAACGGCTGGCACTGGAAGCCGGAGCCTCTAAAACAGTGGAATTGCGCATCCTGCCCGAACAACTAAAAATCTGGGACATCAACATGAACCATGTCATTGAGCCCGGGGATTTTGAGCTGATGGCCGGGGCGTCCTCCACTGATATCCGACTTCGTGCTCAACTCACTGTGACAGAATAACAGACTTGAAGTGTTAGGGACCACGAAAGGGTTAAGCTGGCGCTTTCCCAATACACTGACCCGATGCATAAAGTCTGATTATGAAATATTGCCTGTGCGCCAGCGACCTGTACGGGCGGCAACGAGGAAAGCGGCACCCCGGAAGACATGCTCCGTGGTGGGGATGAACCCGCCCCCCTACCGGCAAAACACGGCCGGGAGCTGCCTCTATCCGGACAATTGCAGTCTGATGGCGACCAGGAAGAAAGCATTTTCAAAAAAAACAGGCGCAGTAGCGGGATTGCGATTAGTGCCTGCCAAGTGGGCAATTCTTAGGTTTTATTGTACCTTCGAAGTCAAACAGGCAGTACATGAAGTTTAAGGACTACAACCTACATCCACAGCTACAAAAAGGGATTGAAAAAGCCGGGCTTAAACGGCCCACCGATATTCAGTATAAGTCTATCCCCGGGATTCTCAAAGGGGAAGACGTGCTGGCCGTTGCTCAGACCGGGACAGGGAAGACCGCTGCCTTTGCCATACCTATCCTGCACAAACTGCATGTACAAAAACAGCAGGCTCGCAGAGATGATGGGATGCGCTGTCTGGTCATGACCCCCACCCACGAGCTGGCCCTTCAGGTAGCCAAGGTTTTTCAGGACCTGGGCGCCCATACGCTCGTTAAAACCATGGCGCTCATTGGGGGCGTGGACCAGGAACCTCAGATTGAGGCCCTTAAAAAAGGCGTGGACGTGCTCGTGGCCACTCCCGGACGGTTTTTCGACCTGATCAGTCAGGGGCACCTGCGGCCCGAACGCATTCAAATTCTGGTGCTTGATGAAGCCGACCACATGCTGGACCTGGGCTTTTTGCAGGACATTAGCGACCTGCACCGCAAACTGCCCGCTAAACGGCAGACCCTCTTCTTCTCGGCCACGATCAACCTGCACATCAAAAAAATGGCCTATGCGCTAATCAATCAGCAGGCGATCCGCATTCAGATTTCGCCGAAGGACCCGGTTTCCAAAAACGTGGACCACTATGTGGCGGCGATAGAAATGGATGACAAACGCTTTTTCCTGGAGCGGATCATCAAAGAAAACCCGGACAGTAAAATTCTGGTCTTCGTCCGCACCAAAGTCCGCGCCGAGCGGGTCTCCAAAGCCATGGAGCGGGTAGGTATTAAGGCCCTGACTATTCACAGTGATAAGGATCAGCAAGACCGTTCCGCCGTTCTGCAGCAATTCCGGGAAGGAGCGATTCGCGTGCTGATTGCCACTGATGTAAGTGCCCGGGGTATTGACATTCCTGATGTCACCTACGTTATCAATTACGATTTGCCGGAGCAGGCGGAAAACTATGTGCACCGCGTGGGGCGGACGGGCCGGGGGAAGGCCCGCGGGCAGGCGCTTAGTTTTTGCAGCCCCAATGAAACGGAGCTCCTGGAAGCCATTGAAGGCTATATTGGCAAGGCCATAAAGATTCTGGATGTGGAGCGGGGAGAATACGAAAATACACGCCTGCTTTCGGAAGATGCCGGGCTGAGTTTGGAAGACATCCTTTCCGAAATAGAAGACCTGGAGGCAGGGCAAAAGCGGAAAAAGAAAAAAAAGTAACCTGCCTTGTAGCAAAATCATTGCTGTTCGACTCAACTAATGAAGAAACCTACCTATATTTAATCAGTATTTGCACAGAACCTCCAGTACTGGTGCCCCCCTTTACCAGTAAGTTTCTTGATTATAAAGGCCATGGAAGACCACTATCTCAAACAAGAGTTATATAACCTCATTCAGTCCGACCTAAATGTATTCGAGTTTCTGCAGGAAGCTTCCCTGGATGGAATATGGTACTGGGACCTCAGCAATCCCGAAGAGGAGTGGATGAGCCCAAAGTTCTGGACAACGCTGGGCTACGACCCCGGGGAGATGCCTCACAAGGTCAATGCGTGGCAAAGCCTCATCCACCCGAATGACCTTGAACTGGCCAAACAAAACCTGGCCGCCCACCTGGCAGATCCCTCCCATCCCTATGATCAGGAAGTCCGTTACCGGCACAAAAAAGGGTACACCGTTTGGGTGAGATGCCGGGGCATGGCCATACGGGACAAGAACGGGCACCCTACCAGAATGCTGGGGGCGCACAACAATATCACCAAACTCAAGGAAACTGAAATCCGGCTTTCGCAGGAAAACAATCGGCTAGATGCTATTCTTGGCAATTCCGGACTTTACCTTGTAATAACGGATTTATCAGGAAGGTACACGTATTTTAATGATACATACAAAAACGACATTGACTGGCTCCCGCATATTTCAATTGGTGAAGATTCATTACTTTCTATTCACTCAGCAGACCATCAGAAGTGCATTGATACCGTCAGTCGATGCATACAGAATCCTGGGAAAACCTTCGAGGTAGAACTTCGGAAACCTCAAAAAGACGGAAGCTTTCGAACCAATAAATGGAATTTTTCCCTTCAAACCACCGTGGATGGGCAACCGGATAGTATCCTTTGCATTGGTTATGACATCTCCGATCAAAAAAAAATCCAGAACGAGTACAAACTCCTGATTGAGCAATCAGGAGATGTGGTCCTAAGTACTGATCTCAATGGTCGTATTTTATATGCTTCAAAAAGCTGGGAAACCAACTTTGGGCACCACCTGCAGGAGTCAGAAGGACAATTCATTTCCTCCTTTTGCGCACCCGATGACCAGGAACAATTCAAAAATTTTCTGAAAAATGCCCTTACCGAAACTCAGGTAAAGGGCTCCCTGGAGCACCGGCTCCTTTACAGGGAAGGTGAAATCTGCTGGGTAGAAACCAAATACAGCTTTAACCCTGACAGTAACCGGTTAACCTTTCTCATCCGGAATATTTCGGAACGAAAAAATGCTGAACTCGAGTTAGAAGCTACCACCTCCATCCTCAACGAAACCCAACAGATTGCCAAAGTAGGTGGCTGGGTACATGACTTAAAAACGGGATCGACTTATTGGACAGACGAGGTTTACAGGATTCATGAAGTATCTTATGACTTTTTAGAAAATCAAGATACAAAAATTCAGTTTATCCATCCCGACGATCAGAAAAAGCTTAAATCTGAATTTTACCGGGTACTGAAACAGCGAACGAAGTTTGACCATACCTTTAAATTCAGATCTGCCAAGGGTAACCGCAAATGGGTTCGGGCAACAGGAATGCCCATAATGCGAGGAGATAAAGTCGTAAAAATACAAGGTATTTTTCAGGATATTACCACCATTAAACACGCTGCTGCCGAACTGGAGGAACAGGTAAAGATGCAGGAAAAGCTCATGAATATTGCCACGGAATACATCAACTTCCCTATTGAGGAAATGGACGACCGTATTCAGGCTTCTCTCAAAGAGATTGGGCAATTCGTCAATGCGGACCGGGTTTATGTGATACAGTACGATTTCGAGAAAAATACAGCCTCCAATACCCATGAGTGGTGTGCCGATTCCATTGAGCCCGTAAAAGACAGCCTGCAGGATATCCCGATAGAGGAATATATAGTATTGATAAATCTCCACGTAGAGGGTAAAAACTTTATCATCCCCGATATCTCAAGGATGGAGGAAAGCACCGCTAAGACTGACCTTCAGCGGCAGCAGATCAAAAGCCTGCTGACAGTGCCCATGATGCGGGAAAATGAATGCCTGGGCTGTGTGGGCTTTGATTCTGTACAACAAGTCCACGACTATTCGGAAGAAGAACTCAAGCTGCTTAAGCTTTTCAGCGAAGTCCTGGTGAATACCCTTACCCGGGCTAAAAACGACCAAAAACTGCGCTCCAGTCAGGAACAACTTGCTAAGCTGACCGCGAGCGTGCCAGGTGCAATCTTCCAGATGGAAATGGATGCAGAAGGGAAAATTACTTTCCCGTTTATGAGCGAAGGCATTCACGACTTGCACGAAAACCTGACCCCTGCCTTGTTGAAAGCCCAACCTGAATTAGGGTTTTCGGTCATTCATCCGGAGGACCTGCCCGGCCTTCTTGAAAAGATCGAACAATCCAGAAAAAACCTGACTCCATACTTCGCTGATTACCGTACTATTCATCCCAATGATGAAGTGCACTGGAACCGGGCTATTTCCCAACCGGAGCAAAAGCCCGATGGAAAGGTGGTTTGGCATGGTATTTTTCAGAACATCACGGAGCAGCGAAAACTTGAGGAAATTCAAAAGTTTGCCCAGGAGCTAAAAGTGAAGAACAAGGAGATGGAACAGTTCGCCTATGTGGCTTCCCATGACTTACAGGAGCCGCTGCGTACTATACGGAGCTATTCCGGCCTGCTCAACCGCCGGTTTAATGATCAGCTGGGAGCGGATGGCCAGCAGTTTCTCAACTTCATTGGCGATGCTTCCCTGCGCATGAGCAACCTCATTAAAGGACTCCTGGAATACAGTCAGATTGGAAGCGACCGCCGCGTCAGCACGGTTGATTGCAATGTGCTGCTGCAGGAGATACTGCAGGACCTGAACTCCAGCATCAGCAAAAACCAGGCAAAGATCAAGGTAAACCACCTGCCTACCCTTCAGGGCTATAAGGTGGAATTACGGCAGCTCTTCCAAAACCTGATCAGCAATGCCATCAAATTCCACAAACCCGGTGAGGAGCCTGTGATAGAAATTCATGCAACTGAAAAACAGAATTACTGGCAATTTTCGGTAAAGGACAACGGGATCGGTATTGACCCAAAGTATCAAAGTAAAATTTTTACTATTTTTCAGCGCCTCCACGGGTCGAACGACTACGAGGGAACAGGCATCGGACTGGCTCAATGCAAGAAGATCGTAGAGATGCACCATGGGCAAATCTGGCTGGAATCGACAGAAGGACAGGGTGCTACATTCTTTTTCAACCTTAAAAAAGGAGGATATGACTCAAAAGCTGAATAAGATACTGCTGGTTGATGATAATGAGGCCGACAATTACCTGCACAAACTCATTATCTCCGAAGCACAAGTCGCAGAAACCATTGTAGACCAGCCCAATGGCAAGGCCGCTATAGAATACCTCCTGGGCGAAGCCGGCAAGCTGCCGCCTGACCTCATCTTTCTCGACATCAACATGCCCCGCATGAATGGATGGGAGTTTCTCGAAGCCTACAATCAATTGCCCGATGAGGCACAAAAAGCAGTAGTCATTGTGATGCTAACCACCTCCGTTTTCAGCAAAGACCGGGAACGTGCAGAGCGCCTGCCCAATTTTTCCGGTTTCCTTAATAAGCCACTGACCGAAGAGGATTTGCTCCGGGTGCTTCGGGAGAACTTCCCCGACCGCTTCGAATAAGCTATTGCCCCGGCACCCCAATCTGTATGGCTTCCTCCAGGTGGATGTTCATCGTGGGCGTGCCGCTGAAGTTCTCCACCTCCCCACGAAAACAGACTTTCTTGTTGGCCAGAACGATCTGTGGATCAAATGAAAAATTGGGCAGGTCTTTTTTGCGGATAAAAACGGAAAAAATCTGGTTGGGGAAGCGCTTATCGATATTCAGCCAAAGATTGCCGCTGCGGCTGTAACGGGTGCTTACGACTGTGCCGCATACATTAATCTCCGTTCCCTTGCCCATATACTGCCGGCTTTGTACCGTATTAAAATGATTGGGTGGCAAGTCGGGTGGAAATAAAGGCTCCACGTCTCCACCAGCCAGTTCCGGGATCCATGCGCTTTTATCAAGGATTTGCTCCAGGGCATTTTCCTGGGCTTCAGGCAACTTATTGAAAAAATCCAACCCCGTCACGGCCTCCACCTGATCTATAGAGACAGCAAAGCTCTCCAGCGGATAGCTAATCTTTTCATTGGGCATAATGAAGCCAATCCCGCGCCCGTTTTTCAAATCAAGCGCTACTTTGAAGTACCGCTCCGGAATGGATACCTTGTTGACAGAACGCTCGATCACCGGCAAATCCGGCTCCAGTACCGGGCCTGTAACGACATACAACTGCACGCCCGGGTTTTCATACAGGTAGCCCCGCAACAGGGCTTCGAGCTCTGCCCAGGCCTCCCGGTTGAATTCCGCAACCTGAGGCGACATATTGGAGTAGTAATAACTCTCGGAAAGGGCCTTTTCGGACCACCGGAAATCAGCAGAGGGTGCCAGGTGGCCCCGGTCATACCCAAACCCATCGTACTCATAGGTACTGTCTGCTTGCAGATATTTAAGGAAATAATCTTCCTCCACCGCTGTACCGGTTGCCACTTTGGGGTCAGGCCGGAAATCATTCGTTCGGCCTACGTTGCCGGAAGTGACGTCCGGCAGGATAATATGCGCTACCCAGGCGGCCTGTTCGTGCGCCTCGGCATACTCCAATGCCATGGCTGAATGCATAATGTAATCTTCGGAGGGTAGCCCGATAGCTTGAAGGTCATGCTGAATGCGCTCCAGCTTAATGCCTTCCCGCCGCTCGTTGAGGACTTTCTTTTGAGCCTCCAGGGCAGCCAGTTCAGCCTCTACAGCGCGGAGTTGTTCGTCCAGGTTTTGAGCCTGCAGCAAAGCCGGGAAAAGTAAGATCAGGAAGAGTAGGGAGCGGAACATAGTCTCATTTTTTACCAAAGTTACAATTCTTTACAATTTCAGTTTGGCTACATTTGCGGGAAACGTCCATTTCCATGCGGTACTTTCTGCACTTTGCATATCAGGGTTATAATTTCCGGGGCTGGCAGCAGCAGCCGGGTGAAGTGCGTACCGTGCAGGGGGTAATGGAGGGGGTTCTCCAACGTATCCTGAAGCATGAAGTCTCACTCGTAGGCTGTGGACGCACTGACGCGCAGGTGCATGCCAGCCAGTATTTTGCTCATTTCGATACACCGGAGGAACTGCGAACCGATTTCAAGTTCATCCTCAATAAGAATTTACCGGCCACGATTTCCATTTTTGATGTCATACCGGTACATCCCAGAGCTCATGCCCGCTATGATGCCACCGACCGGCAGTACGACTATCTTTTGAATACCCGCAAGCAGGCCTTCCTGGGTGAGCTTAGCGCCCTGTACCTGCGGAAACCACCGGATGTAGCCCGTATGCAGGCCGCAGCAGCACAACTTTTACAGTTTAAGGACTTCCATGCGTACTGTCTGACGCCCGACCGGCACAATACCACGATTTGCCACCTGCGCGATGTCCGTATTTTTGCTAATCCCGACCGGACCCGGATACGCCTGCAGTTTACTGCCAACCGCTTTCTGAGAGGCATGATCCGCATTCTGGTGCACCGACTGCTTGAGGTAGGCTGGGAGCAGATTACACTGGATGACTTCCTGCAGCCTCTGCGTGACCACAACCCGCCCCGCCCCTTGCGCTCTGCTTATCCGGAAGGTTTGTACCTTTCCAAAGTAACCTACCCCTACATTGATAAGCCGCCCAGGGTTCAATTGAATTTTGAAGCGTAGCCGGGGCGCGTTACCAGACTACTACTTTCCGAACAGCGCGCTGCCCTTCAGCTGTTATCTGCAAAAAGTAGATGCCGGCCGGAATAGCCTGCAGGGACAATAGTGCCGTAGCTTCCTGGCTTTGCACGGTTGCAACCACCTGCCCGGCCGCACTGATGAGCTCCAGTGAAGCCTGAATCTCCTGCCCCAGCTGCACATGAAGTACGTGCCGTGCCGGGTTGGGGAATACCTGTACCCGACTTGCCCAGCCCGGTTCCGCCACCGGAGAGGTACTGTCCAGCCAAAGGTTGGTTTGGAAGGCGTTTAAACCGCCACGCTCGTTGCCCACGATCATTTCCAGCTTGCCATCGTTGTCAATATCAGCTATGGCAGGACGGGTGCGGATACCAACGCGGACATCGCCCATGCGCTCGGAATCCAGGTCAAAGGTGCCGGACAGGTTGCCCTCGATATTGTTGTAGACTTCAAGCTGCCCGGCTTCTGTTCCTGTCACCAAAACATAGGTCCCCTGCTGATCAATGATCTGCGGCGCAGAGTAGCCTGAAATGCTGCCAGGGATGGCCGTGTTGATATTGCCCAGCGCAAGGATATTCGGGGCGGCTTCCGGGTCAGCATCGAACAAGGGCTCGCCAGCCGTTCCAATATTCTTGAAGAAATTGATATTGCCGGTCCGCTCACCGATAACCAGATCGGGCAGCCCATCCCGGTCCAGGTCAATGATTTGGGGCACGGAGAGGCTGCCCACATCTATATCCATGTACTCGTACTGCCAGGGGTCGAAAACCATCGGATTGCCGGCACCTGCGATATTCTCAGCATAAAAAAGGCGGCCCAGCACCTCTCCCACCAGTATGTCTTCATCACCATCACCATCCAAATCGCCGAAAGTGGGAGCAAAATTGGTGTAAGAGTTGAAAACGGAAAGCCCAAGGTAGTCCTCATCCACCAGCTCGAAGGCAGGAGATTGGGCAGTACCGGTATTTTCAAAGAGATAAAGACGAGTGTCCCGTTCGCCAAAGGGCTCAAAAGCGCCAACCGTACCCACCACCAGGTCCAAAAGCCCGTCTGCATTATAATCCACAAAGGTGGGGCTGGCACCGGTACCAAAGTCGAGCATATCTTCCACGAAAAGATCCCGCTGTTGGTATTGGAAATCCGGCATATCAGCGGTCCCCGCATTCGGGTAAGCCCAAAGCACGTTGCGGTCTTCCGAAATATTGACAGAATTGGGGGCAACCAGCAGGTCCTTAAGCCCGTCAAAGTCGATATCGGCCCGGAAGGCTACCGGAAATTGCGGCACATCCGCCGTCACTCCATTCACAGGGAAGCCGAGTTCCTGATCCGTAATCCAGGCCTGCTCGCAACTGCCACCGTTGCGGAGTAAATTAAGCGTAGAGTAGGTGACATCGCCCAGTAACATATCTTTATCGCCATCCGCGTCAGCATCGTAAGTGAGCAGGGTACTTCCCGGGTGGCGCTCCGTCAGCCCGCCCTGTAAGCTGAAGCAGCCTCCGGGGTTCTCTGCCAGGCCAACCTCCTGCTCAATGCTGTTTTCAAAAATACCGCCCCAGCAGTTTTCCACCAGTTCAAAAATGAGGCTGTCGCGCCCGTACCCCTCTTCAATAGACTGATTGGCGTACAATTCTATGTAACCACCGGCCGGATTGAAGGTCAGGATGTCCAGGTCTCCATCGCAGTCCAGATCATCAATTGCCGGATAATCCACGTTACTTACGTAAAGCTGCGTGGTCGTCCCGTTGGACAGTACAAAGGGGATGATGTTATTGGGGTGCTTCAGAGGCAGGCGCTCAAAGGCGATGTGCCCGTCCTCGTAATAGCCGGTGTAGACCAGAACGCCCTGCACGAATTCCGTACGCTGGGACTGCCCGAAAATATCCATTATGCCGTCATCGTTGAAATCCCGCATAATGATCCAGTCGCCCAGCAGTTCCGGAAAGTAGCGGGCATAGCCCGGTGCGTAAGCAAAGGCCCCTCCGGTATTCAGGAAAGGCAGCAGGACGTTGCCGGTGCGGTCGAAAATCACCAGGTCTGTGAGCCCATCCTGATTCAGGTCCACTTCGTTGGGCTGTGGATTGTTGAGCCCGCCGGCGAAGGGCAGGTCTTTTGCTTCCCCATCCACTGTTACCGGGAAGGAAATGGCCGGATAGGGTTGTGCATCCGACGAGAGCGCGTGTAACAGTACGGTCGCGAGCAGTAGTGCCAATCTTTTCATAATTCGGAATTGGTCGTTTATTGAAATCTTCGTTAATTGTGTGCCTTTCAGAATTCTATTTCCTAAGAACAGTTATACAGCGCAGGAGTTATGGCTTTGCCCCTGCTTTACGGCGGCTGAATTTATTAAAAAGCAAGCATGAAAAACGCTTACCGGTACCTTTTTCTACTCTTTTGCAGTGCGCTTACCATATTTGCCTTTGGGCAAAGCACGGCTCCCTCACTCGGCAAAGACTACCAGCTGCGTGCCGGTCGGGACCACCTGGTTTTCGCTTCGGCCCAGAGCGGGGATTCCCTCGCCCTCGAAATCAACAGCACCAAACATACTCTGCCGCTTATACGGGGAGAAGCCAAACTACCGGTTGAGCTGTCCCAGCGCGGAGCGCTGCTGCTCATTCAGCATGCTGGCAAAGGCTACCGGCTTTATCACTTATCTGCCCGCAATGATGGTACGCCCCGGTTGCGCCGTATCCCGATGTGGCTGTCGGTGGTGCCCCCGCTTATCGCCATCCTGCTGGCCCTGATATTCAAGGAGGTCATCGTCTCTTTGTTCGTTGGGGTTTGGGTGGGTGCCTTTATTGCCGGAGGTATGCGCATTGAATCCCTTTACTATACCCTGCTGAGCCTTTTTGATGTCGTAGAGCGCTATGTCATTCAGGCCCTGGCCGATAGCGGGCACCTGGCTATTATTGTCTTTTCCTCACTAATAGGCGGCATGGTGGCCATTATTTCCCGAAACGGGGGTATGGCCGGAGTGGTACTGGCCTTTTCGCGCTACGCCCGCTCTCCCCGCAGTGCACAGTTCATTACCTGGCTGCTGGGCGTGGCCATCTTTTTTGATGATTATGCGAATACGCTCATCGTAGGCAACACCATGCGTTCGGTAACGGATAAATTCAGGGTCTCCCGGGAAAAACTGGCCTATATCGTAGACAGTACGGCGGCACCGGTGGCGGCTGTGGCTTTTATTACCACCTGGATTGGAGCCGAATTGGGCTACATTGATGATGGTTTGCTGCAGATCACTGAAAAAACGGGTACGGACCTGGGACTGACACCTTACGGGGTCTTCATCAGTTCTCTGAAATACTCCTTTTACCCGGTGATGACCCTGGCTTTCATCCTCATGCTGGTTTACACCAAACGGGACTTCGGCGGCATGTACGCTGCGGAGAAACGGGCGCGGGAAACGGGCGAGCTGTTCACCAAGCGCAGCGCCGCAGCTGAGGAGGATATGGAAAACCTGGACCCCATTGACGGGGCACCGCTAAAGTGGTACAATGCTGTTATCCCCGTTGCGCTGGTCATTCTGATTACCCTCTACGGGCTCATTGATACCGGGCTGGCAAGCACTTACGGCGAACTGCTTGATGCGGGGCTGGCACCGGCATCCCAAAGCTGGGGGGCAGTGTGGGGCAGCATCAGCGCCCTGCCGGATGTGGGCGATTCCTTTTTGATGAAGGTGGGCAAGCTGATCGGAAATTCCGATTCCTATGTCGCTCTGCTGTGGGCTTCCCTTTCGGGCGTGATCGCCGCCATCCTTCTTACTGTAGGCGGTCGTATCATGGGGCTGGCAGACGCCATTTCCACCATGATCACCGGTTTTAAAGCTATGCTGCCGGCCATTCTCATCCTCACAATGGCCTGGTCTCTGGCAGCCACCACCGAGGAACTGCATACGGCAACCTTCCTCACTTCCGCACTACAGGACAGCATCAACCCGTTTGTCATGCCGGTCATTATTTTCATTTTGGCAGCGGTGATCAGTTTCTCCACGGGCTCAAGCTGGAGCACCATGGCCATTCTCTATCCTATTGCAATCCCCACCACCTGGGCGATTTGTGTGGCACAGGGAGTGGAAACAGAGGCCGCTATGGAGCTTTTATTCAATGTGATCTCTACGACGCTGGCCGCTTCGGTGCTGGGCGACCACTGCTCGCCGATTTCAGACACCACCATTCTCAGCTCCCTGGCATCAGACTGCAACCATATTGACCACGTGCGCACACAGCTGCCTTATGCTTTGACGGTAGGGGCGGTGGCATTAGTTGCAGGCGGGCTGTCTACCTTTTTAGGTGGCGGCTGGGGCATTTGCCTGCTGTTGCTGGTCATTGGGCTTGCGGTCTTGTTTGGCATAGTGCGCACTTTCGGGAAATTAGTTGACTAACATAACCAAAGTATAACCATGAAGAATGTTTGGATTCTGCTGCTGGCGATCTGCCTCAGCACTTATGTAAAAGCCACGGAAGGCATGTGGCTCCCCTTGCTGCTGGCCCAGCTCAACGAGCAGGAAATGCAAAGCATGGGCATGAAAATGACTGCCGAGGACATCTACAGCGTCAATAAAGGCAGCCTGAAAGATGCGATTGTCCACTTTGGCGGCTTTTGCACCGGGGAGGTCATATCCGATCAGGGCCTCGTACTGACCAACCACCACTGCGGCTACGGACAGATTCAGAGCCATTCCTCTCTGGAAAATAACTACCTGGAGGACGGCTTCTGGGCCATGAACCGGAAACAGGAAATCCCCAATCCCGGACTGTTTGTCACCTTTATCGTCCGTATTGAGGATGTGACGGATTTGGTCCTGAACAACGTCACAGAAGATATGGACGCCAAAATGCGGCAGTCCTGGGTAGACAAAAACACGAAGGAAGTGACCGCTGCCGCTAAAATGGAAGACTATCAGGAAGCCATGGTGCGCGACTTCTTTGAGGGCACCAAATACTACATGTTTGTCACGGAGACTTACCGGGATATCCGCCTGGTGGGAGCGCCACCTTCATCAATTGGTAAGTTTGGTGCGGATACTGACAACTGGGTCTGGCCGCGGCACACCGGCGACTTTTCCCTTTTCCGCATTTACGCCAGCCCGGATAACAAGCCGGCCGAGTATAGTGAGGAGAACGTGCCCTTCAAGCCCCGCCACCACCTGCCGATTTCTCTGGATGGCGTGGAAGAAGACGACTTCACATTGGTTTTTGGCTTCCCCGGGCGTACCGAAGAATACCTGCCGGCTGCTGCTATTGAGCAGCGGGTGGATGTGGTCAACCCCATTCGGATCGGCATCCGCGACCGTGCCCTGAATGTCGTTAATGCCGCTATGCAGGCTGACCCGGGAGTACGTATCAAGTACGCCTCCAAGCAGTCCCGCATCGCCAACTACTGGAAAAAGTGGATCGGTGAGAATCAGGGTATCAAGGCAACGGACGGCGTAGGCCGCAAAAAAGCCTACGAAGCAGAGTTCAGAGAACGCGTGATGGGCAACCCTGAATGGCGTGAAAAGTACGGCAGCCTGCTGAGCAGCTTCGAGCGCTTGTACGGCGACCTTGAGCCTTACGCCGCGACCAATACCGCAGTTGGGGAAATCGCCGGGCGCAATATTGAGCTGTTCCGACTGGCCAACACCCTGCATAGCGTTGTCAAAATGTATGAATCCAGCGGAGCACCAATGGTGGAAAGCCGAATGGGCCGCCTTGAAGATTTTGTAGAGGATTTTTATAAAGACTATGAGCCTTCGGTGGATCAGGGCGTTTTCGCCACGCTCATGGATTACTACTTTACAGAAATCGCCGATGAGCATCAGGCGCCATTTGCCGTAGAGCGCTATGTGGAAGCCGGCAAGGATGCTGATAAGCTGGCCTCCATGATCTATCTGAAAAGCAAGCTGGCCCGCCCGGGCGTATTGGAACTGGCTATGGAAGAGGGCCCGGAGGCGCTGATTAAGCTCATCAAAAATGATGTGGCCTATGCGCTGGCCCGTGCTATTTCTGATTACAACGATAATAATGTGGCGGGCAAATACCGGGACATCAAAGCCGAAATTGATAATCTTCAGCAGCAGTACATGCGCGCGCAAATTGACGTTTTCACTGAGCGCCGCTTCTACCCGGACGCCAACGGCACCCTGCGCGTTACCTACGGCAAAGTCGACGGTTATCAGCCCCGCGATGCCGTGCGCTACGAGCCCGTCACCTACCTCGATGGGGTCATGGAAAAGTACGTGCCCGGCGACTACGAATTTGACGTGCCACAGCGCCTGCGCAAGCTTTACCAGAAGAAGGACTACGGTGATTACGGAGAAGATGGCAAAATGCCGGTCTGCTTTATCGGTACCAACCACACTACAGGCGGCAACTCCGGCAGCCCGGCTATTGATGCCTACGGCAATCTCATCGGCCTCAACTTCGACCGCGCCTGGGAGGGCACGATGAGCGACCTGAACTACGATGCCTCCATTTGCCGCAATATTATGGTAGATGCACGCTACATCCTGTTTGTCATCGACAAATTTGCCGGTGCCGGTCATTTGGTGGATGAAATGACTTTGGTGCACCCGAAGAAAGGGTAAACGGCTGATTTATTGTTTATTGGAACGGGGCATGCCGATAATCGGCATACCCCGTTTCACTTACTGCCCGGATTCTTCCCATTCTAAGGCCCTTTTCCCTACCTTTGTACCCCGTAACAAAACAACCTGTTGGGCAACCAGCATCTACCAAAGAAATTTCACATGACCAAGTACATCTTTGTTACGGGCGGGGTCACCTCTTCCCTCGGTAAAGGTATTATTGCAGCTTCACTGGCTAAACTGCTGCAGGCGCGGGGCTTCTCCGTGACCATTCAAAAATTCGACCCTTACATCAATGTAGACCCGGGCACGCTCAATCCCTATGAGCACGGGGAGTGCTATGTGACCGATGACGGGGCGGAAACGGACCTCGATCTGGGGCACTACGAGCGCTTCCTGAACACGCCTACTTCCCAGGCCAATAACGTGACCACCGGCCGGATTTATCAGACGGTGATTGAGAAGGAGCGGGCAGGCGACTACCTGGGCAAAACCGTGCAGGTCATTCCCCATATTACCGATGAGATCAAGCGGCGGGTGCAACTCCTGGGCGCTACCAATGAATACGATATTGTGATTACCGAACTGGGCGGTACGGTGGGCGACATCGAGTCCCTGCCCTATCTGGAAGCTCTGCGGCAATTGCGGTGGGAGCTCGGCACCGACAACTGCCTGGTCATTCACCTGACCCTCATCCCCTACCTGAATGCGGCTAAGGAGCTGAAGACCAAGCCGACACAGCACTCTGTGAAGGAACTGTTGAATACCGGTATTCAACCGGATATTCTGGTGTGCCGCACGGAGCACCCCATTGGCATGGAAATCCGCCGTAAGCTGGCCCTGTTCTGTAATGTGGATGTGGGCTCCGTTATTGAAGCAATCGATGCGGAGAGTATCTATGATGTGCCTCTACTGATGCTGCGCGAAAAGCTCGATACAGTAGCTATCACCCGTCTGCGCTTAAAGGACCGGCAGGAGCCACAGCTCAATGCATGGAAAAACTTTCTGGGAAAACTCAAAAACCCTACCTACGCCATCAACATCGGCCTGGTGGGCAAGTACAACGAGCTGCAGGATGCCTACAAATCCATACACGAATCTTTCGTTCACGCCGGCGCTGTAAATGAGTGCAAGGTAAAAGTCCACCCTATTCACTCCGAACAGCTGGAAGGCACGCCCGAAGAGGTAGCCGAGCGGCTGCGGGATTTTGATGGTGTGCTGGTAGCCCCTGGCTTTGGGGAGCGCGGTATTGAAGGGAAGATCAATGCCATCAAATATGTGCGGGAACAGCAGGTACCGTTCTTTGGCATTTGCCTGGGCATGCAGTGCGCCGTTGTGGAATTTGCCCGCAACGTCATGCAGCTGGAGGGTGCTTCTTCCACCGAAGTCGATCCCGGTACGCCCCACCCCGTTATTGACCTGATGCCCGACCAGAAAAAGATCACCAAAAAAGGTGGCACCATGCGCCTGGGCGCCTACCCCTGTGAAATCCGCCGCCGGAGCAAAGCCAGTGCAGCCTACGGCAGCCTGAAAGTCAGCGAGCGCCACCGCCACCGCTACGAGTTCAACAACCAATACCGGGAGGCCATGGAAAAGGCAGGTATGATCGCTTCCGGTATTAATCCGGACGCGGACCTGGTGGAAATTGTGGAAATCAAAGACCACCCCTGGTTCGTTGGCGTGCAGTTCCACCCGGAGCTCAAGAGCACAGTGGAAGTACCACAGCCCCTGTTTGTGGCTTTCGTGAAAGCAGCGCTGGACCGGAAGTACAACTCTGAGCAGTAATTGGTACCGCCCACCCGGACCGAAAAGTGGCTGCGGCCGGCACTGCTGGCTGCAGCCGTTTTGGGGATTGCGTACAGCAGCCCTTTTCCATTTTTCTGGGATACGATACAACTCGGTTCCAAGCATGCTCACCATTATTACCATACCGGCTTTGCTCAGCTCTTGCTGCCCGATGACATTGACAGCGGGCACCCGCCGTTTTTCGGGATGTACCTGGCGGTTGCGTGGATGCTGTTTGGAAAATCGCTGGCGGTGAGCCACTGGGCAATGCTGCCTTTTGTACTAGGCATTGTGGGGCTGTTGTTCCCGGTGGGGCGGCACTTTGGCGGGAACCGGGGATGGGCATTCCCTCTTCTGGCTTTGGCCTTGCCACCGCTGTCCGGGCAGTTGGTACTGGTCAGCCCGGATGTGGTGCTGGCGTTTGGCTTTCTGCTGGGTTTATTGGGTGTGCTTTACCAAAAAGACTGGGCATTGGCTCTTGGTGCGCTCCTGCTCGCTGCTGTCAGTACCCGGGGGATGATGACGGTCGTGATTTTGTTTTTGTTTGAGCTGTATCTGCGCTTTTCAATGCTCAATCGAGCCGCAAACAAGCCGATGACATACCTGTATAGTGTTCTGAAAACGCTCCCGCCCTACCTGCCATCCGGGCTGCTGGCCCTGGCTTTCCTGCTTTACCATTATCTGGAAAAAGGCTGGATCGGCTACCATGCTGGTTCCGAATGGGCGCCAAGTTTCGCTCGGGTGGGCCTCGGCGGGCTGCTCAAAAACGGGCTGGTCCTGGGCTGGCGGCTGGCCGATTATGGCATGGTGTTCAGCTGGGTGGCCCTGGGGCTGGTGATTTGGCGAAAGCCAACGACCTTCCGCCATCCAAAAGTCCAAAGTGCACTATGGCTGTCCGGTATCAGCCTGGTTTTGCTCACGCCCACCTTTCTGCTGTACAGCGGGCTGCAGCAGCACCGGTATTTGCTACCTTTATTGCTTGCAGCATTGCTCCTCGCCTTCACGGCTATTGCCCAAAGCTCGTGGAACCGTATCTGGAAGGACCGCCTGTTTGCGTTGTTGTTCACCGGGTTGCTTACCGGGCACTTCTGGGTATACCCTGACCACATTGCCCAAAGCTGGGACACTACCCTCGCCCACCTGCCTTACTACCGCCTTAAAGACCAGATGATCGCCTATCTGGATGAGCAGGCCATCCCGCTGGAGACCGTAGGTGCTGCCTTCCCGGAAACCGGGCCACAGTATTTCAAAGATTTATCCGACAGGGCATCCGGCTTTGCGCCAAAGGATTTATCCAAACAGCGCTACATCCTTTACTCCAATGTGATGAATGATTTTTCGGATGGGGAACTGGAGCAGCTTCAATCAGGCTGGACGGTCCTAAAACAGCTGGAAAGGGGCGGTGTGGAGCTCGTTTTATTTGGTACACCCTGAGGATCAGCGTAAAGAAAGACCAGGCTACTGTCAACAATTTTGTCGGATTCTCGTCTATAATTACCGATAAACCATAAGCCCCATGAAGTTCTGGCTCCTTTTCGTTGTTCTTGCATTTCCTACCTTGGCATCCGCTCAGCTTTGCGAAGGCGAGCCCGGTGCCGCCGCCCTATCCGAAGGTTTTGGGCAGGGCCCCAACTTCGGGCCACCGCTGCCATCCGGCATAACCAGTTACAGCTACAACGACGGTAGCCCCCAGGCCGGCACCTACATGGTCACGAACCGCACTCAGCTCAATGGGGCAAACTGGCACGATGGACTGGACAATACCCCGGATGACGGGTTCGGGTATATGCTCCTTTTTGATGCGGCTGATACTCCGGGTGAGTTTTTCAGCCTTCTTATTGACGAGCTTTGCCCCGGCACCCGGTATGAATTCAGTGCCTACATAACCAATGTCGTTACGCCCTCAGCATGCGGTGGGGAAAGCACGGAGCCCAGTATCCGCTTTGAGCTCCGTGACCCGGATGATGATGAACTGCTGGAGAGCCTCTCGACCGGAAACTTACCGACCACTCCAATCCTGAGCTGGAACCGGTTTGGCATAGTTTTCACCCTGCCGGAAGACCAGGATGCCCTTCGGCTCAGTATCCTTAATTTTGCGCCTGGCGACTGCGGCAATGATTTCGCTATAGACGATATCAGCCTGCGCATTTGTAATCCGGTGCGGGAACAGACGGCTACCCTGTGTACCAGTACCCCTCTGATTATTGACGGGCGGGAATTTCCAGAGCCCGGCATCTACAGGGATACTCTGCCAGGTGCCCCATTTTGCAACGACAGCATTTTGATCACTGAAATCATTGATGGCATTGGAGACGAGGTGTTGCTGGATACTTTCCTGTGCCCCGGGCAGGCCTTTGCTGTTGGTGACCGATGGTACGATAAGCCTGGTTTTTACACCGATACGCTACTGAGCAGCCTGGGGTGCGACAGCGTGGTGCAATTGCTGTTATCTACCGTTGATTTTGAGGCCAGTGTGCAGGCTTCACAAGATACCATTATCGCCGGGCAATCCGTTCAGTTGCAAGGGAGTGGCGTCGGGGTTGGGCCTCTGATTTGGTCCTGGCAGCCCGATAATGTTTTGGATTGCAGTGATTGCCCCGAGCCAACAGCGACCCTGTTCGAAACCACCAATTTCCTGGCTACAGTACGCGACAGCCTCACCGGCTGTACCGATACGCTTGAACAGCGGATCATCATACCGCCCTGTGAGGATATCTATGCTCCTACGGGTTTCTCCCCCAACGGCGACGGCCGGAATGATACCTTTGAGATTTTCTTCGGACCTTGCGTGCAGGAGGTCCTCCAACTGGAAGTTTTTGACCGGTGGGGCGGCCTCGTCTTTCGTTCCCGCGTGCCCAATGATACCTGGGATGGCCAACGGGCAGGAGTGCCCTGTAATAACGGGCTTTACGTTTACCAGGCTGTACTTGCCCTGAAGGATGGGACCAACCGCATCTGGAGGGGAAGCGTGCAGCTCCTTCGATAAAAAATTCAAAACAAAAAACAGTCCTCATGCGCAAACTCAAACTTCAGGAACTCAACCGGCCTGATATCGACACCTTCAAAGCACAGCCCAAAGCCCCTGTGGTACTTGTGCTGGACAATATCCGCTCCGGCCTGAATGTCGGGGCTGCCTTTCGGACTGCTGATGCTTTTGCGCTGGAACACATCCACCTTTGCGGCATCACCGCCCGCCCGCCGCACCGGGAAATTCTGAAGACGGCCATCGGAGCTACCGAATCGGTCAGCTGGAGCTACCATGAAGACACCGTTGCTGCCATTAAACAGCTACAGGGACAGGGCTATACTGTGCTGGCCGTAGAGCAGGCAGATGAGCGGACCTGGTTGCAGGACTTCCGCTGGCAGGAGGATCAGAAAGTTGCGTTGGTCTTCGGCAATGAAGTAGAAGGCGTCAGCGATGCCGCGATGGAACAGGTTGATGGCTGCCTGGAAGTACCACAGTATGGCACCAAGCATTCCCTGAATATTGCGGTCTGCGTAGGAGTCGTTTGCTGGGAGGTCACCAGGCAGTGGCGGTTTTGATGACACCCGGCGCTCTCTCTGTCCGACGTAGTTCGAGAACAATGAAGTCGGTCCCTTCGCCGGGCGTCCTAACAAGACCAACCGAGAACACCGGGGGAAGGTACCGCCTCCGTCAGGACTATGGCAGTCAGAGCGTGCCCCCGGTGTTCGAAAAACCTTTAGTAGCTTTGTCAAAAAACGGATGACAAAGACCCTCTTGCCAATCCTCCTCACCTTATTGGCGCTGACCGCTTGTTCCAACTCCAAAACTCAGAAGGCAGCGGAGCCCACTCCCCACCCCACCCGCGGCGTATGGCTGACCAACGTAGACAGTGACGCCCTCTTTTCCAAAGCCGGGCTGGAAGCCGCAGTGGAGCACTGCGCCCGCCTGGGCTTCAACACCATTTATACCGTCACCTGGAACCGGGGCTACACCCTCTACCCCAGTGCGGTTATGGAAAAAACCTTTGGCGTACGCATTGACCCCAAGCTCGAAGGGCGCGACCCGCTACAGGAGCTCATTGACCTCGCTCATGCTAAAAATATCCGTGTGGTTGCCTGGTTTGAGTTTGGATTCGCCAGCTCTTATAAAGAAGCGGATGGGGGCTACCTGCTCCGGCAAAAGCCACATTGGGCCGCCCGGGACTCCGCCGGGCAGATCGTCTCCAAAAATGGGTTTCAATGGATGAACGCTTTTGATCCGGAAGTGCAGGACTTTGTGCTTAGCCTGGTAAAAGAGGTAGTGGAAAAGTACGATGTAGATGGCATTCAGGGCGACGACAGACTGCCCGCTCTGCCTTCGCTGGCCGGGTACGATAGCCTCACGGTAGCCGCTTACCAAACAGAACACGATGGGCAGCGCCCGCCGATGAATTACAAGGATACAGCCTGGGTGGACTGGCGCGCCAACCGTCTCAACGACTTCATGGGACGGATGAGCCGGGAACTTCGGGCCCTGGACAGCACGCTGACCCTGTCCTTCTCCCCCAGCATCTATCCCTGGAGTAAATTCGAATACCTGCAGGACTGGCCGACATGGGTAAAAAATGGCTGGGTGGATGAAATCTGCCCGCAGGTCTACCGCTACGATATTGAAGCCTACCGCTCAGCACTCAATGCCATCGTTAATGAACAGGTCGCGCCAGAGCACCATCATCTGCTCGCCCCCGGCATCCTGCTCAAAGTCGGGGACTATATCGCCTCCAACACCCTGCTCCGCCAAATGGTGGAACACAACCGCTCGCTCGGATTGGAGGGCGAAGTCTTCTTCTTTTATGAAGGGCTGAAAAGGCAGGAGGCCTTTTTTGAAGAACTGTATTAGCCCCGGCCTGACAGGCTGAGGCTAATCAAATTACTTATTCAGTCCCCCTTCAAACGTAACCGGTAGCTGCTGAAAGGGGCGTACCAGCTCATCCGCTAACACGGTCCATTGCCGTCGGGTGATTGGGGCTTCTGCTTCAGGCAGGTTGAGCCCGGCAGCCTTATCCACTTCTGCCACAGCCGCTTCAAATGCATCAGGTTTGCCCCGCCAGGCAACCTCCAGCGAAAGTGCCCCTGCCAGTTGGACCAGTGCGTTTTTGGCTTGAGCTAAGGTAACGGGAGCCCCGTTGGTCTTTTCGTTCCATTCCATGCCCAGCCTGATTAGGCCCTGTGCCAGAGCAGTGTCTGTCAGGATGGAATCCGGGTAGAACCAGGTGCGGTTGGCCCACTTGTAAGGCTCGCCTGTGCCTGCCAGCAAACCGGTAGCACCGATCCGTTGAATGGCTTCGAAGTGGGGATCGCCGGGTTTTACATCGTAGTAAGGCATCAGGTAACCACCGGCCTCCAGCACGCCCTGCTGCACTTCGCGCACGGGCAAATCTGACACACGCTGCCCTCGTTGAGCAGCCATTGCCGCCATCAGGCCAGCCGCCTGCCCTACCTGCAGGATCACCGGCTGCAAGCGGGTGGAGCCATTGGCGATATTGGTTACCGAAATGGCTTTGTCGGCCATCAGCAGGTTGGGTACTCCCTGAACGACTAAACTGCCCGCCGGGATATTGAAGGAAGGTACCTTGGGAAAGTCAATCTCCGGAGCTTCCGGATTTTTCTCATGATGGTGGTCGACCGGGTAATCCCCCACAGCAATACCCGTCCGGTATAGGGGCGGATCGTTATCGTAAGGGCTTTTGATATGATTGATAGTCGTGAGCACCAACCCTTTGATACGCCGGCCTTCACGGTGATAGGGCATTAGAGCCATACGGTCCTGAGTGGGGAATTCATCATCTGCAAGGCCCAGGTTGGTATAGCCCAGCTCGTTCTGCAGGTAATATACAAACTGCCGGGTTTGATTTTTCGCCTGTTCATAAGCCGCCACCCGTTCTTCTTCGGTCATTGCCATCACGTTCACATAATAATCATTGCCGATAATCGGCCAGTTGATCATGTACTTGTTATTAGGCAGCTTGCCGTAATCCAGCATTTTATCGCACTCAATACGCTCCGGGTCATCACAACGCTTGCGGCAAAGGCAGAAGAACTCCTCCGGGTCGTACCCTTCAGGCGCTTCCAGCAGCGGAGCCTTGCCTTCTCCATAATCTTTAAGAATGGCTACATAGGTCAGGTCCTGCACAATAGTATTGGCTTGTTCCGGTGCCATGCTTTCCCCGGTTTCGGACCGGCTGTCCATACCCACCCAAAAGTCTGCGCCGGCAGCGGCCGCCACATCCCCAAGGTCAGTGCCATCTACCAGGATTTTGCCTTTCAGAACCTGTGTGCTTCCGGATTCGGATACGGTACGGACGGCCCACAGGTCGCCGGAGCGCCAGACCGAATCCCACCTTGCAGATGGGAAAGGCGTCAGCAAGGCTTCCCTTTGTATTATGGAATCCAGTATTGCCGCCCCTACATGTGGTTCAAACTGCGTATTGCTCACCCAGCCCGTAAAGACAGCTTCCGGGCCGCCGTAGTAGTCATAGAGTGCAGAGCGGAATTCCCCCCACAGCCCCGCCGGCATTTCATGGTTGCCATCGATAGCGCTCACGCCTGCAGAAGTCAGCATCCCGCCATACCATGGCATTGGATTGACCAGGGCCGTCTCCGCACCGGACCGAGCCGACTGAATTGCTGCAGCTGTCCCCCCTGTGCCCTCACCGACAACCAGCACATCATATACCAAATCAGATACCGGTGCATCGGGGCTGTAACACCCCATCAGCATCGAAAGAAAACACATCGTCAGGCAGCAGGCTAAGTTTTTTTTCATTTTATTAAGTCATTTTTTAGTGAAAGAAATTCAGCAGCTTTTACTAAATCGCGAGCCCTGAAAAGCACGGTTTACAGTATTTCCCGCACAACTAGGCAATAACGTGCAAATTCCGGCACAAACCGGCAACTACTTTACTGCATGTTCAAAATTGTGTGCGCACACAATTTTCTTAAATTTATTGTGCGAATCTAACAATTATGCATAAATTAGTCCCCGGAAAGCGATAAAATAGGGCAGGAAGCAAAATTGCCAAAAGGAAATTCCAGCTTTTTGACCTACCTGTAAACCGCAAATCTGAAACAGGCAAAAAACGGCGGTTAATTGACTTAGCCTTTAGTTTTCCTGCCTTCCCATCGAACATTACCTGTCTGGCATGACCGGTAGGTTTGCTATTTTAGTATCCCCAAAGTCATGAAAACGCGACTATATCATCAACTAAGCCTTGTAACCAATTTTCATGATTGTGATCAACAAAATTCAAAACAATGAGTAAAAAACTACTAACGACCCTATGCTTTGCCATGCTGCTGGCGTTCCCGTTGGTGGCACAGCAGACCGTCACGGGTACGGTCACCTCTGATGGTGAATCCCTGATCGGGGTGAACATCATCGAGAAAGGAACCTCAAACGGGGTGCTAACCGATTTGGACGGCAACTACTCCATTAAAGTTGGAGAAGATGCCACTTTGGTATTCAGCTACACCGGCTACGAGACACAGGAAGTGGCGGTAGGCAGTCAGACCAAGATTGATGTACAACTCTCTGCGGGTGTTAACCTGGACGAGGTGGTTGTCACGGCTTTGGGTATTCAAAAGGAAAAGAAGGCACTGACCTACTCCGTTTCTGAGGTAGACCCTGCTGGATTCGCCGAAGCACGTGAGATGAACGTGGTCAACTCGCTTTCCGGAAAAGTAGCGGGTGTAAACGTCTCCACTACTTCCACAGGTGCTGCGGGTTCTTCACGGGTAGTCATCCGTGGCAACAACTCCCTTTCCGGTACCAACCAGCCGTTGTACGTTGTAGATGGTATCCCCATCGACAACACCAACCTAGGTTCTGCGGGTATGTGGGGTGGTTCTGACGGAGGTGACGGTATCTCGTCTATCAACCCTGAGGATATCGAGACCATTTCTGTACTTAAAGGTGCCTCCGCTGCTGCACTATACGGTTATCGCTCTGCAAACGGTGTTATTCTTATCACCACCAAAAGCGGTAGTAAGCGTAAAGGCATTGGCGTAGAGTTCAACTCCAGCGTACGGACAGAATCGCTCATCAACACTTATGACTTCCAGCGGGAATATGGTCATGGCCGTAACGGTACCGCTCCTACGACTGTAGACCAGGCGCTGGAAGAGCAACTTTATGCATGGGGCGAGCCACTTGATGCCAACCGCAACGTCATGCAATTCGATGGTGTGGAGCGTCCATATGGGGATGCAGGTGATAACATCGACCGATTCTATGAAACAGGTCTGACATTTATCAACACGCTGACTTTGACTGGCGGTTCTGACAAGGTAAACTTTCGTTTCTCCGCTTCAAACCTGGACAACAGCGACATCATGCCAAACTCTGGCCTGACACGCCGCAACTTCACTCTGCGTACCAACGCACAGCTGAGCGAGCGTCTCAGTGCCTCGGTTTCCGCAATGTATGTACATGAGCAAGCAGACAACCGCCCTCGTCTGTCTGACTCTCCAGGCAATGCGAACTACACAGCCTGGTCACTGCCGGCTACTATAGATGTGGAAACACTTCAGGGGGACCCTAATAAGCTGGGTGCCGGAGAAGATGGCACAGAGCTGCAGTTCAACGACAACGTATTCGTAACTAACCCTTACTGGGCTGCGCATCAATTCGATAACGACAGCAAGAAAGACCGCCTGATGGGTAAGGTGCAGCTACAGTACGACATCGTTGGTGGCTTGTACGCCCGTGGCCGTATTGGTTTAGACCGTTTCACCAACCGTACCCGTAACCTGACGCCATACGGAACTGCTTACAGCCCACGTGGCCAGCTTTCTGAAGGGCAGCAGGAGGTACAGGAATTGAACACGGAGCTTCTGCTTGGTTATGATCAGGATTTAACGGATAACATCTCGATTAGCGTTTTTGCAGGTGGCAACCAGCAGCGTAACTTCTCTGAGTCTTTGGGCGGATCTGGAAACAACTTCAATATTCCGTTCCTCCATGCGATTGGAAACCTGCAAAACCAGTCTGTAAACTATGGTTTCAGCGAATGGCAGGTGAACTCCCTGTTTGGCTCTGCTGAGGTTGGTCTGATGCGGGCATTTTATGTAAACGGTACCTACCGCAACGACTGGTTTTCTACATTGACTTCACCAATCGAGGGTGCAGGAGGGGATAACAATCAGGGCTACTATTCTGCAGGTGTGAGTGCTGTACTTTCTGACTTGCTTGTAATGCCCAGAACTATTGACTTCCTGAAGCTTCGTGCGTCTTATGCAACAGGATCCGGCCCTGGTGTGGCGGCTTCTCCTTATCAGTTGAACCTGACCTATGGAATCTTCGGACAGGGCCACCTGGGACAAGCGCTCGGTGGTATTACCAACGGCTCGATTCCTAACGCTAACCTGATCCCGCTCCTGACTAAGGAATTGGAATTCGGTTTGGATATGCGCCTGTTTACCGGTCGTTTGGGCATTGACCTGACTTACTACGACCGGACTACAGAGAACGACATCATCAGCGCCGCAGTGTCTTCTACTTCTGGCTTCGGCTCCAAGATTGTAAACCTTGGGGAAATGAGCAACAAAGGTATTGAGCTCTTGCTGACGGGTACGCCTATCAAAACACAGGACTTTACCTGGGATATCAACCTGAACTATGCTTACAACGACAACGTAGTGGTTAGCCTGCTTGATCCTGACAACGATGAGGAAAGTATCCGCGGTGATGAAAGCCGGACTCGTTCTGCATACATCGAGCACGTTGAAGGTTTACCATACAGCCAGGTAGCTGGTTTTGCATACGTTCGCGACGAGGCAGGTGAAATCGTTCTTGACGACAATGGTCTTCCTCAGCAGGGTGAATTCACCCACTTCGGTACAGGCGTGGCACCAACCATGGTTGGTTTTGGTAGCACATTCCGCTACAAGAACTTTAGCCTTAACTTCCTGATTGACTCCCGTTGGGGCGGTAAAATCTATTCTGCTACCAACGCTTTTGCCTACCTGCGTGGTCTGCATAAAGAAACACTGGAAGGACGTGAAACAGGTATTGGCTCCATTCCCGCAGAGGACGTGGAGGATTACTATGGTCGGATTTACAGCATCACAGAGCAGTTTGTTTACGACGCCGATTACGTCAAGCTTCGTCAGATTCAGTTTACCTACAACCTGCCATCAAGTGTTATTGCCAACCTGCCGATCAGCGGTCTGAACGTTGGTATCGGTGCACGTAACGTAGGGCTTCTGTACAGTGCTGCAGACAATATTGATCCGGAATCTACTTACAACGTAGGCAATGCGCAAGGTCTTGAAATGTTTGGTGTGCCGGCAACGCGCTCCGTTCAGTTCAACCTGGGCGTCCGTTTCTAAGCATTAATCCTCTGTTCATTGACAAAACTTTTTAAAATGAAACAACTTTTCAGAAATATAACCCTTGTGGCGGTGGCTTTAATGCTGACCACTACGGCCTGTGATGACGGTTTTGCGGAGTTGAACACCAACCCCAACGCAGCCATCGAGATTAATCCGAATTTCCAGTTTTCCTGGATTCAACTGCGTACTTCAGGTGAACGCTATGAAAACTGGCGTGCCGTTCTGATTTACTCCTCTACCATGATGCAGCACCTGGCTACGACTTGTGGCTACTGGTCTGGTGATAAGTATTTCTACAACGCCGGGTATTCCTCTTCTCTTTTTGACCGTCAGTACACACAAGCGGTTAAGGATATTCAGGATCTCATTGCTACGCTTGAATCCGGTACTGCCGGGGATCAGACGATGCTGGGCATGGCTCGCATCTGGCGTACGGTGATTTTCCACCGCCTTACGGATATTTACGGTGACATCCCTTACTCTGAAGCTGGAAAAGGCTTTATCGAAGGTATTGATTTCCCGGTATTCGACTCTCAGGAGTTTATCTACAAGGATATGCTCAAGGAACTGGAAGAAGGTATTGCTCAAATCAGCGACGAAGGTGGTTTTGGCTCTGCAGATTTCCTCTACGGAGGTGACCCTGCTAAATGGCGCCGCTTTGGCTACTCTATGATGCTCCGCCTCGGTATGCGGATGTCTGAAGTTGACCCTGCGGAAGCACAGAAGTGGGTAGAGAAAGCCATTCAGGGCGGCACACTGCAGCCTGGTGAAGATGCTTTCATTGAGCACACCAACGGACCGGAAGGTATTAACCGCAACGGTATCGGTGAAGTCCTTGACCTGACTAACGGTTCTGCCGGTGAGGGTTGCCCACGCCTGAGCGCAACTTTCGTCAACTGGATGAAAGACCACAACGACCCTCGTCTGGATATCATTGGCACCCTGCCTGTAAATGGTACCGAGCACAATGGTATGCCTAACGGACTGGACACAGAGACGCTGTTGGACAACCCAACCGGAACTTCTGCAGATGATTTCAGTACGGTCAACCAGGCTATCGTTAAGGTTTCTTCTCCTATGATGTTCCTTACTGTTGCTGAGTCTGAACTGCTGCTGGCAGAAGCGGCTGTACGTGGCTGGCACTCTGGAAGCGCACAACAGCATTACGAAAATGGTATTCGTGCTGCCATGAAGAACTGGGAGCGCTTCGATGCTTCTATCGTAGTGGAGGATGCTGTAATCGATCAGTACCTTGCCGACAACCCATTTGATGAAGCTAATGCCATGCAGCAAATCGGTGAGCAGTACTGGGCCGCTACCTTCCTGAATGAGTATGAGACCTTCTCTAACTGGCGTCGTACAGGGTATCCTGAACTGACTCCGGTTGACTACCCGAACAACGTTACAGGGGGTACTATACCGGTACGTCTTGTACTGCCTCAGGGTGAGCTGGGCGTTAATCCTAATATGCAGGAGGCACTGAACCGGCAAAGCCTGGGAACCAACTTCCCAGATCACTTCTCCGTACCGGTTTGGTGGGACAAGTAAATTTGATGATGAATTAAGGAGTTATACCAGCCTGTCTTCAGGCTGAACGAGGGCCCTGCTGTTCGAATGAGCGGCAGGGCTTTTTGTTAGACCCAACGCATCAAGTCTATTGATTACAGCTCACCTACAATCCTCCGCCCGTGGTACTCACTGCCGCCTAAGGCCTGGTGGAGTTGCTGAAGATTGGCATTCGTGACGCTGCCTGCCGCGACAACGGTTATTTCAGGCGCAGCGCACTCCAACAGCTTGCGGAGCTGACCCAGACCTGCCTGTGCCGTGGGGGCACCGCCTGAGGTCAGGAGATACTTCAAATTAGGGATGGCTTTGAGCTGCCCGACGGCCGCTTCCATGTCCGGTACTTCATCAATGGCTTTGTGGAAGGTAACAGGCCTGCCCTCCATTGCTTCGCACAGGGTAATTAACAGGGGGAGGTCTATCTGATGCCGGGGCGTAAGGGTGCCCGTAACGAACTCCGGCACGCCCAAATCGAGGAAGCGGGCAATGCTGGCTCTCATTTGTGCCACTTCAGCTTCGGTATAGATGAAGTTGCCGCCCCGGGGGCGGATCATGACTTTTACGGGTATTTGCACCTGCTTCAATACCTCCTTTACCAGCTGCCAGTCGGGCGTGGTCCCGCCCAGGTCCAACCGGGCACACAGTTCTAAGCGATCAGCACCAAGCGCCTCAGCCCGGCGGCACTGTTCCAGGGTTTCCACGCAGGCTTCCCGGATGATTCCTTCCATGTTTCGTCATTTTATTCTGCAAAGAACGAAAATCCCTTCCCCTTTTGCCAACCAATCCGGATATTGGAGCCTTATTCTGAAAAACAACCTGTGAGATGAAAGTAGAACTGACCCGCCTGGACGATGACTTCCACCTGAAAGCCGCCAATGAAGACGGCCTAACCGTCGAAACCGATGGCTCTCCCTCCATCGGCGGGCACAACAAGGCGCTTCGGCCTATGCAGATGCTGTTGGCATCCCTGGGCAGCTGCAGCGCCATCGATGTCATCCATTTACTGCGTAAACAGCGGCAGGAATTGCGGGACATTAAGGTAACGGTGACTGGTGAGCGGGATACCACTAAAACACCATCTCCTTTCACAGCCATCCATGTGCACTATACGCTTTACGGAAATATTGCCGATAATAAAGCAGAGCGGGCGGTGAGCATGTCTATGGAGAAACTTTGCTCTGTCAAAATCATGCTGGAAAAAGCCGCTGAGATCACCTGGAGTTGGGAAAAAGCGGATTAACCTTGAATCCCAACTTGCGAAAAACCACCATCAATGCGCACATTCAAACCCGTCAGGTAAGAAGAGGCAGGCATAGCCAAAAAGGCGATGGTCCGCGCGACTTCCTCCGGCTCCCCTACCCTGCCCAATGGCGTGGCGTCATTAATGCGCTGGACTTTCTCCGGGATTTTCAACACCCGGTCCACCCGTGCTGTGGCAATAAACCAGGGGTCTACTGAATTCACCCGGATACCATCCTTGCCCCAGTCCACGGCCAGGTACTTGGTCATCCGGTCCATCGCAGCTTTTGACATCGCGTAGATGCCTGTGGTCCACATTACACCGGTTTTGCCGGCAATAGAGGCTACGTTTACGATACTTGGCCCCTCTCCCTTCAACAGAAGCGGGTGCAGCCGGACACTGAGGTCGAAGGCCGTGCCCACGTTGATGTCCATTACATGCTGCAGGTCCTCAAAAGTGGCTTCCAGGGTGGGTTTCCGGACGTTGGTGCCCACGTTGTTGACCAGGATATCCAGTTTGCCCCAGAGCGAAGCGGCGCGCTCCACGATGGCTATACGCTCTTTTTCTTCGCCTATATCCGCTACCATACCGAATGCTTTGTAGCCTTTCTGCTGGTAGTCTTCTTCAGCTTCGCGGATCAGGTCTTCTGAGCGGGCCAGGAACAGCACCTCAGCGCCCAGGGCGAGGAACTCTTCTGTAGTGGCTTTCCCAATGCCCTTGCTGGCTCCGGTAACGATTGCAGTCTTTCCTTTGAGTGTCCAATGCTTCATGTTCTTGGTTGGTATTTGCGTCCGTTTTGAGAACAGCAAAAGCCCGCAGTAGTTTGTTGCCCATCAAAAAAGCCGCTCCCTGCTGTAAGGAACGGCCACTTTTGATAAACTCGGTTGAAGGGTAAGGTTGAATTAAGCACCGGGCACAATGCCTGCACCCGGTGCCTAACCCCGGTTGCCTTTATTCCTTGACGACCCGCTTGTGGACAATACTCCGCCCGGTAGTGATCCGGACCAGGTAAACGCCCGATGGCAGATTCGCCAGCGACAGGCGCCGGTTGTCTTCCACCTGCACCGGCAGCTCCTGCCCGTTCATATTGAGCAGTTGTATCTGATCGGCTTCAAACCCATGGGGGCTGACGATGTTGACCCAATCGGTTGCCGGGTTCGGGAAGAGGGTGAATAAGCCACTTCCGGAGTCTGCCTCTTCATTGGAAACGACCTTAAAAAAGGTTTCCCTTCCCTGAATTGGCAGGCGGTTCTCTTCCAGGTCGATACAGAAGGTTTTCTCTACAGATACTTCCGATTCCGTAAGCCCGGCAATATCATCGATTATTCCAATGATGTAGGCGACCTGCCCGTGCCCGGAGACGTTGTTCTGGTCAATCCGGGTCATGGCAATCTCAATACGCCCATCCGGGTAGACTTTATCAACGGTGAGGGTGTTGACCCCGGGCTCGCCAAACCAGCTTGTGGGGTACACCACTTCGATCTCATCGGGGTTGATGACCTCGGGGTCAAACTGCACGGTAAAGGCTACACCGTAGGCATTCTGCACAGGCGTATTGGCTGAACCAATGAGGATGGGGGCCTGGAAGGTCGCACCACTGGGCTGGTCTGCCGGGAAGTTAATGAAAGCCGGTGGGTCCAGATCAGTCCCCGGAAGCTCTGTGATGGGCTCGGGCACACCGTGCGATAAGCCATAGTTATCCATCAGGACCATACGGTCCGCCTCATCAATAATCCCATCACCGTTGCAATCCGCATGCTTGTAGTTGGTGCCATCTGCGAAGGTGCTGTCCCAATTCATGGCTACCGCAGGGCTCCAGGAATTATCCTGATTTACCCGCGCCGGGCCGGATACGCCATAGCCCAGACCAATCGACAGCAGGTCAATGTGGTGCGCCAGGTTGTCGGCATTGGCATCGCCGGGCCAGACTTCTTCTGTAGCCGGAGACCAGCAAAGGTTATCCAGGAAGCCGGTGCCCAGGATTCTCATGACTGTCACTTCGCCAGTAATCACGATCCGGGAAGCCTCCGAAAAGTTATTGGTATTGACGTACGGTATGCGCTTAATGGTATTGCCATTCGGCAGGGTAACGAGGGTATTGGCTGTAAGGGTATCGAGCAAGGTCAGCACATTGAAGTCGTCCTCCGTCAGGTAAACCTCCGTTTCCTGTGTGGAATAGTCAAAGGAGACCTCACCTGCGGGTTCCGGGAATTCGAAGTACAGCTCCGCATCCGTGAACTCGACGACCTGCCCCTCTGCCGGATCGAAGAAATTCAGGTCTTCTGAATCGACAACTTCCATGGAGCACAGGCAGAAATCACCCAGGGAATAGCCAAAGAATACCCCACCCTGTGTGCCCACCTCCTGCAGCTCACCGGTCCCGTCACCGGGCGGGCTCTGGAAACCTGCAAACGGCTCGAAGTCCAAGCACGCTCCGTCTGGCCCCAGGCAGTCCGGTACTTCAAAAGCGACCCACTTGCAGCAGTCCGGCTGATCGTTAATGCACACCTTCACTGAATCTACACCACCAGTACCAACCCCATAGCCTTCCAACAGCAACGGAAGCTCCTCCATGCTGTAGAAATTGATGAGTTCACCATTCGAGTTATACAGGTCAAAAAAGTCGTTTCCAGGATTTTGGACGGCAAAATCCACCGTCAAATCATAAGCTTCGCCACCGGAGCAACCGTTTGTCTCGGCAGAAGCTTGTACAATCGCGCAGGCGTTGCTTTCAATACCGTCTACGCAAATATTATCGAAGGCAACGCGGGCGTATTGATTAAAAGTATTGAAGTAAAGCTCTTCCACCGGCCCGGAGAAAACCATACGTCCTTTATTGAAATCCACCACCTCAAAGCGGAGCGTAATACCGTTTTCCAAGGCTATTTCATCATCGACAAAAGGTAGGAAAACCGCTTCAAAGCCGGCACCTAGCGAAATCAGCAGACTGTCTGCCGCGCCTTCAAAGTAATCGATTGAGACTGTTCGGGGAGGAGCATTGGGCGCTACCGGCTCCAGCACAATGCCTAATATCGCCTCGCTAAAGGAAACTACTTTCCCTTCCGCAGCGTCAAACCCCGGGTAAGCCCCTGCTTCTTCAATACGGACTGCTCCTTCCTCATTGTTTTCTAAAGTCGTATAGGTCAACTGTCCCCAAGGCTCCGCGCCAATGAGGTCTTCTCCTTCACCTGCGGGTGATTCAAAAGGTGCATAAGCTTCAAGCGGGAAGCAACCACTGATGAGTGGCGGGCAGTCAAAGGCGACAAACTCCGTAAACCCGCTACAGCCTTCCCCGCTCAAATCTTCCACAATCAATTCATAAATATTGTCCGTGAACGGGTCAAACGGGCCCACCACTACCGGGCGCTCATCGCCGTAGCTGAGGGTGTCGTAGATTTCGCCATTACCGAAGATCTTGTAGAGCCCGTTCTCCGGCTGATTGCCTGACACGAAATCCAGCTTCACGTAAAAGCCTTCTTCATCGCAAAAGGCAAAATCAGCGGTTACATCCCCGATCAAACAGGCATCGCCCTGACAGTTTGGCTGGGTATAAACGACTTCCTTGCAGCAATCCGGCTGATCAAAGATACAGGCTTTGAAAGTGATTTCTTCTGTATTAACCAGTTCCAGATTAATCAGCTCTCCCGGCAGGGCGGCAAGCGTGCTTTGCCCGATATAGTCGCCATTGAGGTAGAACCAAAACAGTAAATCGTTCTGCGGTTCTTCGACCGCAATATCTACCAGTAAATCATAAGTGCCATCCCCATTGCAATCCTGGGGCGTTGCAGCAAGCTCAAGGATTTGGCAATCACCTCCGTTGTCACAGGACTTTGGACCGACCTCCACATAACCAAAGCAAGTGGGATTGGCGAAGTCGAGGATAAGGAAGTCATAGACCGTCACACCGTCGCCGGCAAAGGGCCCGAGGGTCACAAAAGGCTCGCTGTAGTCAAATGGGCCAAAGATTTCCCCGTCCGCGAATATGAAGTAGCCCAGGTCACCGGGATCATTGACCTGCACTTCGATGTCAACGAGGAAGGTGCCGTCTTCGCAGGGATGAGGCTCGGCGATGACGTTGTTGAAAATGCAGCCTACATTGCAGGCCGGCGCATCAAAAAGCTTTTCCGTGAAGGCGTTGCAATCCGTTGCCCCGATGTTCACCTGATAGGTCTCCCCGTCGCCAGGCAGCCCCGGGATGGTCACCGGGAAGTCGTTGAGCCCGTATACCTCGCTGTAGCCCAGCCCAGGTATGGATACTTCGAAACTGGTAGGCACACCGCTGTATTCCAGGTCGAGGACGAGGTTGTATTTCCCGTCGTCATTGCAATCTGTTGCATCGGCAAATACGGCTTCGATGTCGCATCCCGGATTGCAAAATGGGGTTTCTATGGTCGTTTCTGCAGGCTGACACTGCCCGTCCGGATAAGCAAACAGGTGCAGGGGTGCCCCATTGCCTTCAAATGGCCCTATGGTCAGTGGCAATTCTGAAAAAGTATAGGATCCGTAAAACGCACCGTCTACTTCAAGAATAAAAATATCTCCAAAATCAGAGGCGACTAAATCAAGCTCCACATAGTAGCTGTCCCCGTCACAAGGCGTAGCTTCTGCCACAATATTCAGGATATCTGAGCAGTAGCAGGGAATAGCATCCACTCCTTTGGAAATACAGCACTCCGGGTTTTCAGAATAACAAATGGAGATCACATCCTGCACGTCTCCCGGGTTAATCGCCCAGATATCAAGGCTGAGGTCTCCTCCTGTGTATTCGCTCCAGCGAAGGTCCCCGTTGACATAAATATCTATGGGGGCTCCATTCAGGGCGGCTTCGTCCAGGTCTATAAATGCAGAATAGCTGCCAAAAATGCCGGTACACCACTCCGGGAACACTTCAAAATCAGGAATATCACAGTCTGGATTACAATCGCTCACATCGACCGGCACTTCGACTTCGCAGAATACACTATTGGGCGACTGATTGCCCCATTGTTCTACCAATACAGTAAGTTGATCCGTACCTGGGTTAATAAATGGGCCCACTTCTACTGTGGTGTTGATTCCTACCAGGCCATACGAGAAAGCATTACCGATCCTGATCATCACGAATGGCCCACCGTTAGGGTTATCATTCGAAGTGGTCACGGAAAAAGTCAGCACGCCATTGGGCTGGCAATCAATCACCTCCACCGATGCTTCCAAGCCGCAGTCTACCGGATCACAGGGCACTTCAAAGTCGACATAGGCGCAACAGTCTGGCTGATTGGCAAAGCAAATCGACAAGCTATCTGTTCCAGACCCGGGGGAGGGCCAGCCTGATAGCTGTAAGGTGAATGGTGAGGGCTCACCATAAGTCAATGTTTCTGAATAGCCGGTCGCCAGGGAAGTCACTTGCAGTACATCACCGTTTTGAGCATTATCAATGGTCATCGGGATGTTGTAGGTGCCATCGTTGTTGCACCCGGCAGCCGGGACCAGTAAATTGAATCCCTCCAGCACACAGCCATCTGCACAGTCCGGCGTGATAATCGTTTGCGAAGCCCCGCAGTCGCCTTCGGTATCGTATACCCAAACCGTTACGGGCTCACCGTACCCCAGCACCGGGCCTACCGTTACGGGCAGGTCGGCATAGGCATAGGTTTCCAGGAACCCGTTGGAGGTTTCTACTTTAAAGGATTCACTTGGGAGGTTGCCAAGAGCGTCAAAGCCGAGCTCGAAGTAAAAGAGGGAGTCCCCATCGCAGGGTAGAAAGCCGATGCTAAGGTTGTCAAAAATACAGTCTGCGCAGCCTACATCGTAGCTGATTTCCTTACAGCAATCAGCGTTGGCATTGAAGTCGCAAATCTGCAATACCTCAAACTGTGCGGCAGGCAGGGGCAGATCAAGCACCAATTGCTGGCCATTGTAGATCAGGGTTTCGAGGTAGTTGGTTTCCTGAGCTGAAATGGTCAGGGTATCCCCCTCCTGCGCCCCTTCGACTACCAGGATGATCGTGTAAATATCTTCGCCGGGGAAACACTGAACACCGCCCTCCATCACAATGCCTTCCAGCGTGCAATCCACGCCACAATCCTGTGCAGGCAATACTTTCGTCAGAAAACAATCAGGCTGGCCGAAAGCCGAGACCTTGAACTCGATATCATCAGTCGGGGCGATAAACGGGCTTAGGGTCACCGGAAAATCACCTGCAGCATACAACTGATAATTGCCATTGGTAAACAGCTGAAGCGTATCCGTAGGCAGCCCATCGTATTCGATATCAATGGTGACTTCAAAAACACCGTTGGGATTACAATCGCCGGCTTCCACAATGAGCTCCTGCAGGTCACAGGGCGGCGGCGGATTAATGCAGACATTATCAATATGCAGACCGGAAACGCCACCAATGAGCAAGCTTTGGACATTGCCTTCGAAGATCAATTGTCCTGAGCTATTGATGTTGTTATCAGGCACGACTTCCAGGGTCACGCCGGGGGCCAGTGGATAAAACCCGGGCTCCAATACAAACTGAATCAGGAGGGCCGCGCCGTTAGCCGCAAAATTGATGGTACCATCGCCATCGGGGGTGTAGTGGTAATCGACCGTAATCTGCTCCACCGGTTCAGGGTAAGCGGTAAAATCGTAGATCGAATTAATGCTGGCAAATTCGAGGAACTGCCCGGAGGCTTGGGTGAAATCCGGAAAGTCTGCAGCCTGACGGACCCGCAAATCGCCGTACACGCTGCTCCAGAACAAGGTTTGAACGGGAGCGAGGCGCATTGCCACATCAGATTCAGTATAAAATACCGTGCCGGGCGGAGTCCCCGCCTGAGCGCCATAGCCCAGGGTATCCATCATTTCGAATTCCAGGCAATTACCGGAATTTGTGGTATCAAAAGGAGTGGCGCAGACGTTGTCCACCCCAAATTCCTGCCCTCCCACGAGCAGGCTAAAGACCTCGCCGGTAATACAAACGGTCCCCGCAGAAAGGAAGGTATTGTTGCTGCTACTGTCGAGGGTAACGGTGACCTCTACCCCCGGAAAGTCAATACCGGCAATATCCGGGAAGCCTGTGAGCACGGCCACATCGCTGCCGTTGACAGAAAAATTCTCTTCTCCTCCCCCATCAAAGAAATCGAAGCAAACTTGCTGCACGCCGTTCGGATATTGCAACTCCAGGGCGTTATTGCCCATGAACAGGAAATTCCCGTCCAGCCAGTTCACGTTTGCCCCTTCAATGGCGGCGTTGCCGAAGCCGGTATTGCCATTGAGGTACTCAATTTCGCGGGCAATGGCAACCAGGCCGTCTTGTTCAAAGAGTGTATCGCCGGGGAGGTTATTCAACGCCGGGCCAAAGGCAGGGCCCGCGGGGAAGTCTTCGAAATCTAGACAAGCCTGTTGTGCATACAGGCTGAGTGCGCTAAACAGCAGCGGCAGTAGGTAATAGTACTTTGCGTTCATGGATTGAAGGATTCGGTTCATCTTAAATAAGTTTCGCTGAGGTCCGTTGATTGGATTCGATCACAATACAAAAATGATAAACCTCCTGCCGGGCAACAAGTACATTTTTGGTCTTTTTTTGGATTTTTTTCTCCAATAAATCATTCGTTTATAGCCCTTAATGCCTATAAAACTGAAAATTAACAAAACAAATAGCCTGTATTTTTTGGATTTTTTATCTTTAGTACATGCATCAACATAAACTCATACAGCTGCTCCGAAGCCTGTCCCGGCGGGAGATGACCCGTTTCCGGGAATTTGCGGAATCGCCCTACCATAATAAGCACGATGGGGTACGCCTGCTCGTACAGTACCTCAGCGCGGCTTATCCTGACTTCACGGAGGAACGATGTGAGCGCGAAAAGCTTTTCCAGGCCCTCTTCCCGGGCACGCCTCACGATCAGCCTAAGTTAGCAGTTATTTTCACCTACACCGTACGGCTGCTGGAACTATTCCTGGAAATCGAGGGCTTCCTCGAAAAACCTGATGCCCGCACCCCGTTTTTGCTTGGGCAGCTCCGGCAACGGCAGCAACTTCGATGGTTTGAGAAAGCCCTTTCCAAATCGGAAGCCAATGCCGCACAACAGCGGGAGCGCGATGCAGACTGGTACTATTTGAGGTTTCGGCTCGCCACAGAATCGGATTACTTTTTCACGACGGTCGCCGAACGCCGCCGGGACAGCAGCCTGCAGGACAAGCAATTCTACCTGAATCACTATTTTCTCTCCGTAAAGCTAAGGGATGCCTGCGAGATGGCGGTGCGGGAACGGATACTCAAGGTCGCCTATCAGGACGCTTTGGTTACGGTGGCGCTGCAACAAGTAGAAGAAGATCCGGAAAGATATCAGTCCGTACCAGCCATCAATATTTACTACCAGCTTTATCAAATGATTACCAAAGCCGGAGAGGACTACTACTACGGCGTGCTACACCACCTGAGCTGCCAACAGGAAGACCTCCCGGACGAAGAGCTGAAAAACATTTACAATTACCTTCAGAATTACTGTATTCAAAAAATCAATACTGGAGAGGCTAAGTTTTTGCAGGAAATTTTCCAACTGTACCAGGTACAGCTTGACAAAGGGTTACTGCTGGAAGACGGGCAGCTGTCGGAATGGCACTACAAAAACATCGTCACTACCGCTCTGCGCCTCAACGCTCTGGATTGGGTGTACCATTTTATCGAGGACTACCGCGAATTGCTGCCTGAAGGTGCCCGGGACAATGCCTACCGGTTTAACCTGGCCTCCTATCATTATGCAGCAAAGGAGTATGACAAGGTCCTCGCATTACTCACCCGGGTGGAATACAGCGACCTAAGGTACAGCCTTGGCGCTAAGGCTCTGCTGCTGCGGACTTATTACGACCTTGAAGAATACAGTGCTCTATACGCACTCGTGGACTCCTTCCGGCAGTACCTCGTACGCAATAAACTGATGGCAGATGGGCGCCGGCAGGGGTACTACAACCTCTTCAAACTGACCCGGCGGGCCGCTGTCTTACTTGAAAACACCGGCTATTACAACCGCAGGCGCTACCACAAGGAATGGCAGCGCCTGCATAGAGATACTCAGGAGGCAGCGGCGGTCTTTAATAAGGCCTGGCTGCAGCAGAAAATCGCTGAACTGGAGCCCTGAAAACCCTATTACCGCATCAGGACCACATCGCCCTGGAACAGCTCCACCACGCCATCGACATACTCCACCTTGGCAAACCAGGTGAAGACCGCTCCGTTCATGAGCTCGCCCCGGTAATGCCCGTCCCATCCGTAGTCCGGATTGTTCGGTGGGGCATTGAAAACGGTGAAGACGGGCTCTCCCCAGCGGCTGTACACTTCGAAGGCTTCAATCTTAACCACTTCCGGTCCGGTCTGCACAAAGAAGATGTCATTGGCTCCATCGCCGTTGGGCGAAAAGACGTTGGGCAGATATACCCTCCGCTGCTTATTCAGAATGAGCTGTATCTGATCAGTGGCCGTACAACCATTCAGGTCGGTGATTTGCACCTGGTACAAGCCGGAAGCTGAAGGAGTAACAAAGGTTACCGGGCAGTCATAGCAGGAAAGGCTGTCGGCCCCTTGCCACAGGTAACGGGTGATTTCGTCCTCCGGGATATTGACATCCGCCGTAAGCCGCACTTCCTCGCCAAGGCCAACCTGGATTTGCCCGTTGATATCCTGCTCAATGATTTCCACATCGAGGTCATTGCCTTCTTCCAGCACTACTTCCGTCTCGTACTCACACCCAATCGCATCCTGAACGATAAGGGTGTAAACCCCTCCGTCCAAATTGGTAAATGTAGCCTGCTGATCGAAGGCTTCCCCGTTGAAGCTGTAAAGGTATGGGCTTGTGCCACCTTCCACGCCACTGACGAGAATGCTACCATTGCCTTGCCCGAAGCAGGTAGGCCCGTTAGCAGTTGTCAGTAGTGCAGTGGGAGCAGCAGCGATTTCAGAAACCTCTACTGTGGACACGCTTTGGCAATTGTTGTCTTCGTCCGTTACGATCAGGAAGTACAGGCCAGCAGTATCCACCGAGAGGCTCAGATCTCCGCCGATTATATTGCTTTGCTGCCCAAATGCCCACTGATGCGTGATATCCGGACCGGTTTGGGAGCCAGTGCCGTTCAGGGTAGCGGTGGGATTCAGGCAGTCAATTTGCTGCGGCTGCCCGGCATCCGCTACCGGTGCTTCAATATCCTGGGTAATAACCACCTCATCTTCACTCTGGCAACTGTTGCGGGTATTGAGAACGACCAGGGTGTAGGTACCCGGTGTATTGACCATTACGGAGTCAGAAGTGGCTACAGTAGACCCGTTTTCGTTCTGCCAGGCGTACTGAATCTCCTCGCCCTGCGTTGACCCGGCAGCACTAAGCGAAACACTCGTGATGGCGCAGTCCAGCCGCTGAGTGAGGCCAGCTTCCGATGTTGGCGTTTCGATATCCTGAATGACCTGTATTGTGTCTCTTTCCGCACAGCCCGTTTCCATATCCTCCAGCAGCAGGACGTAGAACCCCGGATCTTCTGTAGGAAGCTGATCCGTATTCGTAGCCAGCACGGTGCCGCTCAGGTCCTCCCACTGATAGATCAGCGCCGGCCAGGAAGATGATGCACTTCCGTCAATGACCAGACTGGTGGTGGCACAATCGAGCGTATCATTTACGGCCAGGCTGACCACGGGCACGTCATTGGAAAGCGGCACCTCAGCCAGACCGGGCTCAGATACGCACCCATGGATGGTATCGGTCACAATTAATTCATAGGTACCAGCAGTGCTAACGGTTGGAGAAGGTACTACTGCGGTTTGAGCATTGATACCGGGCCCCGTCCACTCGTACACAAAAGCCGGCCCCGTACTGGTTCCGTTGCCACCTATGGCCACGGACTCGACGGTGCAGGTCAGGGTATCCGGCATACCGGGATCAGCAACGGGTAGCGGGATAGCCTCCACCTGCAAACTGGCTTGGTTCTGACAGCCATTGGTATCAACCACTTCCAGCACAAACAGGCCGGCAGTGCTGACGGTCAGGGTGGAATCTCCGGCACTACCATTCCATTCGTAAGCGGCAAAAGGCTCCGAAGCTTGCAGCACGGTGCTTGATCCGGCGCAGAAGTAAGGTGTTCCTTCCACCTCAAAATCGGGCAGGGGGAAGGTAGTGATGTCATAGGAAGCCGTATCCATACAGCCATTAACGTCTGTGGCAAATACAGTGTAGGTCCCGGCTTCGGTGACGGTCCGCTCGGGGTCAAAGCTACCATCTTCCCACTCAAAGGAAGACAGGCTTGCTCCGTTCGCGGTAAGGATGGCGGACGCATCCACGCAAAAGCCCTGGGGCGCATCAATACTGACCACCGGTTCCGGGAAGAGGCTGACATCCACACTGGCGGTACCGGAGCAGCCTGAGGCATCTTCTACGTAAACGGAATAAGAACCAGGCTCTGTGACTGTGATTCCCGAAGTCTGCGCTCCGTCCTGCCATTCGTAGACCGTATAGCCGGCTCCGGCACTAAGCTGAGTCTCAGTGCCCGGGCAAAACTGCAATGGCCCCGAGATCACCGGGCTTAATTCTTCCTGCTGCGACACCTGAAGGCTGGCGGTATTGGTGCAGCCGTTGTCGTCGGTAACGGTCAGGGTATACAAGCCTTCCTGATCCACCTCAATGGAGGAAGCGCCGCTGCCTGTCGACCATTCGTAAGCAGCATAATCGGCTCCGGCATTCAGCGTAGCAAAACCGCCCGGGCAAAAAGAAGCAGAACCTCCGATGGCCACAGCGGGCAAATTGTATTCCAAAAGCTGGTAGCTATCCTGGCTAATACAGCCGTTCACATCGGTGACCGTTACCCGGTAAACGCCTCCGCTATCAATGGTTATACTCTCTGCGCTGCTGCCGGTAGACCAAGTATACGCGACATACTCTGCTCCTGCGGACAAAGTAGCCGTTGTATCGGTGCAGAAACCCGCTGGCCCCTGAATATCCGGTGCCAAAACCGAATACACCCCTACCTCAATGCTATTGGAGGTTACACAGCCGTTGGCATCGGTAACGGTGACTTCAATCGTGCCAGGTGCTGTAACTTCCACTTCGGGCGTGCCGGTATTATTGCTCCACTGGTAATTTTCGAAGCCTGCTTCTGCGGTCAGTGTGGTCGAAGTGCCGGGGCAGAAGTTGGGCGCTCCGTCAATCTGAGGGACAGAGGTGGCGTATTCACTGGTTTCTATCGTAGTCGTCCCCACACACCCCTGAGCATTCGTTACGGTCAGGGTCACATTGCCTGGGTTAGCCACTGCGGTTGTGCCGGTCGTATCCCCAGTGCTCCAGGCATAGGAAGCGAATATAGAGGAAGCCGATAGCGTGGTGGATTCGCCCGGGCAAAAAGCAGGCACTCCGTTAATTTGGGGAGCAGGCAGGCTGATCTCATCCACAAAAAAGGAAGCTTCACCCTGACAACCATTGGCATCGGTGACGGTAACGGTGGACGGACCTTGTGTGGATACGATCAAAGAATCATTGGCAGACCCATCGTTCCAAGAGTAGCTCTCAAAGCCAGCAGTGGCCTGGAGCACAATACTATCGCCTGCACAGAAAAAGCTCTCACCGGTTATTTCGGGCTCGGGCAGTGCGTTTTCGGTAAGGCTAACAGCATTCGTACTGCTGCAACCATTAGCATCAGTAACGGTAAGGCTGACTTCTCCGGGCTCAGATACGGTCGTACTATCTATTGTGGCTCCGGTGCTCCACTGATAAGACTCGAAGGTGCTATCCACACCAAGCACTACGGCTTCTCCATCACAGAAAGTAAGGGTTCCGGTAATATTGAATTCTGGTAAAGGCTGCGCAGTGACCGTTTGCGAAGTACTGTTTTCACAGCCGTTGGCATCGGTAACGGTTACGGAGACCACATCGGAGTCCGCTACTGTCACGGACGGGGCCGTACTGCCCGTCGACCATTCGTAGGTTTCGTAAGCCTCTGAGAGGGCGAGCACGCTTGATGTGTCTGCACAGAAAGCCAATTCGCCGATGATTTCAGGCGTAGGCAGAGGATTTTCCGTTACCGTCACGGAAGCGGTATTCTGGCAACCGTTATTGTCCGTGACCATCAGGCTATAGTTGCCGGGAGCCGTAACGTCCAAAATTTGCCCGGTTTCATTTCCCGTCCATTCGTAATCGGCCATACCTCCCGGCCCGCTCAGGCTGGTGGATGCACCTTCGCAGAAAGACAGTTCTCCTGTGATGGGAACTTCTGGCAATGGGTTTTCGGTAACGACATAGGAAGCCGTCCCTGTACATCCGTTTGCGTCAGTGACCGTGAGCGTGTAGGTGCCTCCTGCAGTTACTTCCAATTCCTGAGTGGGTGTATTATCAGACCACTCATAGGAAGCGAAGCCTCCCTGTCCCACCAGAAAGACAGACGCCCCTTCGCAAAACTCGGTGGGACCGGTAATTTCCGGAGAAAGTTCTGTGACCTCCGTAACGCCGATCGAGGCCACGCTCTGGCAGCCCGATGCGTTGGTGACCGTCACGAAAACGGTGCCGGGAGTGGTGATTTCAGCGGTTGGAGTAGTCGCGCCATTGGACCACTCATACGAAAGGCCGGCCGGGCTTGCCGTAAGTGTCGTACTGGTACCGGTACAATAGCTTGTCACACCGGAAATGGAAGCATCCGGCAAGGCCACCTCTTCGACTTCAAAGGTAGCAGTACCCGTACATCCATTCAGATCAGTGGCGGTAACGCTGTAGGTTCCGGCACTGCTAATAGCTATTGTAGGGTCTGTTTCCGTATTACTCCAAATGATATCGGTGTAGGCGGAACCATTAACGACATTCAGCACTCCGAACGCCTCCTCGCAAATGAAATCATCTCCAGTAATTTGCACATCCGGCAGTGGGTTTTCGACCACGGTTGCGCTGGTCTCGGCAACACAGCCGTTGGCATCCGTAACCGTAACGCCCACATTGCCTGCACTGATAACTTCCTCTGTTTGGGCACTGCCGCCG
>ENA-UENT01000083-UENT01000083.1-marine-metagenome-genome-assembly--contig:-NODE-83-length-75778-cov-11.782481_pt1 | contig 75778 bp, 63 predicted proteins | sample MGYA00237879_ERZ529330 | MGnify/ENA primary metagenome ERZ529330 (study PRJEB26372, sample SAMN05368345) | marine metagenome | biome: cultured habitat; feature: ocean water; material: water; isolation... | reverse complement strand
GCCAGTAGGTGACCACTTCGTATTGCGTATAACGAAGCCATACAGCGTGGAAGATACGTTTCTCAGATAGGTGTCAAAATTCATATCCGTCTGACCAAAATATGCCTGATAAACCCTATTTTTGGCATAACTAATATCCCGTTATTACAGATATGCACGACATAACCAAGGTACTCCTGACCGCATCAGGGCTATTCCTAATGAGCCTCCATAGTTGGGGGCTTACCCCAGGACAGGTAAAGCCTTTACCGACAGATACCCTGCTGAACCGGGCACTTTCCCTGCTCCCGGACTATGCAGACTCCAGCGCGGCTTATGCTGAAGCTGTACTAAGGATTGCCATAGATGATAACGTAGACTCTTTACTCTTTAAATCCAATCAGTTACTGGGATACGCCTACTACTACAAGGGTGATTACAGAAAGTCAAATTTTTTTTATAAAAAAACCCTGGGCACTCAGTACATAGCGACCCACCCTCAGGCAGCAGCGTCTGTATACAATAACATAGGTATCAATTACGAAATCCTGGATGAGTATGATAAAGCCATCGATACCTATCTACAGTCTATCCTCGCCGAAGAATCCATTGGGAATATGGACGGGAAGTATATGACATGGATCAATCTAAGTATCTTATCTGCGAAGATCAACGATATTAAAGAAGCTAAACGCTATGCCAGGGGAGCCCTGCGGTATTTTGAAAGCCGCCAGGACAGTATACAAATCGCGCTTTGCCATCAAAACCTTGGTGTTGCGTACACAATGGAGCAGAAGTTTGACTCGGCAATGATTTATAATCAGCAGGCGCTCAGTTATTACCTGGAACAAGACCTGAAGTTTGATTATCTCCAAATACTCTTCAACACTGTAGTTAATCATTTACAGCAAGGAAATCTGGATCTGGCCCAATACTACCTCAAACAGGCCCAACCATTTAGGAGCTACATTGATTCTGATATCCTGCTCAGCGGTACTTACAAATTGTACCAGGGGCGGTTGATGCTGGAAACCGGAAACGGGACAAAGGCCAGGGCGAAGCTGGAGGAAGCTTTGCACCTATTGAAGCAGACCGATATCAAAAACTACCAATTAGAAACCCTGGACAACATCCTTAAGTCTTTCGTACCAGCAGCTCAATTACCCGGGTACAAAAACTACATGAATGAATTCCGTAGAATCAGATCAGAGATGTTCTCCCAGGAGGTAGCTTCCAACCTCAGTAAAGCGAAGGTAGAGTTTGACGTTGCTATACTGGAAAAAAACCTGGAACTACAGGAAGCTCAAACCCAACTGCACCAAAGGCTGAATCAGGGGCTGTTGATCATTCTAAGCTTAATCACCGCGGCTGCTTTGATTATCTATCTGCTTTGGCGCAAACAGCGCAGCCAAAACAAGGCGCTCTTCCAGTTAAATCAGGATTTGACCGAAAAGTGGAAGATCAGCAATCTGCAGGCTTACCAAAAGCACGGCGACTTATTCCAGGACATCCATAGCATCATGGAAGACAAAAAGCTGTACGCCAACCCCGATCTGACCATAAATACGCTTGCCTCAGCTATTGGCAGCAATCAAAAGTATGTAAGTGAAAGCATCAATACGCACCATGGGGGCAACTTCTTCCAGTTTGTTAATGCTTACCGCATAGAACATGCCAAACAACTGCTGCTCCGGCAACCAGAGCTTACCATGGATGCCATTGCTGATTCTTCCGGGTTCAGTAGCCGGTCTACCTTTTACCGGGCTTTCAAAAAAGCTACAGGGATGTCGCCCGGAGCTTATGCCGAGCAGGGCAAGTATAAACAACTATGAAACAATGTTTTATAACAAATATACAGCTATTTTTTAGCCTTCCTGTTTTTTTGTATATTTGGCATCAGAATTGGACTCCAGCCGCTTACACCTATCCCTCCCCAATCATCCAAAACTAGATGTTTCTTTGAGTAAAGTGTCTTATGATTACGCCAGGTAAACTTTACTTATATTGTTTATAATTGATATGCACAAATTCTATGCAACCAAAAGACAAAATTCTCCTCATTGAGGACGAAACATCCATACGGGAAACACTCGAAGATTTAATGCTTGCCCGGGGCTATGAGTATGTCAGCTTTGACAATTCAGAAGATGCCTACCTCTACTTAATGAACAACCACGATATTGATCTGATCCTTAGTGATATTATGCTGCCGGGCCGTAGTGGGCTGGATATGCTGGACAGTATCCGGAGCCGGTCTGATTTTGACCTCATACCCGTGATTCTGCTCACCGCCAAAGTCGAAGAGGAGGATGTCCGGAGAGGGATTCAAAAAGGAGCAGACGACTATATTCGTAAACCCTTCAAAACCAAGCACCTCTACGCAGCGATTGCTACACAACTGGAGCGTTATAAGAAACTCAGAACCTCACAGCAACGCATCAAAGATACCGTTGATGTGCAGGACGAGCTGCTCGAAAGTATAGCGGTTATCAACAGCCACTGGGTGCGGGCTCCGCTAACCAATATTTTTGCCCTGCTCAATGTAGCAGAGGAACAAGGGCAGCCTATCAAAGACCAGGAGCTCAAATATATGCGTGCCCAGCTGGAAACACTGGACGAAATGCTCAAAGCGGTAGCCGCTCAGGTCAATGGCTACCGGGCAAGTGGAAGTTTCCGCTTCCGGGACTTCCGGCTCCCCTCGCCGGAAGCAAACATTGTTGCCGTGGATGATGACCCTATGCAACTGACGCTCTTAAAATTCCTTTTCAGGAAACACCTGCCTGATGCCAATCTTACCTGCTACAGCAGTCCGGAAGAAGCTCTGGAACGCATCACTTCTGATGCGACGCGCCCTGACCTCCTGATCACCGACCTGCAAATGGGAGACATGAGTGGTTTTGACCTGGTAGAACAGTTGGTGCAGCAAGAGATTCACCTACCCGTTTTCATCCTGACCAGCAGCATGCATGCTACTGATATCGAGAGGGCTATGCAGTACAAGAATATTTATCAGTTTTTGCAAAAGCCTATTGATGGCCAAAAACTCAGGCAGGTTTTTGCTCCGTCTTCCGAACGCAGCGGAAGCATTCAGGCCTGGAGCTCTGAGTAACAGGCTAAGGTCTGTTGCTTACCTGGGATACAAAGCACTAGGGAGCATACTTAAAAATCGCTGAACAAATATGCAAACCAACAATAAAGGCGGTGTAATAGCCCTGGCCCAGCTCATGGACCGCACCGCCAAAACTACGTACTACTTTATCGCTCCTGACAAGAATACCTTTTTCCTTAGCCAAAATTTGAAGCAAGCTCTTTCAGCTTCATCTCAGTGGATTGGCGCTACATCTTTTCTGGCTTTTTTCGATGAAAAGGTAAACCATTGGATAAAAGGACAAATACCAGCTTCAAAAGCGAGTGCCCTGCCAGAGGGGTACAGCACTCCAATAAAAGATACCTCCCCCCCGCTTAAGCTGACGAGCCTGAATCTGACATCATTTCATTTGGGCTCACTGAACTGCAGGATTGGGCTTTTACAAGTAGAATTTAACCTGCCTGAAGTAATCACCACGGGCTATCCACTTGCACCTGAGGCTGTTTTTAAGCAACTCCGTTTTGGCCCTCTTATCGACAGCGGCTTGTCAGGTATATTCTTTACTGATACCAATCAGAGCCGTTCTTATATCAGCCCGGCTTTCAACACATTCCGGGGTTACAGCGCAGAAACCGTACCCATTCCCTGGGAGGAGTCGATCTTAGAACAGGATATGCCACTTGCCATGGCATATTTAGAAAAGATAGCCCAGGATACCACGGGCCAGCCTCATAAAGCGATTTTCCGGCATCAGCATCAGGCCGGGCATATCGCGCACATCATGGCTGTTGCCCAGTGCCGGACCACCTTCGACGGCAGCCCCTCCGGCGAAGTGTTTGGACTGTGGGTGGATGTGACTGAACAGGAAGAATTGAAGAACAAGCTCGAAGTTGCCGTTTTGGAGCAGCAAGCTACAAGTGACTATCTGGAACGCTTGCTGAACGGAGTACCGGAAGCCATCGTGGTACTGGACCAGCATACCGGAACCATTATGGACTGTAACGAGGCCGCGGCCGATAAATTTGGCTACAGCAAACAGGCGCTCATCGGAAAACACCATTCCATCTTACAGGCTACCGGGCAGGATAATCCCATTAGTAAAACTCTTGAGCGGCAATCCAATATATCCGATACTTATACCTTTTTCAGGCATGACGGGTCTTCTATGTACCTTAGTCTCACCTATACTGAAGCCCAGCTTAAAGGCAAAGCGGTCTACATCATGACTTTTGCAGATATAACAGAGATAATAAAGGCGCGAAAAAAGCTCAAACAACAGGAATCCCTCTACCGGCAGCTGATCCAATATTCCAGTGAATACATCACCATTATGCGCCCGGACTTTACTGTGCTATGGTCTTCGGATAACTTTTCTAAATTACTGGGAGTGCCCCAAAAGCAGCTTTTGGGGAAACAGCTAAATACGTTTGCTCATCCAGAGGACAACAAACGAGTAAAGGCGGTATTCAAAAAAGCAATGGAGCACGGGAAAAAGGTCATCAATTTTGAGGGGCGGTTCCATACTGCTAAGGGCGAATATATTTGGATGAAGAGCAGATCCGTTTTACTAACGGACGAACAGGGCGAACAGAGAATATATACTTATCGCCAGGACATCAGCCGGGAAAAAGCCATTGCGGATGAACAGATCGAAATCAGCCGCCTTAAAAGCGAGTTTGTGTCTATAACCAGTCATCAACTGCGGACACCGATTGCAGTATTTGCTTCCAATTTAGAACTGCTGGACGGTCTGCTGAATGAAGAGCATCCGGCTGCCCGGCGCATTCTCAACCGGCTCCAAAAGGAATCTGATCGTATGGTCCACCTGCTGGACGAAGTGCTGCTCATCAGCCGCCTGGAAAGCGGCAGGCTGGAACAAGCAACTCTGCAGAAAGTTGACCTCGTTTCTGTAATCAGAAATTTTTGTGAAAATGGAATGTGCAGTGTTAATCAGGTCCGAACAGTTCTACCTGAAGAGCCAGTATATGCCCGGCTCGACAAGAGCCAGTTTGAACATATCCTGATGAACCTGATCTCCAATGCACTTAAGTATACGCCAAAAGATCATCCAAAACCTGAATTAATCCTCAGGGTGGACAAAGAGCGCAGCGAAGCTATAATAGTTGTTCGTGATTATGGCATAGGTATCCCTAAGGAAGATCAAAGTAAGCTTTTCCGTCAGTTTTTCAGAGCTAAAAATACGGTCAATATCCCTGGTACCGGGCTAGGCCTTTATGTAGTCAACCGGTTTGCTGACCAAAACAACATCAGAATTAACCTGGACAGCCAAATCAAGCAAGGCACCAGGATAGAACTAATCATCCCAACGCTATAAAAAAACAACGATGCACCTTCCCCAACATGAAATCACTCTTCCACCAAATGAAGAGCGGGCACTCCTGGAGACATACCCCTACCTCCAATCCTTACCCGCTTTTCTGTTGCTCTCCTGCGGGCACATATGGGTAAGCCCTGCCCTGGCTTCAGAATATCCTGTACTGGGCGAGCAGTTTTCAATTCACAAACTCACCCGGTTTTTACCAGAGCCTCAGCGCAATATACTTGAGCCTCTGGTCCATGACCGCTATCGGCTGCTGGCCGCTACCTTTGACCAGAAAATCCCGCTACTGCCTCCATTAGACCATACCCTGCTTGCTATTCGTCAACTCTTTTACCATGACGGGCCCAACTGGCTGGGCATACTGTACCCAAGCCAGTTTACAGATCGCCCGAAAGCAGGTATTGCCCCTGCTGTACCACCACCCATCACCAACTTTGAGCCCCTGCTCCAATCCAGTGACATAGGCTTCTGGCAATTTGACGGGCAAACCCGGCAAGTCTATTTTTCAGATGCCATATACAAGTTGCTGGGATATGCACCGGGTGAGCTCAAGTCTCCTGTGGAAGCCATATCCCCCACTGACTATAACCTGGTACGGGTCATTTTAGAAGCCATGATTCAGTATCCCGCCCCTAAAGACAATAAGATAGAAGTTAACTTCTGCCATAAATCAGGATCTTCGATCCCCATTTTATTCACCATCCATGCTGAGGGTACAAGATACCTTGGCACTTATCACAGTGTGGAAGAGTCTGCGGCTCTCCGCAAAGCGCTAAAACGGGTCACCGAGAAAGCAGAACTGAGGGCATACCGGTTTCAGGTTTTGTTTGATACCCTACCTGAGATGGTCTTCATAGCAGATAAACAAACCGGGACAATAATCAACTGCAACCGAGTCGTCAAAGACAAACTTGGCTACGAACCGGAAGAACTAACCGGGCAGCATTTCACTATACTTCTTCCTGAGGGTCACAAAAACGAAGGGCTTGCGAAATTTAATAGTGACAGTACCGCTCATTCCTTTTTGATATTCACCCTACGGACGAAAAGCGGTCAATTGGTAGATACGCAGATTTCAGAGACCATTATTGACCACTATGGGAAACCGGCACGGCTGACTATCTTCTCAGATAAAACCAAGCTTGTGGCAGCCGAACGGCGGGCAGAACGACGGGAACGGCAATACCGGCAGCTCATCAAATACTCCAGCGATGTCATTTCTATCAGCAGCAAAGCATTCCGGATACTTTGGGTGTCAGACAATATAAAAAGTAAAATAGGCTATGCTTCTCATGAAATGATTGGCACCAAACTACTTGACCTGATACACCCGGAAGACCTGCGTGCCGCTACACAGTACCTCCTGCAACAAATTGAGCAGGATCAACCTGAGTTTACCTATACTGCCCGGTACAAACATAAAGACGGGCACTATCTGTGGCTGGAAAACCATACTATCCGCACCGTTGATGACGAAGGTAAGCCTATTGGTATCACCTACAGCCGGGACATTACGGTACAGGTCGAACTACAGGAAAAAAGAGCCGAAATGGACCGCTTGAAGCGCGAGTTTGTCTCCATGGCCAGCCATCAGCTTCGTACCCCCATGGCTGTTTTTGCTGCCAATTTGGAAATGCTCATGGAAGCAGAAGAGGCACAATCCCCTTTCTTGAAGCGTATCCTCTCCCGCATGGAACGGGAATCCAACCGTATGGTTAGCCTGGTGGATGATGTACTTGCGGTAAGTAAGCTCAACTCCAATGAAGAACTACAGGCCAATAAGACTCCTGTCGAAATTGTAAGCTTCCTGCGCCAGATTCTCGCTGATGAATCTTTCTATTTTGAAGAAGCTCCGATTGTGCTCCGTAGCGAAATACAAAGTGGAGAAATTATAGCTGATGAAGAGCAACTGACTCACCTTTTGCAAAACCTGCTCTCTAATGCCATTAAATACTCTGAGCGCCGCGACCCGCCAGAGGTCCACACCTGCCAACTAACAGATGGCAGGATTCAGATCAACATCAAAGACCATGGCATTGGCATTCCTGAAATGGACCGCCCAAACCTCTTCCAGCAATTTCACCGGGCGGCTAATGCCAAAAAAATTGCCGGTACCGGTCTGGGTCTGTATATTGTCAAGCGTTTTGCTGATGCCAACAATATCCACATAGCAGTTAACAGCAAAGAGGATATAGGCACCACCTTCTCCTTGACCTTTAACAACACCTAGCTATGCACGAGCAAACCCAACAAATAAAAGATTCTCCCAATACGTTAGTTCGTTTGCTCAATGATATGTACAGCGCCCAAGGGCAATACGTTAGCCTGCTCTGCACCAGTACCGGACAGCACTTTTGGGAAACCGCTCTGTCTGATCTGTTTAAGGCTCAGCCCGGGGAAGCAGAAATCACAGATGCAGCTGCCTTATTAAAAAAAATAAAACCGGAATACCGCGGCAAAATACAACGCCTGCTTGACCCTGCCTCTACCCTGTACAACAAGCCCGTCAGCATTGAACTAAAGAATGGGCTACAATTCACCGTGCGTAGTTTTCGGTACAAGGAAAGGGAAACCCCTTTTCAGATTTTTGTATGGGGCAGAACAAATTGGGCTTCCAGTTACAATGCCGGGCAGTTGTCCCATTATCCGATGTCCAGCGAGCTGTACGAGGAGCTGCTGGAGGTGTCTCTGGCTGGTTTTTGGGACTGGAATATGGTCACCAACTACGAATACCTCAGCCCCCGTTTCAAAGCTATGTTTGGGTATGAGGACCATGAAATGGAAAACCATCCCAGTGCCTGGCAAAAGCTAATTGATCCGGAAGATGCTAAGGTGATGTTTGCTGAGTTTGATAAGCACATTGAGAGTAAAGGAGCTTACCCGTTTAGTGTACAGGCCCGCTATCAGCACCGGAAAGGTCATTTTATTTATATTTTATGCAGTGGCAGGGTAATCAGCTGGGGAGAAGATGGCAAGCCACTGCGGGCTATTGGCACACACGTAGACATTACAGAGCAGGTAAAGACGCAGAAAGCACTGGAGGAAAAACAAATCGAGTACCAAAAGCTCATAGAATATGCTTCTGATATTGTGGTCATCACAGATGCCCAGGGGCAAATCGAATGGGTTTCGGATAATGTGGAGCGGCAACTGGGGTATACCCCGGCAGCCGTTCAGGAAAACCGTTTCTTCCTTGCCTATCTGCACCCCGATGACCAGGACCGTGTGCTGGCAGAGGTAACATCATTTGCAAGCAATAAAGAGGAAGAAGGCACTTATACCGCCCGGCTGCTTAACAAAGATGGCATATACCGATGGTATGAGGTCTTTCTGCACTTCTTCTATAACGAAACCCGGCAGTTTGAGCGGGTATTCAACTACTGCAAGGATATCCACGAAGCAAAAATAGCCAATGAGGCTCTTGCTGCTCAAAAGGAAGAATATGCTAACCTGATCGAGTACTCTGCGGACATCGTAGTCATTTATGATGAGTACTTCCGTATATCCTGGGTCTCCAACAATATTGAGTACCGGTTTGGGTATAAGCCCGGGGAGGTCCTCGGTCAATCCTATTCGGCATTCATACCCCCTGAGCAGGAGCAGGAAATAATACTCATGTTTCAGAAATGGATAAAAGACCGTGTCGATACCGCCGAATACACCGGGCGTTTCAGGTTGAAATCCGGAGAAATGCGCTGGTTTAATGTTTACCTCCGCTTTTTTTATGACGAACATGGCAAACCGGAAAAGGTCATTAATTACTGTAAAGATATCCACGAACAGCGCACCGCGCAGCAAGAGCGGGAGGCCCTCAACCAGCTCAAATCAGAGTTTGTCTCTATGGCGAGCCATCAGTTCCGCACACCTATGGCCGTATTCGCAGCCAACCTGGAAATACTTCAGGGCATGGAACAGGCAGAAGACCCTTTAGTCAGGCGCATCCTGGACCGGATGTCTATTGAGTCAGACCGGATGATCAAGCTGGTTGACGACGTTCTCCTGGTCAGCAAAATGGATGCTAAAGGTGAAACTGCCAATCCCGAAGTCGTTGACCTCATCGAATTGGTGGAAAACCTGATTCAGCAGCTTTTGCCCGGACTCGGTGACCGCTCCATAGAGCTGGACACTGCGCTGGAGCACGTAACTGTAAAAGCCGACCGTACCCAACTGGAACATATCCTCAAAAACCTTTTAGAAAATGCTGTTAAATACTCTCCCGGTAAAGCAGACCCTGTAATTACAATATGGGAAGCACCATCAGGTGAAGTACAAGCCGCTGTAACCGATTTTGGCATGGGTATCCCTGAAAATAATATTGAGGGCCTGTTTCAGCAGTTTTTCCGGGGAGACAACGTCAAAAATATTGTAGGTACCGGGCTGGGGCTGTATGTCGTCAAGCGGTTTGCAGACCTGAACCATATCAAAGTGGAAGTGCGCAGCAAGCTCAAACAGGGCACCACTTTTACCCTTACTTTTCAGGAAGAGTAAAAAAATTCCACTTTCCCACTCACCCTTTCCCATTGCCAAACGATAGTATAGGTAAAACAGCCACCTATGCCAATCAGTGCTAACAGTACGGACGAAGAGCTGCGGCGGGCCTGCCTGAAGGGCGACCGGCGGGCGCAGCAAGCGTTGTACCAAAAGTACTATGGCAAGCTATTGGGTATCCCGATGCGCTATACAGGCAATCAGGCAGAAGCTAAAGATTTGCTCAATCAGGCATTCCTTCAGATTTTCCGGAGCCTGCCAGACTACACCGATTCCGGCAGCTTTGCGGGGTGGATGTCTACCATTACCTTCCGGGTGACGATGGACCACCTGCGCATGGAGCAACGCTACCGGGAACGCTACCGTATGGAAGTGCCTGAGCGGACCGCCATTGACAGCCGTATTGAGGGACAGCTTGAGGCAGCCGATATCTTCCGCTGCATACAACAACTGCCCGATTACCTGAGGGTAGTATTCAGCCTGTACGTCATAGATGGCTACCAACACAAAGACATTGCAGCCATGATCGGTATCACTACCGATACCAGTAAATGGCGCCTGCGCAAGGCCCGCCAACTGCTGCAGGCTGCCCTGGAACAAGATTATTTAAACAACGATCAGTCGGCATGAAAGACGAAGCACAACAACCTTGGGAAGCACAAGTGCGCCGGGTGGTCGAGACGCACGAATTTGACTACGACCCGGCAGCCTGGGCGGGTATGGAGCAGCTCCTGGACAGCACTCCGCCCGCCGCAGGTAGCAATGCTGGAAATTGGTGGGCAAGCGCCTGGAAATGGCTGCTGCCGGCCGGCTTGATCCTGGCAGGGGGGATGTGGTGGATGGTGAACCGGCCAGTGGCGCCTTCATTGCAGGGGAGCTTGCCGGTAAGCACCGGAAAGGAGGATATTCAGCCTGATAAAGACAGGGAGAACGATGCAACCCTTTCAGAAATACCGGAGCGGGAAAACAACCTCAATCCGGGCATAACTTACATAAAGCCTGTTCGGACCATCCCGGTTACACCCTTTCGTATCGTAGCTACCTATGACCCTGGCTTGCCTGCAGTAAAACGGGTACTTCCTCCGGAACTCCCATTGTTACCCGCACGGCAGCTGCCAAAAGTTCTGATGCCAACGACCGTAAAGCAAGAGCCCATGGAAGTTGGGTTCAAAAGAAAGCGCAACCGAAAAGCCCTGTTCCCGGAAATTTTTGAAAGCTACTAGTGCGACTAGACCGAACTAATTGATAGTATTTCCACGCTTAAGCCTTGTCGGGTGCGTAGCCTTTAACTATCAAAAATTTACGGCTCAATCCACTAGTATCCCGTACTAAACATGACCCGATATGAAAAGATACCAATTGCTGTTTTACTTCTTTCTATTATCCGGGATCGGTTTCAGCCAGGAAGCAGCCCTATCCCGCTGGACAGTAGGCCTGGAGACCGGGCTTAATTTCAGAGTAAGCTGTCCGGAATGCCCATTCGATGGTCATGACCACCTGGGTGATGCCGTACCGGTTGCAGCTCGTACTTCTTATCGGTTGTTACCATGGCTAAGCATGGAGGGCGCTTTTAGCTATCAGCCGGCCCGGTACAGCCAACTGGCTGGGCTCAATTCGGGGGTGGGCGTTTATGACCTGGAGTTTCGTCTGCCAGCATTGCACCTCACCGCAGGGCCAAGGATTCAGGTACGGATAGGGCAGGGGGACCTGGGGCTGGAATACCGCATGGGATTGCTTACTTACACTCAATCGGTGCAAGTACAAAACAACACAGGGTACGCACAACGCTTCAGCTACGACTGGCAAACCGCTATTGCAGAAGCCTGGCGCCTAAGCTATACCTACTGGCCTACCGCCCGCATTGCGGTATCCGTCAACTATGAGCTGTTCACTTCACGGAGTGGGGAATACCTGAACCTGGACGCCCGGTCGGCCGAACGCTTGCCTGACAGCCCCGCTCTGCAAGGTGCACTTCAGCCCCCCACAGATACATTTTGGTTCGACAATTTTCATTTTTCTAACCTCCTGATAGGAATTCACTATCGGCTGTAAAACCTTGAATGATGGAAAAATATCTATTCCTGCTGTTCATAATATGGAGCTTTATTCTGCCTAATTCCAGCTTTGCCCAAAAAGAACCTAGTGCAGGGCTGCGCCTTCAGGTACATGCTCCGGTGGTCCATTGGCTGCAATTTGGGCAGGGCTCTGGGGCTGCAGCATGGGCAGCAATTCCACTTTCCACCCAAGGCAGCCTTGAATTTTCGCTGGGCTATCAGCATTTCAGTGGTTATCAGCGTGGCTTAATTACAATCAATGAAACCATTAACCCATACGAATACTGGCGGTCCACACACAACTTGCAGCTTGATGGCATAACGTTCTTTTCAGCAGGGATTAGTTATGAATACCAACTGACTGATAGCCGGTGGTCTGTTCTTACAGGAGTTCGTTTGTCCAGGCTTATTCGCTCGGAAGGCTTTCAGCAGATCAGTACCAGGTACCAGCAACAGCGCATACAGTCCAGTTCATTCATCAACTCGTTGAATGTTGATATAGATCAGAACCATCAAAGTCGGGGCCACACTCAGGCTGCCGCCCCCCTTAACGAAGAACAGTTAAATTTTTTCGATTGCGGGCTGCAGGCTGCACTAAGGTACCGGCTTGTAAAAGGGCTGACCGCAGAGGCAGGTATTTACCAGGGGTTAATCAATCGGTGGTCCGACAACTACAGCGACCTGAAAAAACTTCACATCACCTCATTCAGCCTGGGGCTTTCTGCCCGGATTTTTTAAACCCGAAATCTATGAAAAAGCTAATGCTATTTTTAGCCATACTGAGTTGTACAACCTGCCAGGAACCTACTCTTGAGGTACGAATGACTCAGCAAAGGGATTCCTTTTATTTCCGGTTTGAAGTAAAGGATACGATATCCGAAGACTATCAATATGTGGATTACACGCTGGGAGACTCGATATGGATATCCGACCGCTTCGATACCGCCTACCACTATATCACCTGGCACAATCAACTTGAAAACATAAACAGCACCTATTATTTCCAAACGGGAGTGTCAGAGGTCCGATCTTTCTCGGTTAGCGAACCTCTTTTTGGCTTTGGTTTTGCAATTCCTGGGTTGGAGCCAGGGAAAATACCCTCGGAAGCAATACTTGAGGACTTTTTTTACCCGGGCCGTAGCATCCCCTTTGGTCTGGGGCCTGAAAAAGTAAATGCCCTTTTAAGGTTGCAGATTGGTAATCCTGCCTTTGGTCTCCCTTCCCAAACGGTATTTCTATATGAACCCTACGGTGAACTAGTGATTCAGGAGGTGGAAGACTATGAAATGCAATACCGCACCTGGCCCGAAGAGGTACGCAGAGGCAAGCGTATTACCTCCACCTTTGAAGGTGGCATTGGGGTATACGCACCTCAACCATCTGTAGATGCTGTTTCGTATACCGATATTGCCATTGACCTTCGAAACGGGGAAGCCGTATTCTTCATGCCATACGAGTAGTTCACCTCCATCAGATGCGCACCATAAAACCATGAGTTATGACAAGACTATTTCTAATTACAGTACTACTTGCTCTGCAAGCCTTTGGGCTCTTCGCCCAGCCCATTTCCTTCGGGCTTACCCCACGGCTGGTAGCACCGGTTGTAACCGACGCTAAAATCGGTCAGGGCTGGGCGGCAGAAGCCTGGTCCAAAGTCGAAATCGGCCCCGGCAACGGACTAAAGTTAAAATTGGGCTACCAGCAGATTGGCGATTATAACAGCGCGGTGGAAACGAAGCGCACCTATGTTTTTCCTGACCGCACCATTAGACAAACAGAGTCCGCAAGAATAAAGGGGCTGGAGACCTGGTATGTGGACCTCTCTTTCTGGCAGTATACCTGGGACATCAAAAGCCGATGGTCCTTTGAGCTGGGGGCACGGTATAGTTTTTCCACCCAGGCCCGGGGACCATATGAATTTAGGCAATCCCTGGGCTTTGGATCAGGGCGGTTCTTCAGTGGAGGCTTTGGTGAAGAGATGCTCAGAGGGCATGACTTTGGGCTCCACCTTTCCGGCGCATTTGAGCTCTTCGATGGATGCTGGCTGGAAGCACAAGCTTATCAGGGGCTGCTCAATCAATGGAAGGATTTTGAGGATTTCGAAGGCCCCACTGTTTACGTCACTACGCTATCTGTCGGGCTGGCTTTCCGGCTGTTCTAAACCAAGTTAATCATGAAGAATCTATACTACTTTTCGCTCACACTTGTGATTGCTGCGCTTGCTTCAAACTGTGAAAAGGAACCACCCCTGATCACTTTTGAAGAAGTTTATGTATCCCCTGTTTACACCCAGTTTGAATACCGGGATACGGGACAGGTCGATTACACCCTTCAGGAATACCGCCTGGGCAGCTTTCTGAATTCGGACACCCCGGTCTACCAATGGAACGAATGGGTCAAAGTTACCAGTCGGGGACCAGCGCTCTTAGTAGACATCAGAGAACGGTTGGGCTGGAATAATTTTTACCGATTTGGGCTGGAGTTTTGGGCAACACCGGGGGAAGAGGCCCTGTGGTCGGAAGCCCATTTGAAGAAAATGTTTGAACCGGGCAGTACTTTTTCATTCGGAGAGGGGCCTGGAAAAGTAGACCTCAGTTTTGCGCACCGGGACCCGGATTTTTTCGAGGATGAGCGCTCAAAAGCTTCTTTTCTGAAGCAGCCTGACGGGCAATTGTCCGTTACACAAACCGAAGAATACAGCTACACCTCACCCGGACAGGAAACGGTTAGGGGCATGCTGGTGCACTGCACTTTTGAAGGCAGCATCGGACAGTATGACCGGTTTGAAGGGGCCTGGCTTGATGATTTTACCACCAATACTGCACTGGAAATCAGGGAGGGGAAAGCTACCTTTTTTGTCGCTTACCGATGATGGTATACAAACTACTTTTATGCCCGTTTGTAAAGTATTTAGAGATGAGACCGTGCTACTTCTTCGGCCCTATTTGGTATTCAAATGAATACACGGCCTTGGACAATGTCAGATAAAAACCTTATCTTGATGGAAACTTTAAACTATGAAGCAACTGACCGCTCTTTTGTTGCTGCTCTTGGGTTCTGTCCCTGTAGTCGCCCAATCTTTTTCCGCTGGCTTGTCTCCCCGTCTAATGGCTCCAATTGTAACGGATGCAACAATAGGGCAGGGATGGGGCGCAGCAGTGTGGTCGAGGGTTGAGCTGGACGATGGCAAAGGCCTGGCACTACAGTTGGGATGGCAGGAAATCCGTGGCTATAACAGCGCGGTGGAAATTCTGGACACACGGGTGCTGCCGGAAGGGAATACCTGGTGGCTTGAAGAAACAGCCCGGTTGAAAAGATTGCAGATGTGGCTGATCGACCTCTCTTTCTGGCAACAAGCCTGGAACGAGAACAGCCCCCTGACTCTGGAAGCGGGCATGCGCTACAGCTTTGGCGTAACGGGCACCGGGAATTACCAATTCAGGAATATTTACAGTATTGGAGGAGCTACAACGGTCAGTCGCCGGGGCCTGGGGGAAGAAGTACTCCGGGGCCACGATTTGGGCATTCGGATTGCGGGCTATTATAAATTACAGGAAAGGCTCTCACTGGAAGCAGAAGCTTATCAGGGCTTTCTTAATCAATGGGAAAACTTTGAAGGGTTCGCAGGGCCTACAACGTATGTGACCACCTTTTCCATTGGGCTCGCCCTGCGGCTCTATCAAACTAAGTCATTATGAGAAGCTTGCTTTACACTACATCACTAATCTTATCATTGGCTATGGCCTGGAGTTGTCAGCAGGAACCGGAGCTCATAGTACACGAATCCAGCTACATACCTCCCCTGTATACCCAATTGGAATACCGGGACACCGGGCAGATTGATTATTCCGCTCAGGAATTCCGCCTATCTCTCCCTTTTATTGGCGATACCTATAACTATGGCTGGTACGACGGCCCTGTAACAACGGCGGAAGGCCCCGCGATGCAAATAAACATCGTACATGACACCAATTGGTTTGTGACTTATTTATTTGGGGTTAGGTTTTGGGCAGACTCAGAAGAGGAAAGCCTATGGACCGCAGGCCACCTCAAAAATATGTTTGAACCCGGGCGGGTCTTCCTGTTTGGGCAAGGCCCGGGGAGAGTAGACCTCAGTTTTGCCCACGAGGGCAGGATCACCCATGTCGATCAGCGTTCAAGAGCCTCCTACCTGGAAGAACCGGAAGGTCAGCTGCAGATAGTCAGTACAGAAGACTACAGCTACCTGCACCCCATTGAGGGACATATAGAGGGCCTGTTGGTCCACTGTACTTTTGAGGGTAAACTGGGACTGTACGATCCGGCACTGACTCCTGTGACAGAGCACTTTAAAACGGACGCAGCGTTAACTCTTAAAAATGGGACAGCTGCCTTTTTGGTCACGTATGAATGAAGCTTAAAACAGACATGGGCAAGCTGTACATGGCGCTCTTAGCCCCTCCTGCAGCAAGAAATGGCTCATTTAACAGCCAATCCTTTCCGGGCAAGGCACCAAAACGAGTTTCAGAGATAAATCAGGGCATACCTGAACAAGTACAAGCCGAATTGGTATAACCAGTATCCGCCCATACCGGAGTTTCAGACTGTAAACGCTATTCCTTACTTTTGCAGCCGGACCCCGAAAACTGCTGCTGATGAGAAACTGCCTTTTCCTTTTACTGTTTATGCCTGCTTTCCTTTCTGCCCAGGTCGTCAATACCGAAAAGCTCCGTTCCACCAATGAAGACGGCTGGCTGGCAGAAGCAGGATTGGATTTCGGGCTCACCCGCAACAAAGCCGGGCAAACCCTTAGCCTGGGCAGCCGCCTCAGGTTGGAATACGATACAGACAAAAGCCGTTGGATGGTGCTGGGTGCCTACAACCTTACTCAGTTTAGAAATGTGGAAGACCCTGGCAGCGTGCCCCGCAATTTTGCCAACAATGCCTTTGGGCACCTGCGGTACAACTACCTCGCTAATGACTGGCTGACCTGGGAGGCCTTTACACAATTCCAATACGACCAGATCCAGCAAATTGATGCAAGGGTGCTGACCGGTACAGGCCCCAGGGTGAAACTGCTGCGCACGGATAGCAGTCAGTTGTTCTTTGGGCTACTGTATATGTATGAGCACGAAGCCTCCACGGATGTTTTTGAAGTGCCGGAAGAACGGAGCGTGAATGTCTACCTGTATGACCACCGCCTGAGCACCTACCTGTCCGGTGGTTTTCAGGTCACGGAGACCTTCAACATCAACCACGTCACCTATTTTCAGCCCAACCTGGCTGACTTTGGCGACTTCCGGATCTCCTCCGAAACAAGTTTAACCTTCAAAATCAGTGAAAAACTAGCGTTTCGGACCTATTTCCAGCTGATGTATGACGAGCGCCCGCCGATACCTGTACCCAATACAATGTATAGCCTCAGCAATGGCCTGGAGATTGCGCTTTAACTTTCGGTTTTACTGACTGAAACTGTATCTTTACGGCTCATTAAGATTGCACAACGTCAAATATGCGCCAGGAGAACTACTATTTAGAGACAGAGCTTCGCTCTTACTTTTCCACTAATCCCGGCCTGTTCCAATTTATTGAACAAGCAGCATCCGATGGAATTTGGTACTGGGACCTTGAAAACCCGGAGGAAGAATGGATGAATGCCCAGTTTTGGCGTACCCTGGGCTATGATCCAAATATAATGAGCCACACTCCTCGGTCTTGGCAGCAGCTGGTGCACCCTGATGATCTCTCCCCATTATTGGATGATGCAGAAAAAGCATTAAAAGACCCGTTGTTCAAATTTGAGCGCAATGTCCGCTACCGGCATCAAAAAGACTACTGGGTTAGAGTCAGGTGCTTCGGGATTGTTCTGAAAGACGAAGCAGGCAACAATACACGTATGCTAGGCGGCCACCGCTACCTCGGTGCCGTCCCTGACAGCACAAAGCTTCAACTACCAGAAGACTTTTTGCATCATCTCCTCCCCAACCTCCCCGGTGAGTCTTACAAATACCGCCTTTACCCGGATGGCAGCGATGAGTTTTCGTTCTTCAGCCCGGGTGTTAAAGCAATCTTCGGGATCCCTGATGATATTAATACCATCACAGAAACCCATGAAATCTGGAAGGCCGTACATCCCGAAGATGTGACCAAGCTGGAAACCGCTATTCAAACCTCGGCTGACAATCTGAGTTTGTTCCAGCTCGAATGGCGCATCCGTACAAACCTGATCACCAAATGGATCAGTACAACTGCACAGCCTCACAAAAACAATGACGGCAGCGTAGAATGGTATGTTTTTGTTAGTGACATTACAGACCGGAAAAAGGCAGAAGCGGCACTGCATACACAGCTCCATATGCAGGAAACCCTGCGTGAGATTTCCACACAGCACATCAGCCAGCCGTTGGAAGATGCCGGTGTGACCATTAATCAGGCACTGGATGTCATCGGGCGCTTCGTCAACGCAGACCGGGTCTATATTTTTGACTACGACTTCAAAAAGCAAACCACCAGCAATACGTATGAGTGGTGCGCGGAGGGTACCGAACCTGAAATTGATAATCTTCAGGATGTCCCCATGAGCCTCTTCCCGGACTGGCTTACCGCGCATCTCAACGGTGAGGTTATGCACATTCCGAACGTACAGCAGTTGCCTCATAACGGGCTCAGGGAGGTACTGGAACCACAGGGCATCAAAAGCCTGCTGGCAGTCCCCATGTATCAGGGCGACCGCTGCGCCGGTTTCGTGGGATTTGATTCTGTAAAAAGCTACCACGTTTATACCAAGCAGGAAATGGAATTTCTTCGCCTTTCTGCTCAGGTACTGGTCAATATCCTTTCCTATACAGAGGAACGCGCCAAGCTGCTGGCCAGTCAGCAGGAACTTCAAAAACTTACCCAGAATGCACCAGGCGCTATCCTGAAGTTGCAAATGACGCCGGAAGGCAAGTTCTCTGTACCATTCCTAAGTGAAGGTGCCCGCCGTCTTATCCCCAATTTAAACCTCGACCAGGTACAGAACAACCTTGAAGAGCTCCTGCTCCATATCTACCACGAAGATCTCAGCGGCTTTTACCATAACCTGCTGATTTCCTCTGAGCAGCTTTCCAAGTTCTATATGGAATACCGGGTTAGGGCTCAGGCTGAAACGCTGCGCTGGCACCGTATTGATATGCGCCCGGAGCGGGAGCCCAATGGCGTCATCACCTGGTACGGTATTGTGCTTGATGTCTCTGAGCAAAAAGAAATGGAACAAATCAAGAATCAGCACCGCGAACTCAAAGACAAATACAACGAAGTAGAAAATTTCGCATTTATCGCTTCTCATGACCTCAAAGAGCCGCTACGGACTATCAGCAGCTTTAGCAGGCTACTCAAAAAACAGTATAAAGACCAACTGGACAAAAATGCTAACGAATACCTGCAGTTTATCTCTGATGGAAGTATACGGATGAGCAAACTGATTGATAGCTTGCTGGAGTTCAGCCGTTTGGGTAAAAACAGTACGCAGGAGTATATCAATTGCGAATCTGTGGTCCGGGCTATTATGTCAGACTATGATACGATCCTGCAGGAAACCAACGCGAAAATCACTTTCTCCGGCCTACCCGAAATACGGGGTTATCCTATTGAGTTCCGGCAACTCATACAGAACCTCATTAGCAATGCCATAAAATTCAGGAAACAGGACGAGCAACCTTTGGTACACCTTAGTGCCGAGCCTCACGAGAATGGATGGTTATTTGCTGTGCGGGACAACGGTATAGGTATTCCTAAAGAACACCAGGAACGGATCTTCGAGATTTTCAGCCGGCTCCATAGCCGCAAAGACTATGAAGGGACCGGCATCGGACTGGCTAACTGCAAAAAAATGGTGGACCTTCACAATGGCGATATTTGGGTGGAGTCAGCACCCGGGGAAGGCAGTACCTTTTATTTTACAATTCCCCACCAGGAGTAATGCCCTTATCTCAGCTTCTCATTATTCGCGTGCCGGTCGGCATCCCGCTTCGTCTTTTTGGCAAGGTTCTGGTATAGCGCTTCGGTGAGGTCCACGCCGGTCTGATTCGCAAGGCAGATCAGTACAAAGAGTACATCCGCCATTTCATCTGCCAGTTGTTTCGGGGCAGCCTCGGCATCCTCCGGGCGCTTGAAGCTTTGCTCACCGTACAGCCGGGCCATCAGCCGGGCCATTTCTCCTACCTCTTCCATAAGCACTGCGGTATTGGTAAGCTCATTGTAGTAGCGCACGCCGATGGTCTTGATCCACTCGTCTACGGTGGCTTGGGCTTCGCGCAGGGTCAGTTCTTGCGGCATAGGGTTATTCGCGGTTTTTGCTGTCAATGAAAATGGTGACCGGTCCATCATTGAGCAGGCGCACTTTCATATCCGCACCAAACTCACCCGTCTCCACCGTACGGCCGGAAGTGATTTCCAGTATTTTGATAAACTTCTCGTACATCGGTATGGCATATTCCGGCCGGGCAGCTCCCATAAAAGAAGGGCGGTTGCCTTTTTTTACGCTGGCGTGCAGAGTAAACTGGCTGACCGCCAAAATATCGCCGTCCACATCTTTAACGGAGTGGTTCATCTTGCCTTCCTCATCGCTGAAGATGCGCATTTTGGCAATCTTACTGGCAAGCCACTCCAGGTCTTCATCCGTATCCTCGTCCTCAATGCCTACAAACAGGAGCAGCCCGTGCCCAATTTCACCGACGATCTTTTCGTCTACCGTTACCGATGCTTCACTAACACGTTGCAGAATAATTCGCATAAATTAAGTGTGGTTTTTGTTTGAACAGGCTAACTTTAGGATAGTTCTGGTTCGACTCAACATCCAAATCTGCCCTTATGAACTACCGTCAATATCTCACCGTTCTTTGCGCACTGTCTTTACTTTCTTCCTTACAGGCACAGTGGATGCCCCGCCAAATCCTCCACCCCCTCAACCTGATAACAGTAAAGGCCATGCCGGCAGACCTGAATAATGATGAAAAAAAGGACCTTGTGCTTCTGTCAGAATCGCCCAACCGCCTATCCTGGCAAATCAGCCTGAACACCCCGGAAGCGTACGAACTGGCACTGGTAGTATCTACTACAGCTACCGTCAATGATGCCACCACCGGTGACTTTGATCAGGATGGCGATCCGGATATCATCGCTTCTGTCGATAATCCCGCCCGCCTGGTGTGGTATGAAAACACCGGACTGGAGGGGCAGGAGCGTTTCGGGCAGGAGACCACCATTTTGCAAGGCGAATCCATGGAAGGGCTACAGCTCGCTGACCTCAATACCGATGGCTGGCCGGATCTCATTTTTACCGGCTTTCTGAATGATGTGCCACCTGATTTTGCATTCCATATCATGATGGGGACCGGGCCGGGGACATACAGCCCGGCAGTCAGTGCCCCTTTCCGGGTGCCAATTGGGCTAGCCGAATTTCCTCCTTACTTCTTCTTCCAGCCGGAAGTTACACAGCCTGTTCTACATATCTACGGGCGATTTAGGCCCGACGGAGGGAACATGCAATCGGCCCGGATCACCTTTAATTACGATGATTTATCATTTGCTGATTTTATGCCCATTGATGATGTGAACTTCCAAATCCGGGATATGGCAGATATTGATCAGAACGGCAGTCCCGAACTACTGGGCTCGGGCTTTCAGGAGGGGATTTTCTATTACACCTTTATTGATGGTGTATGGGAAAGGCGTACAGTCTACAGCAGTCCGCTGGCCAACAGTTGGGGCTCCAAATTCCATGATGTAGATGCTGATGGGCTGACGGATATCGTTTTCGGGCTGGACACCCTGATCAATCCGCCATTTTTTCAACCGGAGCGGCTGTCCTGGGTCAGGCAGACGGCACCTCTGGAATTTGGTATCATACAGCCACTTACAGCTGGTGTACCAAGTAATGCGGTGTTCGATTTTCAACCTATTGACGGGGACACGCTCCCTGACCTGCTGTTTTACTACGAAGACGAACTGCGCCCCGGCTATCAGTCCCGCCTGGCTGATGGCAGCTGGTCGAACAACCGGTATTTTCCAGCCGGCCTAATCCCTGACCACTTCGTAGCAGGTGATGCAGATGGGGACGGAGACACCGATCTTCTCGCTTCCGATATTATCGCGAATACCATTTTCAGCTTCCGTCAGGAAGCAGGAGCGCTCCGGTCTGTGCACATTGAGCGGGCCAACCTACCGCTATCCGCTTACATCAGCGGGGGCGATTTTGATGATGATGGAGACTTCGATTTATTGGTAAGCGAATCCCGTCCATTACCTGATGGGCAAGTCTACTGGATGGAGCGAAGTAACGGGACCTGGGAAGAACACCCAATTGATGAGGAGCAGTATGCTCTGCCTTTCCTTTTACCTCAGGATATGGACGGGGATGGCGATTTGGATATCGTTGCCAGCAGTGGCGTTCATGCGGTGATTTATTACCAAAATCTGGGCGGTGGAAATTTTGGCGAGCGCACCACCGTAAGTACCACGCCAAGTTACCGTTTTGCCATGCTGTCCGATTGGGATGGGGACGGTAGCCAAGACCTCATTGCCCGACCTGTTGGCCCGTTTGATCAGGTGACCCTGCACCGGTGGAATGGAGATGGGTTTGATGAAGCCATACCTCTTACGCCTGCAGGCACCGGAGCACCGGAATTACCTGCGCCCTTCGATATCAATGAAGATGGTATGCCGGAGCTTGTCGCTTCTTTTACTTCTGAAATCCGGTTTTGGGAGCATGAGCCGCCCGGAGCACTATCTAATACCTTGTTGCTTGACCTTCCCTTCAGCACAGATACCGGGCGCTTTTTTTCGGCTGATCTCAATGGGGATGAAGAAACGGACCTGTTTTTCCTTGCCCTCAATCCCGGTCAGACGACTTCCCTGTATTGGCTAATGGGCCCGGCTGACCTGAACAGCCTGGATTTCCAATCCATAACGCTTGATTCTTTGGGGTATGCCTCAGTGGCCCATCGCGCCCCTGTTTTCAGCACGGTTCCGGACCTGGTCACCTTGCATGAGCACGACCGCACCCTACGCATTTTTGCCAACGGAATGGGCCCCGTACCGGCTCATGAGGCACCCGATAGAGGAAAGGAAGTCAAGGTATTCCCAAATCCCGCCAGCGATTATTTTGAACTACAGGCAGAGGGAATAACGATCCGGCAAGTGGATATTTTCAATGCACAGGGGCAGTGGATGCATACACAGGTACCGGAAACCCATCCTATAGTCATCCGAACTTCGGGCTGGGCGCCCGGGCTTTACTTCATCCGGGTAAGCGATGAAAAAGGTGCAGTAAAAACGGTGAAAGTAGTGATATCCAGATAGACAAGCTTTAAAATAACCGCCCCTGTTCCCCAACCTTCTCATGCAGGTCAGGCGTATTATTGCGCACGTTGTTCACGCGGTCGGATACCTGGTACTTCTTGAGCAGGCCATCCGGTGGCGGCTGCAGCATATTCATGACTTCCTCCACATTTAGGTCAGCAATCCAGCGCTGCTGTGCTTTGGGCGTAGGCAGCAACAGGGGCATTCGGTTGTGCAGGGGTGCAACTTCAGCATTAGGAGGCGCCGTGATAATGGAAAAGGTCTTAACCGCGTAGTCGCCATCGTGCCAGATATCCCATATCCCGGCCATCACAAGCAGGCTATCATCTTTAGGCAGTATCCGGAAGGGCGTTTTCTGTTTGCCCTCAGTGCGCCATTCGTAAAAACTATCCGCGATAACCAGGCAGCGCCGTTTGCGAACAGGCACCCGGAAGGAAGGCTTGGCGCCAATGCCCTCCATACGTGCGTTGATCAGCTTGGAAGCATTACTGCTGTCCTTTGCCCAGTGCGGAATCAGGCCCCAGCGGTAATAGTTGAGCCGGCCGGGCTCCTCGTTCGTCAGCACATAGGCATGCTGCGTGGGGGCGATGTTAAAACTCAGTTTCAGGTTTTCCCCGGTCTCAATATCGCCCAGCTGCTGCCTGAGCTTCTCGGGAGAGGTCACAAATGAGAAACGTCCGCACATGTTTGCACTTTTTTGTTCGCTATGGAGTTGGAGCCCGGGTTTGTAAAAATCACTTTATCAGCGTATTCCGGTTTTATCCACAGGGTTATGCTATTTCAGATCGTTGGACAAGGCATTATTATTGGAACACAGCGTTGGGCCGCCTTGTTTCCAGGGTTTTCCACACCCCCTTTTCAGGCCCTGCCTAAAGGTAAGAAAACCAAGGGTTCACAAAAACGCTTTTCCACATCAATTGTGGGCCGTGGCCTTAGTAAGTGCCCCAATGGCCCACACTGGCCAAGAATGGTCATCTACCATATATAAATTAGCTTTATACCAATCCGGATTTGGGGATATCCACACCAGTTTTAGACATTCAAATAAGGCCGTAGGAGGGCTTGTGGAAATAAAAGTTACTGAGGCCTGCACTTTTAAACAGGCTGTGGACAAATGGCCTAAAATCCTGACAGATCAGAGATAAGCAGTGTGTAAAACAGGTGTAAACTCCGAAGGCCTGATGTTAGCAATGGATTTACCTAGAATTTACATTGATTTTTATCCACCTTTCCACACTGCTAATGATAATAAGGGGGATTTAAAAAAATTATAATAAAGACTATTAAAGGGGATCAGCTCCGGTTTAGTTTACTTCTGCATGGCCAAACAATTGGGTGTATATTTGTTCCTCAATTGAAAATACGATTTGGAGCGCAGTGCTCTACTTTATAAAGCAATAAAAATGGAAGCAGTAACAACACCGCCTTCATCCCGGCCTACCACCTCAGAAACCGCAGGGTACCCTGCTGCGGTAAAGGTATGGCTGTGCATAGGGCTGTTCATGATCTTCGTGCAGGTGGTCGTGGGCGGGATTACCCGCCTGACTGGCTCGGGCCTGTCTATTACCAAATGGGAAATTGTCACGGGCACCCTGCCACCTATGAACGAGGCGGCATGGGAAGCGGAGTTTACGGAATACCGCGCTACCCCGCAGTACCAGAAAATCAATGAGGGGATGTCGATGAGCGACTTTAAGTTCATTTACTTCTGGGAGTACATCCACCGGTTGTGGGCGCGGCTCATGGGCTTTGTCTTTATTATACCCCTTGGGTTCTTTGTGGCGCGCGGAATGGTCGACAGACCGCTTTTAAAACGCCTGGGCGTCGTCTTCCTGCTGGCCGCCCTTGTGGCCTCTTTCGGCTGGATTATGGTCGCCAGCGGGCTTATTGACCGCCCCTGGGTCAATGCGTACAAACTGACCATGCATTTGTCGCTGGCGCTGATCCTGTTCAGTTATTTATTCTGGACCACTTTGAAGGTCATGCAGCCCAATCCGGAAGTAATCCACAATAAAATGTTGAAAAAGGGGGCCATTGCCATCACTGCCCTTGCAGCTGTGCAGATCATCCTGGGCGGCATTATGTCGGGTATGAAAGCCGGGCTTTATTTCCCCACCTGGCCCGATATGAATGGCGTGGCGGTACCGGAGGTTTTGCTCGCCACTTCCAACTGGACTGTGGAAAACTTTGTGGATTACGATGCCACGCTCTTCATGCCGGCTTTGGTACAAATTATGCACCGAACCACGGCTTATGTACTGACAGCGCTGGTTTTGTGGTTTGCCTACCGCGGATTGAAAGCACAAACAACGGCGCATTTCCGTACCGGTTTATACCTGTTGGTAAGTATGTTGATAATACAAGTAGGCCTCGGTATCTATACTTTGATCAACTGCGTGGGCACTGTTCCGGTCGGCCTTGGCGTATATCATCAGGCCGGCGCATTATTATTTTTAAGCATCGTTTTATTTGTAGATTATCAAGTACTGAAAACCAGCAACTAACAAATGTGGAAAAGTTTGTGGAAAAGTAAATGCCTGATTTCAGACTCTTTTTCCACTAGAAATCCCCCATTCAGCGCACTTGTCTGGATGGGGGATTTTACATTTTTGAAGTGTTAGCGTAAATAGTGCGCATGTGCAGTGCTGCCTCTTCTTTTTATGTGTTAATCAAATCCTCCAACTTATATTTTTTGAAGTATTTTAACTTATCTCTTTTCAATTCTAAGTATTCATTCTTGACCTGAATCAGTATCCAGGTTTTTGGATCCAGGTTAAAAATCTGACTCAACATAAACGATAGCTCAAAATTGACTTTGCGTTTTCCCGATAATATTTTATTAAAATTAGTAGGGTCTAATCCAATATACCTTGCAAGCTCATTTTGTTTCAACCCTAATTTGTCGATATACAATCTTAGGAACTCACCAACTTCTGTAATATGGTCTTCATCTTCGTGTGCGTCCAAATAATCCTCAATCTTTATTTGTAATGCGAAAAGTTCAATTTGCAGTCGTTGCTTTTCATCCAACTCATCCGCTTTGTTCTTCAAGAACAGTTGCAGTTCCTTGAATTCTTTATTATCAGCATTCATGGGCGTTGTTAAAGCCCCATTGTCCGGTTCCATATTCCTATCTCTTCCCATCGGAGTTATCTTTTCCTGTTCAAATACTCTCTAATCAAAATCTGCCCATCAATAGGTTCGATGAACATCTTTTGACCCATTGCAATCTTTGCACGATATTTTTCAATGTACCAGTCAATCAACATTGTTTTGGATTCAAATGCAAGAAATCCCTTATAGCTGTTTTCCAGTTTAAAAGATTCTCTACAGGCGAATGCAATTAGACAACCAGCGGAATAGTCGTACCTCTTGTTAACACCTCCAATATTATGGGGTGCAATTTCAACCAAATTCATTATCAACAATCCGCCTTCAACTGAAGAACACCTTGGACGGCGTCAGGATTTGATTTCAATCTCAGTATATAAGTGCTCGTATTCTTCTCTTTGAAAACTGTTCTCCAATTGAAATTCCAACCATCTTTTCTTAAGGGAAGATCCTTAAATTCGGCATCAACTATTTCTGCCTCAACCAGAGCATTGGTTTTTAAGTCGAGCGAATACATTGAAGAGTTGATTTACCCATAAGATACTGATATTGTCTCAAGTTGACAACTTATTTCGTTGGAATTGTCTTTTGTTAGTCTTGAATAAGGCGGTGGCAAAGTATCTCCCGGAGATCACCCCAAAATAGCTTTCACCTTAGCAGAAATGGCTTTGCCTTCTGCCCGGCCTGCAAAGCGCTGAGAAGCCAGCCCCATGACTTTGCCCATGTCCTTCATAGACGTGGCGCCTACTTCCTCCACAATGGCTTTGACTTCTTTTTCCAGCTCCTCGTCTGACATTTGCTCGGGCAGGTAGCGCTGAATGACTTCAATTTCTTCGGCTTCCTTGGCGGCGAGGTCTTCCCGGCCTTCCTTTAGGTAAATTTGCTCGGAATCCTTGCGCTGCTTGACGAGTTTTTGCAGCATCTTGATTTCATCTGCTTCTGTGATTTCCTTGCCGGAGCCACTGGTCTTTTCCAGCAGGATGGCAGATTTGATGGCCCGGATGCCGCGCAGGGCAGCCTGGTCTTTGGCTTTCATGGCGTTCTTGAGATCCGTCATGATGGTCTTTTCAAGGCTCATATTATAGTTCTGTTTTGCTTGTCAATCATTTTTTTGCCCGGAAAGTTCAATCCTGGTACGACCAGGCTGAATTAATTGCTAGTCTTTTATCCCTTGCCCCCTTGCTGGTACTGTATTGCAAAGGGTTAGGCATTTTGCCAGTCTTCCACCCATTTGGAGAGCTGCACAAAGTCGTCCAGCCCCAATTGCTCCGGGCGCTCACTAAACAAAGGCTCCTGTAACAGGGGCGACCCTTTGAGCAGGCTTTTCATTGTATTGCGCAACATTTTTCGGCGCTGGCTGAACGCCTGCTTGACCACTGCCCGGAAGATGCGCTCGTTGCAGTCCAGGCCCTGCGCTGCCTTACGGGTAAGGCGTATCACCGCCGACTGGACCTTAGGCGGCGGCGTGAATTGGCTTTTGTCGACGGAGAATAAGTACTCGCCTTCGTAATAAGCCTGCACAAGCACACTGATTACACCATAGGTTTTGCTGCCTGGCCCGGCCACGACCCGTTCAGCAACTTCCTTCTGGAACATGCCCACCATTTCCGGGATGTAGGACCGGGTTTCGATCATTTTGAATAAAATCTGTGAAGAAATATTGTACGGGAAATTTCCGATTAGGCCAAAGGGCTCCTGCTGCTGCAGGGCAGGCAGGTCTGCCCGCAGGAAATCGCCCTCTACGATATGCCCCTTCAGGTCAGGGTAGTGTTTTTTGAGGTACAAGACCATGTCGCGGTCTGCTTCAACCACGATGAGCTTTTCCGGGCGCTGCAACAGATACTTGGTCAGCATACCCTGCCCCGGGCCCACTTCCAGTAGTTTTTTATACGCTTCGCCCCCAAGCTGCAGGCTTAGTGCAATGCGCTCCGCGATGGGCTCGCTGTTGAGGAAGTGTTGGCCGTAGGATTTCTTCGCTTTCAAATGAGGGCTGCTATTGGTGAATAAAATTTATATTTTTGCATCTTGAGGACGGAGCAAAAATAAATGATGCCATTTTGATTCGCTAAAATTTTCTAAGCAACAGGACAGAGGGAGGTTGTGTGAAAATATTAGTGAATACTAAAAGAAAATGGCATCATTTATTTCCGTCAAACTACTCAGTGAGTCCCTCACCGCTGTGCTGTTGTGCCCTAAAGGTACGACGATGAAGCGGAAGAGCGAAGACAGCACGGATAAATCACAACTGCAGGAATGAGCAAACTTAAAATAGGCCTGAGCATAGGCGATATCAATGGCATCGGACTGGAAGTAATCCTGAAGACTTTTCTCAACGGGCAGATGTTCAATCAATGCACTCCAATGGTGTATGGATCATCCAAGGTCGTTTCCTACCATAAGAACATCATCGAAGGTAATATTGAGTTTCATGCCCTACGCCCGGGCGACCGCCCACAGGAGGGTAAGCTCAATGTGGTGAACTGCTGGAACGAAAATGTCAACATCACCCTAGGCAAAGCCACAGAGCTGGGCGGGCAGTACGCCGGCCGCTCTCTGGAAGCCGCCGTTCAAGCACTGAAAGCCGGGGAGATTGATGCACTCGTTACCGCTCCGATCAATAAGGAAGCGATGAAGCTTGCACAATTCCCCTTTCCGGGGCATACCGAATACCTGGCGCGGGAACTCGACCGGGGCGAGCACCTCATGCTGATGGTCAACGATGGCCTCCGCATTGGTTTAGCGACCAACCACTTGCCGCTCCGGGATGTGGCGGATGCCATCGATAAAAATGTGGTCAAACGCAAAGTCGAGGTGATGGAAGAGTCTCTCCGCGTGGACTTCGGCATAGAACGGCCCACCATTGCTGTATTGGGGCTTAACCCGCATGCAAGCGATGGTGGCGTGATTGGCTCAGAAGAAGAGGCGTTCATCCGCCCGGCTATCGTAGAGCTCAAAAAGAAAGGCATGATGGCACTTGGGCCATTCCCGGCAGACGGTTTTTTCGGTGCCGGCCACCATGCAAAATTTGATGGCATACTGGCTATGTACCATGATCAGGGGCTGACGCCATTCAAAGCGCTTTCCTTTGGCAATGGGGTGAACTACACCGCTGGGCTGACCCATATCCGCACTTCCCCGGACCATGGTACGGCCTATGACCTTGCAGGCAAAGATGAAGCCGACCCGGCCTCTTTCCGGCAGGCTGTCTATGAGGCTATAGATATTGCCCGCAACCGTAAACAATACCTGGAGTTGCACGAAAATGCCATGAGGGACCTGCAAAAACCAGCCGATATTGAAGGGGAAGATGAGGTGCTGACTGAGGACGAAAACTAACCTCTGTCGGACCTTTCACAAAATTTATCGTATTCTTCAAAACAATTGGTAGCCATTACCGGATTACTTAGTTGAGCAAAACGATACGGTGGCCGGATTTAAAACTCTATTGGTTGATTAAATCAAGCCAATCGCTGGCGCTCTCGTACATTTGCACCTTCAACTATACAATTGCTTTTCCATGATACGATTGCTACTCCTGTTCTCGGGACTAATGCTTGCTTTTTTTCTTCAGGCACAGGATGTCACCATAAGTGGCACCATTAAGGATGGAGAGAACGGGGAAGACCTCATCGGCGCTACCGTTGCAGTACCGGAGCTTGGCCTCGGCACTTCTTCCAACGCTTACGGTTTCTACTCCCTCTCTGTACCCACGGGGGATACCCTGAATGTTGTTTTCAGCTACGTAGGCTTCCAGTCTCAGACTTTTAGCCTGCTACTCCGGCAGGATACCACCTTTAATATTAACCTGACCACGGGCGTACAACTGGATGAAGTGGTGGTTAAAGCGAACTCTTTCCGGGAGCAAATCAACTCTACGGAAATGAGCGTGGAAGCGATCACCACGCGGGAGGCTAAGCTGGTACCGGTACTCCTTGGCGAGAGTGATATCCTTAAAACGATCCAACTGAAGCCGGGCATCCCTTCGGGCAGTGAAGGGCGTACCGGTCTGTTTGTGCGGGGTGGGGCACAGGACCAAAACCTCATCGTGCTTGATGAGGCTGTGGTATACAACGCTAATCATCTCTTTGGCTTTTTCAGCACCTTCAATACGGATGCCGTCAAAGACCTCAAAATTTACAAGGGCGGCTTCCCGGCAGAATACGGTGGCCGCCTTTCTTCTGTCATTGATGTAAAGCTGAAGGACGGCAACAATCAGAAATTTGCCGGTTCCGGTGGGCTGGGGCTCATCTCCTCCCGCCTGACCCTGGAGGGGCCAATCCAGAAAGACAAATCCAGCTTCATCGTTTCCGGACGCCGTACTTATGTGGATCTGCTGACCCGGCAGGTCAACCGTGCAAATGAGGGTAATGAAGACTTTTCACCCATCCCGGACTATTTCTTCTATGACCTGAATGCGAAAGTCAACTTCCAGCTGAGCGATAAAGACCGCCTTTTTCTGAGTGGTTACTTTGGGCGGGATGTTTTTGGCTTCAGCAGTGATTTTTTCAATTTCGACTTTGACTGGGGGAATGCTACAGGCACGGCGCGCTGGAATCACGTCTTCAATCCCAAATTGTTTGCCAATACCACTTTCACATATTCAGATTACCAGTACAATATCAATAATCAAATTACAGGCTTTTCCTTCGGGCTGGGCTCCAATATTGCCGATGCCAGTCTTAAAACGGATTTTTTTTATGCCGCCAATAATCAGCACACCATCCGCTTTGGCGTGATGGCGACGCACCACACCTTTACCGTAGGCCGCCTGCAGGCAGGAAGCGATGACGGAGTGGTCAGCTTCTCGGCAGGGCAGGAGTTTCAGGGGGTGGAATTCGGTGCCTACGTTTCTGATGAGATGGAGCTTTCAGAAGCTTTGAGTGTCAATGCCGGGCTCCGGTTTTCCGGATTTAATAATGATGGCAAAACGTATGTGGGGCTGGAGCCCCGGGTGGCAGCCCGTTATAAACTCTCAGAGCGCTGGGCGCTGAAGTCGAGCTACGCACGTATGTATCAGTACCTGCATCTTATTGCAAATGCCGGGGTAGCCCTGCCTACTGATATCTGGTACCCTTCCACTCAGCGCGTACAGCCGCAGCGTTCTGATCAGGTGGCAACGGGCGCATCTTATCTGCTGGGCAGTCAGTACTTTCTGAACTTCGAGCTATACTACAAATGGCTGGACAACCAACTGCAGTTTGTGGACGGTGCACAAATTTTTGTCAACGATGAGCTGGAGGACGAATTCGCAGTAGGAGAGGGGCGTGCCTACGGTATGGAATTTAGCATAGAAAAGAAAGAAGGGCGGCTCACCGGCTGGATTGGCTACACCCTGGCGCTAACCCGCCTGCAGAATTTTGAGACACTTGATCCCAACGGGCGTTTTGCGCAGGAGTCAGAAGGCTTTGGCCCCTTCAATCCGATTTACGACCGCCGCCACGATATTTCCGTGGTCGCATTATATGAATTAAGCAAACGCTGGACGGCTTCAGCAACCTTTGTCTATGGTTCGGGCGACCTGACGTGGCTGCCTCCGGGCCGGTTTACGTTTCAGGATGTACCCGGGGCAGGCTTCGAGGCAGTGGTGCCTGATTACCGGGAGCGGAATAATTTCCGGCTCCCAGCCTATCACCGGTTAGATCTGGGACTGGTATACAAATTTTTCCCAAAATGGGGAGAGAGTGACCTCACGCTTAGCGTAGTCAATGCATATGACCGCCGCAATGCCTTTTTCATTTTCTTTGAACCAGAGTTTGAAGGCGAGGAATCCAACACTGGTGGCATCAATATTCCGACCCGGATTGCCGCTAATCAGGTTTCCCTGTTCCCGATCCTGCCTTCACTGACCTGGAATTTCCAATTTTAACCACCACCTGACCAACCTTTAGTGCTATGAATAAATTACATCTTAAATTAATGCTGGGCCTGCTTGCCTTAAGTGCCTGCAACCTGGAGCAGGAAGTCGAGATCAACCTGCCCGACTACGAGGTACGCCCTGTGCTTGAAGCCTACGTAGAACCTGGTGAACGCTATCGTTTGCTCCTCACGCGAAGTGCGGGCTACTTTGCTCCACTGCCTTCACTGGACAATTTACTGGAAGAGTTGTTGCTGGACAGCGCAGAAGTGAGCATTACTCACGATGGGGTGACCTATCAGTTGGAAAACACCCTGCTGTTTGACCCCACAACCCAGAAAATTTATAATTACGCTGCAGGCTCTAACGACCTGGTACCTACCGAAAGTGATTTACCTTTTGAGCTGAATATTACGTTGCCAAATGGGGAGACCATCAGGGCCGAAACCCGTTTGCTGCCGCAGGTGGAAATAGACAGTGTAGTGATCGAATTTCCGGAAACGGGTAATCCCGCCGATACTTTGGCCCGTGCCCTGACTTACTTTACGGACAATCCGAATACGGACAATTTCTACCGGCGCATGCTTCAGCTTAATTCGCTTGATAGCCTGCCGGAGCAGGACTTTGTTACAGATGACCGGCTGGTGGAAGACAGTACCATCGCTTTTGGCACCGGGTTTAACTATAAGGCAGGAGACACCCTGATTACCACACTGTACCATATTTCTGAAGACTACGCTACTTTTCTGGAGAGTGTTGATGGAGCAGCGGCGGCGAATGGCAATCCTTTCGGGCAGCCCAGCCCGGTGATTTCCAACCTGGAGGGCACGGCCAATGCGCTGGGTATTTTCACTGGCCTGGTGAGCTTTAGGCGGAATGATATAGTGATGAGAAATTAGAAAGGGAAGGAAGAGCGCAAAATAACAAAGCCGGTAGCATCCAAGAGGACACTACCGGCTTCGTTTTTTACTTCAAAGCTTTTAGAAAGACTGGGATTAGTTACCCGCTTTCATCAGGCCACCCAGCTTAGCATTTGGCTGGATTACAGTGCGGCGGTTTTCAGCACGGCCCTCAGCTGTTTCGTTGTCACCTACTGGCTCGTACTCACCTGCACCAGCAATAGTCAGCTGATCAGGGTTAGCGCCTTTGCTGATGAGGTAGCGTACAACGCGGCTGGCACGAGCAACGCTCAGGTCCCAGTTGTCACGGTAAGCAGCACCTTCGATCATCTTTTCGTCGTCAGTGTGGCCTACTACCATCATTTGCAGCTTAGGATTGTTCTTCAGCGTCATCGCAAGCTCTTCCAAAGCACCACGCTCATCAGCGCTCAGTGCAGTAGAACCGCTGTTGTAGGTGATTGCCTCAGAAGTAACAACGTACAGGTTGCCGTCACGCTCTTCCATTTTCAGGCCAGAGTCCGCATAAGCACCGAAGATACCGTTGATTTCTTCCTTGATGGCGTTCAGTTCTTTCTCAGTCATGTTCAGCTTCTCCTGTACCTGAGACATCTGGCTTTCCATGTTTGCCATTTTGCCTTCCATGTCAGAAATCTTGCCTTCCATTTCTGCTTTTGTAGCTTCAAACTCTTCCTGAAGTGCAGCTTTTTCCTCTTCGAGGGTCTTCAGGTTAGCCTGAGTTTCAGCGAGTGCTTGATCAGTTGCTTCCTTAGCGGCTGCCAGTTCGTCATATTTCTTTTTAGAAACGCAAGACTGCAGCGCGCCAATGGCAAGTGTGAAGATCAGTAATTTTACTATCAGACGCATGTTCGTTTGGTTTGATTAGTGAATTATATTGGTTTTAACGTTTGCCCGCTCAATGGACGAATTACATGGCTCAAAGGTAAAAAAAGCTTGTAATATTTTACAAATACTACGATTTGATTGGTGACAGGGGCTCGAATAATTGCTGAAGGGGTTAGAAAATTACCAGGTTGGCCATATAAATTCAAAAGTGGAACGTCATGCCGGGCAGTTTGTTTGCTTATTGGGGATAAAGCCGCAATAATATTGCCCCTTACTTTTGGTATGTATTATGGCATGACATACCTCAGGCTTCAAAAAACGACTATTTTTCTGTAATTACCTATTTTTGTGCCTATATTACTGTCTAACCAGAAATAGTTAAATGGAACACCGGATTAAGGAAGAAGGTAAATTTAAGTACATTGAGACCCAGGGTGAGGGGCCTAACCTTCTGTTATTGCATGGGCTTTTTGGCGCGCTGAGCAACTTTGAGGGCATCATTGAGCATTTTAAGAAAACGCACAATGTAGTTGTGCCCATACTCCCTATTTTTGAACTTCCTATCCGGAAAGTATCTGTCACCGGGCTCGTCGATTATGTAGTGGACTTCGTAAACTACAAAGCTTACGAAAAGGTGAACGTGCTTGGAAATTCCCTGGGTGGGCATATTTCACTGTTGTACGCGCTGGCTCAGCCGGATAAGATCAGTTCAATCATTCTCACCGGCAGCTCGGGCTTATTTGAAAGTGCGATGGGGACGAGCTTCCCCAAGCGGGGTGATTACGACTTCATCAAAACCAAAACAGAAGCGACCTTCTATCGCCCTGAAGTAGCCACAAAAGAACTGGTGGATGAGGTTTTCGATATCGTCAATGACCGCAATAAAGCCATTCGTGTGATCGCCACTGCCAAGTCAGCCGTGCGCCATAATCTTGGGGATAAACTCCATCAGATTGAAGCGCCTACGCTTCTTGTTTGGGGGCGTCAGGATAATATTACGCCGGCTTTCGTAGGGGAGAAGTTCCACGAGCTGATCGAAAATTCCCGCCTGGTCTTTCTGGAAGAATGCGGGCACGCGCCTATGATGGAGCACCCGGAGGTTTTCAATAAGCACCTGGAGGACTTTCTGGCTGAAGTAGCTGCTAAAGAAAGCGCTTAGAAGCAGGCTGTTTTAAATTAAAGAGGGGAGACTATCTTGCCAATTTTTGCGTTACAGGGGGACTAAAGCTCTGTTAACTTCTGATTCCTTTACCTTTACGGGAAGTGAATGCAATGCTGTATGTCAGCACTGTACATCTGTTGTATTGTAAAACACAACCATACATGTCTATCTTAAGAACCTTAATTATTGGCAGCATGCTAGTGCTGTTAGGCAGCTGCGGCAGCCAGCAGAAAGCCGTGCAGCCTGCCGGGGAACCCATTATGGAAACAGAATTCCGGCAGTTGGACACTATGTTCGTCTCTGCATCCCGTGAGCCGGAGCCGGAGAATTTCACCCTGCCAACCTACCGGGCCAGCCATACCCGTACGCACGATTTGATGCATACCATTCTCGATCTGCAGTTTGACTGGCAAGCAGAACAGGTCCTGGGCGTAGCTACACTCACGCTGTCTCCCTATTTCTACCCTTCTGATGAGGTCACCCTTGATGCCAAAGGCTTTGAATTCGAATACATCCGGTTGAAAGGCAGTAACCGTAACCTGGAATATGGCTACGACGGTCGTCAGGTGAGAATTAATCTGGGGAAAACCTATAAAAAAGGCGAATCTTATATACTGGAGATCAAATACGTAGCTACGCCGGCAGCTTCCGGTGGCAGTTCTGCCATTACCTCCGACAAAGGGCTGTTTTTTATTGACCCCCGGGATGAAGACCCGGACAAGCCTACCCAAATCTGGACACAGGGGGAGACCGAGCACAATTCCCGCTGGTTCCCAACCATTGATAAACCTAATGAGCGGACCACGCAGGAAATGTACGTCACCGTAGAGGACAGGTACGAGGTGCTGTCGAATGGCGTACTGGAAAGCGTGGAGGAGGAAGCAGGCATGAAAACCTGGCACTGGGTGATGGATCAGCCACACGCGCCCTACCTTTTCATGCTGGCCATTGGGGAGTTTGCTGTGGTGGAAGACACCTGGGAAGGCAAGCCGGTAACCTACTACGTTGAACCGGAGTACGAGGCGGATGCTGAAGCCATCTTTGCCCACACCAAGGAAATGCTTTCCTTTTTTTCGGATAAATTAGACGTAAAGTACCCCTGGCAAAAGTATGCACAGGTGGTGGTGCGCGACTATGTTTCCGGAGCTATGGAGAACACCACTGCTGTCATATTCGGTGACTTCGTACAGCGCCATAAACGGGAGCTCATCGACGATGGCAATGACCGGATTGTTGCCCACGAGCTGTTCCACCACTGGTTTGGTGACCTGGTGACCACCGAGAGCTGGTCTAACCTGACTATGAACGAAGGGTTTGCCAATTACAGCGAGTACCTCTGGTTTGAGCACAAGTACGGCCGGGACTATGCCGATCACCATTTGTTGGGCGAATGGTCAGGTTATCTGAGCTCCACCCGGGGTAACCTCCACCCGCTGATTCATTTTGGGTACGAAGATAAGGAAGACATGTTTGATGCCCATAGCTATAATAAAGGCGGTGCTGTACTGCACATGCTGCGCAACTACGTGGGCGATGATGCCTTTTTTGCTGCCCTCAATCTTTACCTGACTGAGAATGCGTACACTGCGGTGGAAGCCCATAACCTGCGGCTGGCTTTCGAGGAAGTGACCGGCGAAGACCTCAACTGGTTCTTCAACCAATGGTACTTTGAGCAGGGGCACCCGGACTTGTCTGTTACTTATGACTTCAATGAAGCAACCGGGCAAGCAAACGTAACGGTAGAACAGATACAGAATCCGGAAATCATGCCCGCCATTTTCCAATTGCCTGCTGCCATCGATATCTACAAAGCCAATGGTGAAAAGGTAAGGCACGAAGTTATGGTGAACGAACGCACTCAGACGTTCACCTTCGAGCTGGAAGAAGCGCCCGCTTTGATGCAGTTTGATGCAGACCGGGTGCTGCTGGCAGAGATGCAGGACAACAAATCTTCAGCACAATACCTGTTCCAGTATAAAAATGCCCCGCTGTTCCTGGACCGCTATGAGGCCGTGCTTGAACTGCGTGGCGAGCAGAGCCCGGAGGCACAGCAAGTCATGACCGCTGCACTGGAAGACCCGTTTTGGGCCATCCGGGTAGCCGCCATGCAAAACCTTTCGCCAGAGACTGCTGCTAATGCAGGTGCTATGCTTTCGCAAATGGGCAGTGAAGACCCCCATTCTGAGGTCCGTGCCATGGCTTTCTCTATGCTGGCTGAACTGGAAGATGCAAGCGCCGTTAGCTTTGCCCAGCAAGCTATTCAGCAAGACTCCGCCTACAGCGTGATTGGAGCTGCACTTCAGTACCTTACGGTGCTCGATCCGGAGGCGGCCCTGGAAATTGCCGATGACCTGGAGCAGCACTCCTCCAGCGATATCCTCCTGGCGGTTGGGGAATTGTACGCCAGTACCGGCGATGCCAAATACCTGCCGTTCTTCAAAAAGAACCTGACCGAAGTCAGTGGGTTTTCTGCCATCTATTTTGTGGATGCCTACGTGGAACTGGCTGTCAACAGTGACCTGGAAACATCGAAGACTGTTGCGGGCCACCTGAATACCCTCGCGCTCGGTGAAAGCATTTCCCCATGGATTAAATTCGGGGCTACCCGCGGGCTGAATGAAATGCGCAAAGCCTTTGAACAGGCAGAACAAAAAGAACAACAGGCCTACGCTGAAACCCTGCTGGAAAGGCTCAAAACCATAAAAGCCAGTGAGAAAAACCCGCAGCTGATTTCTTTCTACAATCAGATGTTATCAGATATAAAGCCGTAAGCTTTTTTTATCTCTTGACTTTTCCACAAAAGCAGCTTATTTTACCCTCATCTGCCAAGGGCTCCGGCGCACCGGGGCCCTTGGTATTCACTAGCACGCATCATTATCCCCTTAAGACCAGCGTATTTTTGCTTAAAAGCAACCTTCTGACAAGTAAAAGTCTGTTAAAGCAGGCTGTTTGTCAATCTTTTAAGGTCTTGGCTCGTTATTAGTGGGTCTGTTCACGATTAGATTTTTGAGGAAAAAAGCAACATGGCAACGCAAGACAATTATCAGCTGCTCATTGAAAAGCTGGACCAGTTTATCCGCAAGTACTATATCAATCAACTGATCAGGGGCGCGCTGTATAGCGTGGGGCTGATCTTGTTCCTGTTCCTGACCATTAGTGTCCTGGAATACTATTATTATTTCAGTTCTGGTGTGCGCAAGCTGATGTTCTTCTCCTTTATCGGAGCGAGCGCACTGGCCGTGGGCTTTTGGGTGGCTTTGCCGCTGGCCCGTTATTTCCGGCTTGGACAGGTGATTTCACATGAGCAGGCCGCTCAGATCATTGGCCAGCACTTTGGCAACGTACAGGATAAGCTGCTCAATGTGCTGCAGCTCCGTTCACAGGCAGAAGCAGGCAGTAGCCGTGAGCTCATCATGGCGAGTGTGAACCAAAAGTCGGAAGAGATCAAACCGGTCCCTTTCAAAAAAGCTATCGACCTGCGGAAAAACCGCAAGTACCTCCGGTATGCTTTGCCTCCGCTTGCCTTGCTGCTTATCATCCTTTTCGTCAATGCCAACCTCATTACCGATAGTACTACCCGCTTGATCAAGAACAATGAGGAATTTGAAAAGCCTGCTCCCTTTAGTTTTATCCTGGAGGAAGAAGCCCCTTCAGTCGTACAGTTCGAGGATTATCCGCTGACGGTAAAAATCGATGGGGAGCAACTGCCGAATGAGGTCTTTATCGATGTGGACAATGTGCAGTACCGGCTGGTGAAAGAGTCTCCAAATACTTTCTCTTACCGCTTCAGTAATGTACAGAAGAGTACAAAATTTAAGCTGTTCTCCAGCGGCGTGGAGTCTAAGCCTTACGAATTGAATGTACTCCGCAAGCCCAATGTGCTGGGCTTTGACGTGGAACTTGACTTCCCGGCTTACACACAGCGCAAAGATGAAAAGCTGTCAAGCATCGGCGATCTTGTCGTTCCGCAGGGCACCAATATCGACTGGGTTTTCAATGCCGAACATACCGATGCAATCGACCTTAAGTTCACCGGTTCTGATGACCGGGTGGAAGCCAAGCGCTTTTCTGATGATCTTTTCACCTACCAAAAACGGGTGATGGAAGATCAAAGCTACAAGCTCTACGTCTCGAACAAAGCGCTTCCCAACGCAGATTCCATTTCCTACACCATTTCAGTGGTGCCGGACCTTCACCCCAATATCTCTGCCAAAAAGTTTATCGACAGCACGCAGCAAAAGGTGCTTTTCTTCGTTGGTGAAGCTTCGGACGACTACGGGCTGCGCAGCCTGACGTTCAACTACCGCATTAAGCCTGCAAAAGGAGAGCAGGGAGAACTGCAAACCGTTGTGCTGGACAAGCCGGCTGGTAAGCAGATTCAGTACGATCATGTTTTCGATATCAATACCCTTGGCCTCAAGCCAGGCGATGAAGTCACCTACTACTTTGAAGTGGCTGATAATGATGGGGTTAACGGCAGTAAAACCGCACGGACTAACCTTATGGTCTACGCTACGCCCACCGTTGAGGAGTACAAGGAGATGGCAGAGCAGAACGACAATAAGATCAAAGACGAGCTGAAAAAGGCGCTGGAGGAATCCAAGAAAATACAGGACGAGATGCGCAAGATGCGGGAAAAACTCCTGCAGGAAAAAGAATTGGACTGGCAGCAGCGCAAAGAGCTGGAAAAACTGCTGGAACGCCAGAAAGACCTGGAAAAAAAGATAGAAGAAGCCAAAAAAGCCTTCGAAGAAAACCGGAAAAACCAGGAAGAGTACAGCGAGCAGGATGAAAAAATCCTGGAAAAGCAGGAGAAGCTGCAGGAAATGATGGAAGACGTCATGAGCGAGGAAATGAAAGAGCTCATGAAGCAGCTTGAGGAGCTGATGCAGGAACTCAACAAGGATGAAGCGCTGGAGATGATGGAAGACATGGAAATGTCGGACGAGGAAATGGAAATGGAGCTCGACCGAATGCTGGAGCTGTTCAAGCAAATGGAGCTGGAACAGGAAATGAACGAGGCCATTGACGAGCTCAACAAAATGGCAGAAGAACAGGAAAAGCTTAGCGAGGAAACTGAGCAGGCAGAAGAAGAACAAGCTGAACAGTCCCCTGAAGAGCAGGAAGCCAAACAGGAAGAGCTGAAGCAAAAGCAGGAAGAACTCAATAAAGACTTCGAAAAGCTCCAGGAAAAAATGGAGAATATCCAGAAGAAGAACGAAGAAATGGAGTCTCCTCAGGAAATGGAAGACCGGGAGCAGGAAATGGAAGACGTCAAGCAGGATATGGAGCAAAGCCAGGAAAGCCTGGAGCAAAAACAAAATAAAAAGGCGTCAGAATCTCAGAAGAAAGCTTCAGAGAAGATGAAGAACATGGCCAACTCCATGCAGATGGAAATGCAATCGCAGCAGATGCAACAGATGGAGGAGGACATGGACGCCCTGCGTCAGTTGCTGGAAAATATTGTGGGGCTGTCCTTTGAGCAGGAAGATCTTATCGATCAGTTCGAGGCGGCAGAAATCAATACGCCACGCTATGTAGAGCTGGTGCAGGAACAATTTAAGCTGGAGGATGATTTCCGCCTGGTGGAAGACAGCCTTCAGGCACTGAGCAAGCGCGTATTCCAAATCGAATCCTTCGTAACAGAGAAGGTAACAGCTATCAAGAGCAACCTCAAGGAAAGCCTCGACGAGCTGGAAGAGCGCCATAAGCCACAGGCCGCCAATCATCAGCAGCGCAGTATGAAAAACCTGAATGATTTGGCTCTCATGCTCAGCGAGGTCATGAATCAGATGCAGCAGCAAATGGCCGGTCAGATGGCGGGCAATCAGATGTGCGACAATCCGGGCGGAAGCGGTCCGGGCGGTAAGCCTAAGGATAAAATCAGTCAGGGGCAGCAGTCGCTAAACGATATGATGCAGCAGATGAAAAAACAGATGGAGGAGGGCAAGGGCAAAGGTGGCCCCGGTGCCAAAGAGTTTGCTAAGATGGCCGCCCGGCAGGCCGCCCTTCGCAAAGCCCTGAAAGAAAAACAGCAAAAACTGAAGGAGCAGGGCCAAGGAAGCCGCGAGCTTGAGAACATCATGGATCAAATGGACAAAATCGAAGAAGACCTGGTCAATAAGCGGCTGTCCAATGAAATGATGACCCGGCAACAGGATATCCTCACCCGCCTGCTCGAACACGAAAAAGCAGAGCGCGAACGCGAGTACGAAGAGAAGCGCAAAGCAGAGCAGGCAAGTCAGCAGGAACGGGACGTGCCACCTTCGCTCGAAGAGTACATCAAAAAGCGGGAAGCTGAAATCGACTTGTATAAAACGGTCAACCCTTCCCTCAAACCGTACTATAAATTTATCGTTGAAGAATACTTCAAAACACTGAAAACCGAATAAGTCTGTAGCCTCAGGCTGGCCAAATTGCCAGTCTGAGGCTATCTTTGCCTGGCCTGTGTGGCAGGCGCACTTGCTTTTTACTGAAATTTGACCTACATTACAGGAAGTAACAATGAGTTTGGAGCCTATTATGCTGAAACTTTCCTCTGATACCAGGAACATCGCCCTGGTAGAATCCTTCGTAGAACGTGCGGTCGAACAGTACCAGATAGCCCCGGATATTTACGGCAATATTCTGATTACCCTCACCGAAGCCGTCAATAATGCTATCATTCATGGCAATAGCAATGACGAATCCAAAACAGTACAGATACAGCTAAGGCGCAAAAATAACTGCCTGGCCGTACGCGTAACGGATGAAGGTGAAGGTTTCGATCATTCCGCGGTACCTGATCCTACCGCCCCGGAAAATCTGTTGCAGGTAGGCGGGCGTGGCGTGTTTCTCATGCAGCAGCTCTCTGATAGCGTGTATTTTCACAACAACGGCTCCACCGTTGAAATGCACTTCAATCTTTAATGACTACAGACTGGCCTTTCGATACGGACGCTGAACTGGAAACAGGTATTTCCTTTTATGATGAAGATGCCGGTTTTATGCCTGCCCATCCTGAAAAGCTATACACCTGGATTGAAGAAGTCATTAACCGGGAAGGCTGTCAGCTCCGGCAGCTCTCTTATATCTTTTGTTCCGATCAGTACCTCCACCAAATTAATTTGGAATACCTGGACCACGATACCTACACCGATATCATTACCTTTCCTTACACCGAGCCACCGATCATCCACTCGGATATTTTCATCAGCGTGGAACGGGTGCGCGAAAATGCAGACACACTAAAAATTCCCTTTGAGCAAGAGCTTCACCGGGTGATCATTCACGGGGTACTCCACCTCTGTGGCTATCCCGATAAGTCGGAAGCCGAAGCCCGGATGATGCGTTCGAAAGAAGACGAGGCCCTGGCACTGCTTAATTCCGGATTTTCAGTGGATTAAAAAGTCTGATGCTTTAGTCAGGCTGCTTTGGCGTTGTACCTTTGTGTAGATTTCCATCATTCAGAAGCTACGCCATTCATGCGCCATACCCGACAGCTCCGTGACAGCCTGCCACTTTTAGCGTTCGGATTACTGCTTACCTTTTTCTCCAGTTTTGGGCAGACCTTTCTGCTTTCCCTTTATGTGCCTGCTATTGAAGCTTTGCTGGGTATCAGTAATACCGTTTTTGGTAGCCTGTACGCGGTGGCAACGCTTTCGAGTGCATTTACCCTGCCCTGGCTGGGAGGGCGGTTTGACCATATGCCTATCCGTGCTTACACGCTCATGGTTTTAGCAGGGCTGGTGGCAGCGCTTTTGTTGCTTTCTTCAGCTCGTCACCTCGTGGTAGTAGTGATCGCCTTTTACGGGCTTCGTTTATTTGGGCAGGGGCTGATGAGCCATACAGCGGTTTCAGCCATGGCGCGTTACTTCGAGGCCAACCGGGGCAAAGCCATTGGTATTACCACACTAGGGCACCCCATCGGCGAGGCAACCTTGCCTTTGCTGGCGACCTTGCTCATAGGGGGCTTTGGCTGGCGCTCAACCCTTCAATTCTTCGCTTTGAGTATTGTTGTGGTGGTGTTGCCTGCCACTCTGCTGTTGCTTAGCGGAGCCCGGTCCACGTTGAAAAAATTTGAAGCCACCAGCGATACGGATGCTGCAGCTATGCCACACCAAAGCATTTGGCGGCTGATGGCTGAGCGCCGGTTCTGGATTATCACGCCTTTGGTATTCATGACCGGCTACACGAATACGGCTTTGTTTTTCTTCCAGCTCAAGCTGGGAGAAGCGAGGGGGTGGACACCGGAATGGGTAGCCGGTTCTTTGTCAGCCTTTGCACTGGCCAGTGCTTTGGGGATGGCAGGGGCAGGCCCACTGGTAGACCGGCTTTCGGGGCGGCAGTTATTTCCGGGCTATATGATTCCCTATGTGGCCGGCCTGCTCGTGCTGGTTTTTTTTCATCAGCCCATTGCATATCCTGTAGCGCTCCTGCTCATGGGATTGGCAAACGGCTCGGGGAGTACGGTTAAGAATGCCATGCTGGCAGAGATTTATGGCATTCAGGTTATTGGAAAAGTACGGAGTGTCTTTACCACAATCATGGTAATCAGTACGGCCCTCGGGCCCATCAGCTTTGGTGTGCTTCTGGATGCCAATCTTTCTTTTACCTGGATATTCGCATTGGTAGCTGTTATCATTGTGCTTACTATTGTGAATGGCTGGAGGCGGTTAACAAGCTGATGTCGAATTTTTTAAAAATTACGGCCGCCAACCTTCAATCAAACAGCTAAGGCAGAGTCATTTCTATAGCCTGACTGCCCAACAATCCAACAAACCTGTATACATTTGCCAATACCAGGCTGCTGTCATATCGGGGTGAATTCCGATGGCACCAGGAAAACTTCATCATCTACAGATTTATGAACTGAGTTAACCCATGAAAGTATTAAAATTTGGCGGCTCTTCTGTCGCTAAGCCTGAGCGCATACGAGGTATTGTGGACATCCTGAAAGGATACTACACCAAGGGTGAAAAATTTACAGTGGTCTTCTCTGCTTTTGGCGGAGTTACGGATGCACTCATCGAAATGAGCGCCCTGGCCGCAAGCGGAGATGAAGCCTATCAGGCTGCATTCGATGCTTTTCGGCAAAGGCATATAGATGCTGTGGAAGAACTGCTCAAGGATGAGTTCAGGGCGGTTGTGTTACCGGAGCTGGAGCGTAGCCACGAAGTACTCAAAAATTTGCTTTATGGTGTTTTCCTGGTCCGGGAGGCGTCTTTACGCACGATGGATTATGTGCTTAGCTTTGGAGAACGCAACTCGGCTTTCATCATCGCAAATGTTCTGCGTCAAAGTGGGATTAGTGCAAGCTATCTGGATGCGCGCCGGGTCATTAAGACGGATAAAGCCTTCGGCTCGGCACGGGTGGATTTCAAACTGACCTATCAGAAAATCCGCGAGCACTATGCGCAGCACCCGGATGTGCAGGTAGTCACTGGGTTTGTGGCTTCTGCCAAAGGGGGGCTGACGACTACGTTGGGACGTGGCGGGTCAGACTATACCGCAGCCCTGATTGCCGCCGGGCTTGATGCGAGCGTGATTGAAATCTGGACAGATGTCGATGGCGTACTCACGGCTGACCCCCGAAAGGTGAAACGGGCTTTTACCATCCCGAGCATGACCTACGCAGAAGCGATGGAGATGTCTCACTTCGGCGCCAAGGTCATTTATCCGCCTACCCTGCAGCCGGCGTTGCTCAAGAAGATACCACTTTATATTAAAAATACCTTTAATCCATCTTTTGAAGGCACCCTGATTTCCGATCATGCAGATCCCGACGGGCACGCCGTAAAAGGGATTTCCTCTATCAGCCACGTAGCGCTGCTGACCTTGTCGGGTAGTGGGCTATTTGGAGTACCGGGCATTGCGGGCCGCCTGTTTTCTTCTTTGGCGGCAGCGGGCATCAACATCATCCTCATTACACAGGGCTCTTCGGAGCATTCCATAAGCTTCGCTGTTCAGCCAGCTGTGGCCAATAAAGCCCGCAAGCGTGTAGAGGAGGAGTTTGAGTATGAAATGAGCATGAAAGTCATCTCGCCGGTCAAGATAGAGGAGGATCTTTCGGTGGTTGCCATCATCGGTGAGAATATGCGGTATCAGCCGGGCATCTCAGGACGGCTTTTCCAGGCGCTTGGCCACAATGGTATTAATGCAGTCGCTATCGCCCAGGGGTCTTCTGAGCTGAATGTATCGGTGGTGATCAACCGGGCGGATGAGGCAAAAGCTCTCAACGCGCTGCACGAGTCTTTCTTCCTTTCGGACACCAAAGAGCTGCACTTGTTTATGATCGGTGTTGGGCTCATTGGTAGTACTCTTATTGAACAGATCAAGGATCAGAGTGCCTACCTCAAAGAAAAGCGTGGGCTGGAAGTCCGGATTGTGGGTATGGCCAACAGCCGGCAAATGCTTTTCCAGGAAGAGGGCATTGACCTGGATAACTGGAAGGCTGCCCTGCAGGAGCAAGGTATGGATATGGACCCTGCCATCTTCATCGGTAAGATGAAAGAGTTGAATTTGTCGAATACCATTTTTATCGATAATACAGCAAGTGCAAAAGTAGCCGGCTTTTATGAGGACATTCTCAACTCGAGTATCAGCATTTCAACGCCTAATAAGATTGCCGTCTCTTCCGGCTTCGCACAGTATCAGCGCCTGAAAGCGATTGCTGCCCGACGGGGCGTACAGTTTATGTACGAAACCAATGTAGGTGCAGGCTTGCCGGTTATCTCGACCTTAAACGACCTCATCATCAGCGGTGATCAGATTTTGAAGATTGAAGGGGTGGTCTCGGGCTCCTTATCTTTCATTTTCAATAATTTTAAAGCAGGTACAAGCTTCAGCGAAATCGTAAAGCAAGCTCAGGAGCTTGGCTACACCGAGCCGGACCCACGAGTCGACCTCAACGGTTTGGATGTACAGCGCAAGCTAATCATCCTGGCCCGGGAAACAGGTTTGCCTTTGGAAGCCAAGGATGTTGATATTGAGAATATCCTGCCCACGGCTTGCCAGGAAGCGGATACAGTGGAAACCTTCTTTGGTGCTTTGGCTGATTCGGATCCGCATTTTGAGCAGTTGAGGGCGGAGGCGGAAGCGGAGGGCAAAGCCCTGCGGATGATTGCGAAGCTGGAAGGGGCTAAAGCCACTATTGGGCTGGAAGCGGTTGGCGCTGATCATCCATTCTACAATCTAAGTGGCAGTGACAACATGATTGTATTTACCACCGAGCGCTACAAAGACCGCCCACTCGTGGTACGTGGCCCTGGTGCCGGAGCGGCAGTAACAGCTGCCGGGGTTTTTGCTGAAATCATCACTATTGGAAACTACCTCAGTTAATGAATAAGGAAGTACGCGTTTTTGCACCGGCTACTGTAGCGAATGTAGCGGTGGGGTTTGATATTCTTGGGTTTGCAATTGATGGCCCCGGGGATGAGGTAGTGGCTCGGCTGGCTGAAGGCTCCGGTGTTCGGATTACCAGTATTTCCGGTGACGGTGGCAATTTGCCTTTAAAGGCAGAAAAGAATACGGCAGGCTTTGCCGCCATTCGGCTGCTGGAGCAGTTGGGCAAGTCCGGGCTCGGCATAGAACTGGAGATTCACAAAAAAATGCCATTCGGGAGCGGACTGGGGTCAAGTGCCGCAAGTGCCGCAGCCGGGGTAATGGCGATTAACGCCCTGCTGGATATGCCTGTGCCCAAGATGGAATCTCTGCACTGTGCTGTCCTTGGGGAGCAAATTGCAGATGGAGCTTACCATGCGGATAATGTAGCCCCCTCTTTGCTGGGCGGCATTATTTTTATACGGGCCAATGAGGGCTTAGACGTCCACAGCCTGCCTATTCCGGACGAACTGTGCGCTGCTGTAGTCTATCCCCACGTAAGTATTCTTACCAAAGATGCCCGTGATGTACTCAGTCCCACCACTACCCTGCCCCAGTGCATTCAACAAACCGGTAACCTGGGCGGACTGGTTGTTGGCCTATACGAATCAGACTATGAATTAATCGGGCGGTCATTACAGGACGTGATTATTGAGCCGCAGCGCGCTCAGCTCATTCCCGGTTTCAGCACCGTCAAGTCCGCTGCTTTGGAAGCTGGTGCGCTGGGATGCAGCATATCCGGAGCCGGCCCGTCTGTATTTGCCTTATGCAAAGGGCGTGAGATAGCTCAGACAGCCGGGGCTGCCATGCAGCAAGCCTTCTTGACCCAGGACATTCCCTGTGATTTATTCGTCTCCCCTATCAATAAGGAAGGCGCCAAAATACTAGCTTAGCGATGAGACTATACAGCACAAAAAACAGAAGCGAATTTACCAGCCTCCGGGAAGCCGTACTGCGCGGGCTGCCTCCTGATAATGGGTTATACATGCCCGAGTCTATCCCCGCTCTGCCCGAGCCTTTCATCCGCAACCTGAAGGATTATTCCTTTCAGGATATCGCCTTCACCATAACGAAGACCCTTTTTCAGGGCGCTATTCCGGATGAAGATCTGCGGAAAATTACGGATGATGCAGTGAATTTTGAAGCGCCGGTCGTATCTCTGAATGAGCATCAGCATATACTGGAATTATTCCATGGGCCCTCACTGGCCTTCAAAGACTTTGGTGCCCGTTTCATGGCGCAGCTCATGAGTTATTTCAATCAGGGAGAATCCCGGGAATTGGTCATACTGGTGGCCACTTCCGGCGATACCGGCGGTGCAGTAGCAGCTGGTTTTTATCAAACTCCCGGTACGCGGGTAGTCATTCTCTACCCTAAGGGCAAAGTTTCCGACCTGCAGGAAAAGCAGCTCACCACCCTCGGGCACAATATTAGTGCCCTTGAAGTGGAAGGCACTTTCGACGATTGCCAGGCGATTGTGAAGCAGGCTTTTTTGGATGAAGAGCTCACGAGCCGTATCCGCCTGACCTCTGCCAATTCCATCAATATTTCCCGTCTGGTACCACAGTCTTTCTACTATTTCGAAGCTTTTAAGCAATTAGAAAAGCAGGAAAACGTCGTTTTTTGCGTGCCCAGCGGCAACTTCGGCAACCTCACTGCCGGTCTTTTAGCACAACGCATGGGGCTGCCCGTGCAGCACTTTATCGCTGCGACGAATATCAATGATGTCGTACCAGAATACCTGGAGTCCGGCGCGTATACACCCCGCCCTTCTCAGCGCACCCTGAGCAACGCGATGGATGTAGGCAACCCTTCCAACTTCGCGCGTATGCAGGACCTTTACCATGATCTGGAGGAACGTTCCACGTGGAACAATATGAAAGCTTCTATCAGTGGTTACGCGTACACAGATGAAGCTACCCGTAAAGCGGTTAAGGAAGTGTATGACCGTTATGGTTACGTGATTGACCCTCACGGGGCTGTGGGGTATCTGGCACTTCAGGAGTATCAGGAAAAGAACCCAGGAGCGAACGGTGTCATCCTGGAGACGGCTCACCCGGCTAAATTCCTGCCTGATGTTGAAGCTATTTTGGAGCAAACGATAACCGTGCCGGAACGTTTGGCTGTGCTGAGCGATAAAGAAAAAGTAGCCGACCTAATGCCGCCTGAGTACGGTCCGGTGAAGAAGTGGCTCCTGGAGCACTTGGGGTGACACGTCAATTGCAACATATATTAAATACCGTTCGATGAATGTACTATCGAATGGCATTTTTGTTCCACGTGGAACATTTAGCGTTTGTGCAACTAAGCTTTCCTTTTGGCTGTTAGAAAACTATTGCAAACGCTACCTTTGCATGCATACGATAATATTAAATTCAAACTACAGACTTAGTATGAAGCAGCTATTGTTACTGCCGCTCCTGTCTTGCCTTGCATTAGGGGCATGGGCGCAGCAAGAAAATACCAATACCAATAAGTTCAGGCAACTTTACACCGAATTGCCGACACCTAACGTGTACCGGAATGCAGCAGGCGCGCCCGGGCATGAATACTGGCAGCAAAAAGCAGACTATGTCATTGACATAGAACTTGATGATGAGCAGCAGCGGATATACGGTGAGGAAACAGTTACCTATACTAATAATTCTCCGGACCCACTGGAGTATATCTGGGTGCAGCTCGATCAGAATATGCGTGCCAAAGACTCGGATACTTACAAAATTCAGCAGAGTGAGATGGATGACCGGATGTCCTCCGGGCAACTGAAGCGTCTTACGCCTACCTTTGATGGGGGATTTAAGCTGGACTATGTACGGGATGCCAGTAATAAGCCATTGCCGCATATCGTCAATAAAACAATGATGCGCATTGACCCCCCCGCTCCTATTCAGCCGGGCGAACAGTTCGTATTCAAGGTGAAGTGGTGGTACAATATTAATGACCGTATGGAAATTGGAGGGCGCTCCGGGTATGAATACTTTGAAGAAGATGACAATTATCTGTACACTATTGCCCAGTTTTTCCCGCGGATGGCCGTCTACAACGACGTAGAGGGCTGGCAGAATAAACAGTTTTTGGGCCGTGGCGAGTTTACTCTGCCCTTTGGCGACTATAAAGTGAACATTACAGTACCGGCTGATCACCTTGTGGCTTCTACAGGCACCTTACAAAATGCCAATGATGTCCTTCCCCGTGATAAGCGCAAAAAGCTGGAGGAAGCGCGTGCCGAAAGAGAAACACCGGTCATTATCTACTCGGAGGAGGAAGCCCGCGAAAACGAAAAAACGAAGTCTGATAAGAAGAAGACCTGGACTTTTGCTGCTGAGAATGTGCGCGACTTTGCCTTTGCTTCCTCCCGGAAGTTCATCTGGGATGCTATGGGCGTAGAGCAAAGCGATGGCAGTGTAGTCATGGCGATGTCGATGTACCCTAAGGAAGGCAACCCGCTCTGGGAGCGCTATTCGACTAAAGCAGTTGCCCACACTCTGAAGTGGTATTCACATTATACTTTCGACTACCCCTACCCGGTGGCATGGTCTATTCATGCCAAGTCCATTGGTATGGAATACCCTATGATCTGCTTTAACTTCGGGCGCCCGGAAAGCGATGGCACCTATAGCGAGCGTGTGAAGTATGGCATGATCGGAGTGATTATCCACGAGGTCGGGCACAACTACTTCCCAATGATCGTCAACTCTGACGAGCGGCAGTGGACCTGGATGGACGAAGGGCTGAACTCCTTCCTGCAGTACCTCGCCGAACAGCAATGGGAACGCGACTACCCTAGCCGCCGTGGGCCTGCTTACAAGATTGTTGACTACATGAAGGGCGATAAGTCCAAGATTTCACCAATCATGACCAACTCGGAGTCCATTTATCAGTTCGGGAATAATGCCTATGGCAAGCCGGCTACTGCCCTTAATATCTTACGGGAGACCATCATGGGGCGTGAGCTTTTCGACTATGCCTTTAAGGTGTACGCTAATCGCTGGATGTTCAAGCACCCCTCTCCTGCTGATTTCTTCCGGACTATGGAGGATGCTTCTGCAGTTGATCTTGACTGGTTTTGGCGGGGCTGGTTCTTTACGACCGATCATGTGGATATCGCATTGGATGATGTAAAGTACTACCGCATGGATACCAAAGACCCACTGGTGGAAAGTAAGATTTCTAAAGAGCAGCGTAGCGAGTCCCCGCAGTACATCAGCAGCCTCCGAAATGCTCGTGATATTGAGCAGACACAGGATGAGATAGACCCTGCTCTGAGGGATTTCTACACTGACTACGACCCGCTGGATTTCGATATCCTGGATAAAGAAGCCTACGATCGTTACCTCAATAGCCTGACTGCTGAGGAGCAGGAAATGCTAAAAGCCGGTCAGAATTTCTACCAAATGTCTTTCCGGAACGCAGGTGGTTTGGTGATGCCAATTATCGTTCAGTTGCAATTTAAAGATGGCACCACTGAAGACCACTACATCCGCGCTGAGATTTGGAAAATGAATGATGAGGTGGTGAAAAAAGTTTTCATTACGGACAAAGAGATTGCGCAGGTAGTGCTCGATCCCTACCTGGAAACTGCTGATGTTGATACCGGCAACAATTATTATCCGCCGCGTACCCAGCTGAACCGCTTCGAAATGTTCAAGCGTCAGGGTACAAGCCGTTGGGGCGGTGGTGAAAATCCGATGCAGCGTGCCCGCCGGGCAAAGGAAAAAGAAGAAGGTACGAATTAATCAACCTTTTCTATTGGTTTTTCTCCTTGAATGGGAGGCGGGCTGTTTTCTCAGCTTTCCTCCCATTTTTTATAGCTAAATGTTAAAATTTGGGCTGAGAATGGATTTATAGAGGCAGATTTTTGGGGATGGCGTTATGTATCATAATTTTTATTAAGTTGTTTTGCTTTTATTTTGATTATTAGATATTTATGTATTTTACATTGAATGGTTTTTTTGTTGTAACAGGCTGTTTTAGGTGTGTTTAAAGCCCAAATAATTCGCATATTTTTGATCAGCCAGTACAGAAGACTTATTTGCGGCAAAGAAAAGGGCTCTCTAAAAGTAAAAAAGGAGCCATCTGTGATGGCCCCTTCTGTAATTGAATACGGGGGAAAACTAAATTTTCGTTTTCATAGCATTTGTGTCGTTTAGTCTTCGAAGCTGCAGATGATGCTGCCATCTGCAGTTAGTACCACATCGTACTCGTCTTCATCATCATCATCGTCGTTTTCTACTTCTACCCAGTACTGAATGCTGCCATCAGGCAGGGTCAGCATTTCCGCATCGTTGATATTGTAGTTAGGGTACTGCGCATTTAAGGTAGCGACTACTGCGGCAGGCAGGGAAGCCGTGCTGATGTCGTCCCCTTCGAAGAGGAAGTTGCCGTCGAGGTCGAAGTACAGGTCAATATCCTGACTGCCCATTTCGATTTCTACTTCAAGGATGTTGGTGTTATTGCAGAACTCCTCTGTATAGGCTTCGTCGATTTGGTAGCCGGGGTAGTTGCTGTTGATGAACTCGCTTACGCCTGCTGGCAGGTTGTTGACTTCGTTGTCATCGTCATCATCATCATCGTCGTCATTGCCGTTGTCATCATCGTCGTCGTCATCATTGCCATTGTCATCATCATCGTCGTCGTTACCGTTGTCGTCATCGTCGCCATCATCATCGTCATCATTGCCATCGCTATTTTCGCTGCATACGAATATACCATCGATAGAGAAGTAGACTTCCAGATCATCGTATAGTTCAACCTCGAAGAACTCCAGGCCGTACTCTACATCGATGCTGACTTCGTCAATCGCCATGCCTGGGAATTCTGCTTCCAGGTAGTCGAGTACTTCCTGTGGCAGGTCGCTGATGCTGATATAGGTATCGTCGTTATCAGGTCCGGAGCTAATGAGGCTGCCGCTGGCGTCAAAGAGCAGCTCGTATTCCAGGTTGAGGCTGTCGAGTTCTACACCAAAGCGTACATCGCCATTTTCCAGGTAGCGGTCCACATCGTCTACCTCCCAGTTGGCGAAGTTGGCCTGAATATAATCCTGAGCGGCAGCGGGCAGGTCGCTGTAGCTGGCGTCCACACCATCATCGCATGGGCTGAAAACAGCATCCGGGTTAAAAACAGTACTAAAGGGGTTGCCGCCGGGCGAGCTGTTGTCGTCAAGCAGATTGCAGCTTCCAAGTGTGAGGGCGGTGATGAGCGCGAGGGCTCCAAACATTAAATTTTTCATAGCACAAATTAAGTTGATAGAGATTTGAATTTTGGTTGGGATTGTATTTCCCTTTTGATTACGCTACAAAGATGCGGGCAGAAAAACACCTTCACAACTACAAAAAGAGTGATTTGTCAAAACAATAAAAATGTATTTTTTGTGAACTAGATACCAAAACCCTTCAAAATGATATTATATTATTAAATATTTTAATTTGTTAGTATTTTTTTGTCATAAGTGTAGTCGAAAAAATGCTCGATAATATTCAAATTTGACATAAAAAAAGGGGCAAATGCCCCTTTTCTGCACAAAAAATGAAAATGCCAACCTGGGATTACTTCCAGGCTGGCTTGTTTTTTTACTGCTTAGTGATGCGTTTTACGGTACGCTCCTGCCCAATAGTCGCCTCAATAGTGTAAATGCCGGCAGGCAAAAAGTCGAGTGTCAGGTTGGGGAGTAGTTCCCTGGCCCGATAAACTTCCTGTCCCTGATTGTTCAGTACGCGGACGAGGCCTTCTGTTTCGTTGGTCAGCCAGTTGAGCTGCACCTGGCTGGAAAACGGATTAGGGAAAGCTTCAAACAGTTCCGGCTGAGTGGGCAGCTCTTCAGGCGTATTGCTGATTTCTTCCAGCTGATAGCGGTAGTTATCGCTAGGGGAATAATTTAGTGTACCATTTACATTTGAGGGGCCGCCCAGCAGATAAACCCAGCCATCAAGCAGGAAAGAGGCAGGGGCCCAGCGGGAAACGCCCGGGTGCGGCGGCAATTCTTCCCAAAGGTCCAACTCCGGGTCATAAGACCAAAATTCGCCTTCTTCCATAGAAGTATGGTCTCCTCCGTCCCCACTCAGCACATAGCCTTTGCCGTTGTAGGAAAACTGGGTGCCGGCTACGCGCCCTTCAGCGGGCAGCGTGGCCACTTCGGTCCATTCTTCTGTAGCCGGGTCATACCGGTACCATTGGTTAGAAATAAAGTTGTCGCCATGCCCAAAGCCGGTATAGATATAGTCGCCCAGCCCAAATTGAAAAGGGTGGTGCCTGCGTGCACCAGGGAAGCTAGGCTTCTGGCTCCAGCTGTCTGTAGCCATGTCATATTCCCACCAGTCCCGGAGGTTGCCATTGGCCGAACCACCCATGCCTACGAATATCTTATCGTTGTGCGCAATAAATGCCGGATGTATTCTGGCCTGGCAGGGGCATGGTGCCAGCTCCGTCCATTCACCGGTTTGAGGGTCGAAGACCCAAAGGTCGCGCATGTAGGATGAACCGCTAAATCCAAATCCAAAGTAGGCTTTACCGTCCCAGGTATCGCCAATGCCAAAGCCCCGGAACCCACCGGGAAAGTCATCCAGCTCTGTCCAGGTGTCGGCTTCGGGGTCATACTGAAAGAAAATATCCAGGTAGCTGAATTCATCCGCGCCGGCAACAAGATATCCTTTACCATCCAGCGCAAAGGCATAAGAGTGGTCTGTCACCAGGTTGTTTGGTAAGGGAGCTATGGTGTCCCATTCCGACTGAGCCAACAGTAGGAAGGGCGAAACAAATAGGGCAATAAATAAGTAGAGTGGTTTCATTTTGTTGAGATGATTATTAGGTCAATTAATAGGTGTGCCTCGGAATAAGGTGTTGCTCAGGTTGGTTGTCCCGATTGAAATCAATCAGGCATAAAGCGCCGATTGGTAAACAAGAGACACTAAAATGCCATTTTGGTTGAGGAAATCAAACGAAAACATTCTGATTGGTCGGCTACAGGTCAGGCTAAGTACAGGTCAGGCTAAATTTCCAGTATCTCCTCTCCGACTTTCTTATCGTAAGGGTTTAAACCTTACTTTTGTGAGACCCAAAACGCAACGCATGTCAATGGATTATAAAAACCCAAAATTGGTACTCGAAACGGCCAAGGTTCAGCCTGGGCGTAGTGTATGGCGCAGCCCTTCCAACCTCGCCATCGTCAAGTACTGGGGAAAGCACGGGCGGCAGTTGCCGCGCAACCCTTCCATCAGTTTCACCCTGGACCGCGCCTATACCGAGACGGAGGTAGCCTATGCGCCCAAAAAGGGTGCGGACCGGGGTATCGCTCTTGATTTCTACTTTGATGGAAGCCCCAACGAAGCTTTCGCCAAAAAAGTCAAAGCGTTCCTGGAAAGCATCACTGAGATTTTTCCCTTTCTGAACCAGCTGGATTGGACGATACGTTCCACGAATTCCTTTCCTCATTCTTCAGGTATTGCCTCTTCAGCATCAAGTATGAGTGCTTTGGCCTTGTGCCTGTGTACCATAGAGGATGAACTCTTCGGCACGCTCAGTGACGATGACGCCTTTCGGCAAAAAGCCTCCTATGTAGCCCGCCTGGGCTCCGGCAGTGCAAGCCGCTCGGTATACGCAGGGCTGGCCTTGTGGGGGGAAATGGGCGAAGTGCCCGGGTCTTCTGACTTGTACGCCATCCCTATGGCCAATCAGGTGCATGAGGTGTTCAAGACCTACCACGATGCCATCCTGATTGTGAGCAAAGGAGAGAAATCAGTGTCAAGCCGGGCCGGGCACGGCCTGATGGAAGGCAATATCTACGCCACCAACCGCTATCAGCAGGCTCGTCAGCACATGCACGACCTGCTAAGCGCCCTCCGTACGGGCGATGAGGACCATTTTGGGCGCATTCTGGAGAGCGAGGCGCTCACCCTGCACGCTCTCATGATGGCCTCCAACCCACCTTACATCCTGATGCAACCTCATACCATTACACTTATTAATAAGGTGCAGGCGTACCGAAAGGAAACCGGGCACCCGCTGTACTTCAGCCTGGATGCCGGGCCGAACCTGCATTTGTTCTTCCCGGACCGAATAAAGGAAGACGTTGAAAACTTTATCCATGCCGAATTGGTACCATACTGTGAAGACGGGCGCTGGATTGCTGATAAGGTCGGTAAAGGCCCGCTTCAGCTCTGATTTTCGTCAATTAAAAGTAAAAACCATGCGTTTTTTTTCCGTAATCATTGGAGTACTGATGCTGGGCCGCCCGGGCTGTACACAACCGCCGGAGGACCGCCCGCCAGTAGGCAATCCGAAGTTTGATGAGACGATCAGCAGCATGCTGAGCTTTACGGTCCCAATAATTGGCGTTCAGGAGGTTAGGGATATTCAGGATGAAGTTTATATCTTTGACGCTCGAAACCGGGAAGAATATGAGGTGAGCCATATTGAGGGCGCCCGTTTTCTCGGCTATAAAAATTTAGACGAACAAGCACTCAACGGAGTGCCCAAAGATAGCACGGTGGTACTGTACTGTTCTATTGGTTACCGCAGCGAAAAAGTGGCGGAACAGCTCCGGGAGCGGGGCTTTACCAAGGTTTATAATTTGTACGGCAGTATTTTCGAGTGGGTGAATCAGGGATACCCTGTTGTGGATACCACCGGCGAACAAACCAAAAAAGTCCATACCTACAATGCTAAATGGGGCAAGTGGGTGGACAAAAAACAGGCTGAAAAAGTCTGGTAATCATCATCAAATCAAATTCTTTATGGATTTATTTGCAAAGTTTTTGGAAGACAGAGGGCCGCTGGGCAAGTGGTCCCGTACGGCGCACGGTTATTATACCTTCCCAAAGCTCGAGGGCGAGCTGGGCAGCCGCATGCAATTCCAGGGCAAAGAAAAAATCGTTTGGAGCGTTAATAATTACCTGGGGCTGGGCAACCACCCGGAAATCCGAAAAGTGGACGAAGAGGCCAGCCGCGACTGGGGCCTGGCTTACCCTATGGGCTCCCGTATGATGTCAGGCGAGACGTCTTACCACGAAAAACTGGAGCAGGACCTGGCAGAATTTGTGCACAAAGAGGAAGTGCTACTGCTCAACTTCGGCTACCAGGGCATCATGTCCATCGTGGACTCCCTGCTGACGCGCAAGGATATCGTGGTGTACGACAAAGACTGCCACGCTTGTATCTACGATGGCATTCGCATGCACATCGGCAAGCGGCTGCCTTTTGAGCACAATGATATTGAAAGCTTCGAGAAGCAAATCAAGAAGGCGAAGATCTTCCAGGAGCAAACCGGCGGCGGTATCCTCGTGATCACAGAGGGCGTATTCGGTATGCGCGGCGATCAGGGTATCCTGAAGGAAATCGTTGCTTTCAAAAAAGAGTACGGCTTCCGTATGCTGGTAGATGATGCGCACGGTTTCGGTACCCTCGGTGCCACTGGTGCCGGTGCGGGTGAAGAGCAGGGTGTGCAGGATGACATCGACCTGTACTTCAGCACATTCGCGAAGTCTATGGCCAGTATCGGTGCCTTTGTAGGTGGCGATAGCGAAGTGATTGAGTTCCTGCGCTACAACTTGCGTTCTCAGATTTTTGCGAAGTCGCTGCCGATGCCATTAACCATCGGTAACATCAAACGCCTCGAGATGCTGCGCACCCGACCGGAGTTCAAAGATAAGCTCTGGGAAAATGCCAACAACCTGCAGAAAGGCCTGCGCGACCGCGGCTTCGACCTGGGCAATACATCCAGCTGCGTGACACCGGTCTACATGCATGGTTCTGTGGAAGAAGCGATGGTGCTGGTGAAAGACCTGCGCGATAACTACGACATCTTCTGTTCTGTGGTCGTGTACCCGGTGATTCCGAAAGGTATGATCCTGCTGCGCCTCATCCCGACGGCGGCACACAACCAGGACGATATTGATCAGACCATTGAAGCCTTTACCGCGATTTCTGAGAAGCTGAAGTCCGGTGCTTACGCCAAGCAGGCCGAGCTGATCAAACCTGAATAAGGAAGACAGTAATTTTACTACATATTTTCGAATGGCCGCCTGTGAAAGGCTGGCCATTCGTCTTTTGTTGCCATTTCAAGTTTATTCCCTTAAATTGAGATAGCCACAAAAGCAGGGCAAATCTACAACTGAGCAGGTCCAATTAGCCTGGAAGAAGGGCTGGTACTGGATATGAAGCGCTTACTAAGGCTTTAGATCAGGCCCTAGCATTTCCCCATCACCTGCTCCCGGTAGGCTTTTGGCGACAGCCCGTATTTGCGCTTGAAAACCCGGTTGAAGTACGACCCGCTGTTGAAACCAGCAGAAAGATAGACGTCCTGTACCTTTCGGGTAGGGTCCTCCAGCATACGACGCGCCAGTTTTATCCGCTCATTGTTGATGAACTCCACCGGGGTGACGCCGAAGTGGTCTTTAAATACCCGGTAAAAGTTGGATTCGCTCATGTAGACTTTCTGGCTGATTTGTTCCACGGTCAGTGACTCCCCCAGGTGCTCGCGTATAAACCTTATGGCGAAGGACAAGCGGTTGTTGTCATCTACCTGCCCCTGCTCAATGTAGTTGGCCCGTGCTTCCGCCTGCAGTATCCGTACGATCAGCTCCTGTAGCATCAGATTGGCAAACAGGTCTTTGGAGGGGTGGTCTTCCGTACATAGGAACAGCAGTCGCTGAATGATTTGCTTGATCGCCACCGTATTCGTAAAATGGAAACTGCTGGGGGTGAAAGCCCATTCTTCCCCATCCCCCTTAGGTGCTGACTCGTTGAGGGACTGAATGGTTTTCCGGATTTGATCCTCCGAAAGTGTCATAGCCAGGCAATGCGTGGGGTTGTCAATTTCGGCTTCCGGAAAATTGATGCACATGGTCTCATCTGCCGGCAGTAGCAGCGACTCGCCGGGCAGGAATTCAAAGGACGGTTGCTCCCGCAGTTTCATTACCTTTTTCCCCCGGATCATACTGGCAAAAACCGGTTGGTGGAACTTCAGCAATACCTCTTCGGCTTGCTGATGGGTTTCAAAAACATTGACTTCAGCTTGTTCCATGGTGAAGGAAGTCTTGTTCTCTACCAACGTATCGAGGCGGCGGTACAAGGAGAAGTTTTGAGGTAACTGCATACTAAGTCGCTGTTTTTATGCTGGGGAAGAGGTATTTTTCTTGTTTCAGCAGCCTAAGTAATTTTGCTGCCGTTATTTCCGAAGTAAATTTTTTATCCTCCCTGATCTTCTTCAAATATCCTATTCCTAACCAGACCTGCCAAATAAAATTACGATTTAGGCGGCATGTCATACTTTCTTTGCTAGGATAGTACAAGTTTGTAAGAGAATACGTCAAACTTACGGATGAAAACCATCATAATTTTGCTTTCAGGAAGTTGTTCCGTAAAAAAATTCCGGAATGGCTGTAGGGTTAAAAATTTGAATTCGACAAACCGGCGTTGCTCCGGAAAATGCATGGTTCGATTTTGAATTCAGGTATTACAAAAACAGAAAATGAAACTAAGATTATGAGTAGTGCATCCACAATTGCTCAGGATAAACTGAGCCCGCCAAAATTTAAAGCACAATACGATAACTTCATAGGAGGCAAATGGACAGCTCCTGTAAAAGGAGAATACTTCGAAAATACCTCACCTGTAGATGGCAACACCTTTACTAAGGTTGCCCGCTCCACGGCAGAAGACATTGAGCTGGCACTTGATGCTGCCTGGGCAGCTGCTCCAGCCTGGAACACTTCTGCTGCTGCTTACCGATCCGGCCTTTTGCTCAAAATCGCGGATGTGATGGAGCAAAACCTGGAAACGCTGGCCCGCGTGGAAACCTGGGACAACGGGAAGCCACTCCGTGAAACTATGGCTGCTGATATGCCACTGGCCGTTGACCATTTCCGCTACTTTGCCGGAGTCATCCGGGCAGAGGAAGGCAGTATGAGCGAGCTCGACGCTAATACGGTTTGTATCAATGTAGAAGAGCCTCTTGGTGTAGTTGGGCAGATCATCCCCTGGAATTTCCCCATCCTGATGGCAGCATGGAAACTGGCTCCTGCGCTTGCTGCCGGCAACTGTGTGGTGCTGAAGCCTGCTGAGCAGACTCCGGTTGGTATTCTGGTAATGATGGAAATGATTCAGGATATCCTGCCAGCTGGTGTGCTCAACATCGTGAGCGGCTTTGGTATCGAAGCCGGAAAGCCTTTGGCATCTAACCCCCGCATCAACAAAGTGGCCTTTACGGGAGAAACCACCACGGGGCAGTTGATTATGCAGTACGCATCGAAGAATATCATCCCGGTTACCCTGGAGCTGGGTGGCAAATCACCTAACATTTTCTTCAAAAGCATCATGGATGCCGACGATGAGTTTTTTGACAAATGCCTGGAAGGTGCCGTCATGTTCGCCCTCAATCAGGGTGAGGTCTGTACCTGCCCGTCCCGTATGCTGGTGGAAGAGAGCATTTTTGACGCTTTCATCGAACGGGTCGTGGAGCGCACCAAGGCTATTAAACTGGGGCACCCGCTTGACCTGTCTACGATGATGGGTGCACAGGCCTCAAGCGATCAGTACGAGAAGATCCTCAACTACATTGAAATCGGAAAAGAGGAAGGCGCTGAGGTACTCTGCGGAGGCGAAGCGGCTTACAACGAAGGCCTGCAGGGCGGCTACTATATTATGCCAACCATCCTGAAAGGCAATAACAAGATGCGGGTATTCCAGGAAGAAATCTTTGGTCCCGTAGTTTGTGTAACTACCTTCAAGGATGAAGCTGAAGCGATTGAGATTGCCAATGATACGCTCTACGGGCTGGGAGCCGGTGTCTGGACCCGCGATATGCATCAGGCTTATCAGATTTCCCGTGCTGTGGAAGCAGGACGCGTATGGGTGAACAACTACCACGCTTATCCGGCTCACGCCCCGTTCGGCGGCTACAAAAAATCAGGTATTGGCCGGGAGACGCATAAGATGATGCTCGCCCACTACCGTCAGACTAAGAATATGCTGATCTCCTATGACAAGAAAGCCCTTGGCTTCTTTTAGGACGTAAATCAATAAAACTACAACAGGCTTACCAGGCATTCGTGTATGGTGAGCCTGTCTTTTTTTCCTAACCAGAAAAGCTAAAGAAATGGTACATCGCGTATTGGTCTCTCCCGAGGCCCGGGACGTCATTGATCAATTGAGGGAACAAAACGGCCCGCTCCTATTCCACCAAAGTGGCGGCTGTTGTGATGGCTCTGCGCCCATGTGCTTTGCGAGGGGCGAATTGCTACTGGACGATAATGATGTCTGGATTGGAGAGATCCACGGCTGCCCCTTCCTGATGTCCAACGATCAGTTTGAATACTGGAAGCACACACAGCTTACTGTAGGCATCACCAAGGGAAGGGGCTCCAGTTTTTCACTGGAAATACCGCTGGGCATTCGGTTTATTATCCGCTCCCGCCTATTTACGGATGAAGAACTGGCGCAATTGCCACCGGTTAGGAAAGGGAGCGAGGTGGAGTCGTCGTATTTGTAACCGCCATTCCTGCATAGGCTGTTTTTGGGAGTAACAAATGCTTACCTTTGCTCCGAAAAACAGGAAAAATGGGCAGGAGAAAAAAGCCAAAAGTATATACCGATGTCCGCTTTACGGGCATAGCTGATAAAGGCCGGGCGGTAGGCAGAGATGCCGAGGGAAAAGTCATTTTTGCAGACGGGGTGGCACCGGGCGATGTAGCCGATGTACTCGTCAAGCGCAAAAAGAAAGGCGTGCTTATGGGCACGGCACAGGAAATCAGGTCCTACTCCCCCGACCGGGCAGAGCCGGTTTGTGAGCACTTCTGGCTATGCGGAGGGTGCAAGTGGCAGCACCTCAGCTACGAGGCACAGGCGCGGGAAAAGGAAAAAGTAGTACGCGATACCCTTAGCCGGATTGGAAAAGTGGAAGTCGAAGAGTTCCTGCCCATCCGTGCAGCAGAGCAGACCACTTTTTACCGCAATAAGCTTGAGTTTTCCTTTTCCAACAAACGCTGGCTGACCCGGGAAGAGATCGAGTCTGGCATCACCAATAAAGCTGATGTGCTGGGCTTCCACCGTTCCGGCGCTTTCGATAAGGTCATTGATATTGATAAATGCTGGCTGCAGCCCGACCCTTCCAATGACCTGCGCAACGGTATTAAGGAAATTGCTCTGGAGCAGGGCCTGACTTTCCACGATGCCCGGGAGCACACTGGCTTTATGCGGCAGGTGATGTTCCGCATTACCACACAAGGTGAAATCCTCGTGCTCTTCAGCTTCCACAAAGATGAGCCCAAAAAGTATCAACCGTTCATGGATGCCGTGATGGAGCGCTTTCCTCAAATCACAACGGTCTGCTACTGCATCAACACCAAAGTCAATGACTTCCTGTACGATCTCGATATGCATACCTATGCCGGAAAAGGTTATGTAGAAGAAAAACTGGGCGACGTCCGTTTCAAGGTGGGCCCCAAGTCTTTTTTTCAAACCAATACCTATCAGGCCAAAGTGCTTTATGATACGGTAGTGGAATTTGCCGGCCTGAAGGGCACGGAAAACGTCTATGACCTCTACACCGGTATTGGCAGTATTGCACTGTATGTAGCTCAGGCTTGCAGGCAAGTAGTTGGGATTGAGGAAATTCCGGAAGCCATCGCGGATGCGGAAGTCAATGCCCGCCTCAACGATATTGAGAATGCGGTGTTTTACGCAGGGGATGTTAAGGACATACTGACCGCTGACTTTGCCGAACGGCATGGGAAGCCTGACCTGCTCATTACCGACCCGCCCCGTGCCGGCATGCATGCCAAAGTGGTGGACATGCTGCTTGAACTCGCTGCTCCACGTATGGTGTACGTGAGTTGCAATCCGGCCACACAAGCCCGCGATTTGCAGCTGTTGAGCGAGAAGTACCGGGTCGTTAAAGCAAGGCCGGTTGATATGTTTCCCCACACCCACCATATTGAAAATGTAGCCCTGCTGGAGCTGCGTTAATTAGTGCTGTTATGAACAAGGAATTTATACACGCCAAAATAGAGCGTCTGGAAACCGAGCTCAAGCCTTACCTTCCCGTTATTGGTAAGGCTGCGGATACCATCCTTGATCAGGATGTCTCGTCTTATCCCATATTTATCGTACACCAGATGGACGCGGTGGATATTGGCATAGCCTTGCTAAGCCACGAAGCGGAGGATGGCCCGGCATGGTCGGTGCACGCGAGTACGCTGGAAGAGCTGGCTACAAAAAAGGTTATCGAGATGAATAAAGTGGATAACTTCCGGGAAGTCTACAAAGATCCAAGAGAAAACCTTTGCCTTTTTGTCCTTAGCGATCTGGGTGCTAACTTTATGTTTATTTCCCGCTAAACACTGATATATGGATGGCAGTGCCAAAATCGAAAAGACACATCAGATCCTGTTGGTTGAAGATGATATGATTTTCGCGCGCCTGGTGCAGGTCTACCTTTCAGATGTAGAGCTTCTCAACTGCACCATCACCCATGTTAGCAATTTGGCAGACGGTATCGCTGAGCTTCAGCAACACCCCAATAACTATGCAGCTGTTCTTCTCGACCTGAGCCTGCCAGACAGCCGTGGGTTCACTACCCTTGAGACTTTATTGTACCAGTTTCCCAAGCTGAACGTCATCGTCATGACCGGGCAAAATGACAAATCGCTTGGTGTGGAGGCGGTCAAAGCCGGCGCTCAGGACTTTCTGGTGAAAGGAGAATTCAATGAAGACGGGCTGGCCAAGTCCCTGCGCTTTTCGATAGAACGAAGCAGCATTCTCAACCGCCTGGAGGAGACCCAGCAGATGGCAAGAATCGGTCATTGGGAGTGCAGCCCGAGTGAGCATTACTTCTCCGGGTCAGAAGAGCTATACCGGATTTTCTGCCGGCCGTTCCACCAAAAAATCACCTGCGGAGACCTATTGGAAAAGGAAGGGGTATTCACTATTTTCATGACGCTGCAAAACCAGGCACTGGAAGATAAAAAAGCTCAAATTGATACCTGGATCCGCCCTGAAAACGGCAGTCCCCGTTTTGTAACCATGATTTGTACGTCCGCTATGCTTTCCAACGGAGAAGCTTTTTTCAATGGGATTATACAGGATATCACAGAACGTAAGCAGGCACAGGAGCTCAAGAAAGAGCGGGATGTGGCAGAGCAGGCTGCTAAGGTCCGGGAACAATTCATTGCCAGCATAAGCCACGAAATGCGTACGCCCATGAACGCCATTTTGGGCATGAGTAATCTGCTCATTGAGACCCCACTTAATACAGAGCAGTTTGAATATGTAGATGCGATCAAGCGGTCTTCAGATTTATTGCTTGGCATTATCAGTGATATTCTGGACATGTCTACCATTCAGAATGACAAAGTTGTCATTGCACGCAAGTCTTTCAGCCCGGGTGAGCTCCTATGCAGCCTGATGAGTGTACTAAGATATAAGGCTCGTGAAAAGGAGTTAAAGTTCGAATTAAATATTGATGCGGATGTGCCCCAGACGCTGATAGGAGATGCCTTGCGGCTCAATCAGATTATGTACAATCTGGTTGGGAATGCTATAAAATTCACAGAGCGGGGCGAAGTCGAGCTCCGGGTTGCTAATCGCGAGCAGCAGCCAGGCCGTGTGAAACTGCTGTTTGAAGTCCGGGACACAGGAGTTGGCATTCCTGAAGAGCAGCAGGACAAAATATTCGAGACTTTTGTCCGTGTACCGGTCGCTGACAAGATTTATGAAGGCACCGGTCTGGGACTGAGCATTGCGAAAGAGCTGGTAGAGCTTCAGGGAGGGCAGCTTAGGGTAGAAAGTACGCAGGGTAAAGGCTCCCGTTTCTTCTTTGAACTTTGGCTGGATTACACAGAAAAGCCCTCCGCGCCCCAAAATGTAGCGGTGAAGGTGCCTGAAGACCTGTCCTTTAACTTGCTCATTGTAGAGGATCATAAAATGAATCAGATGGTGGCACAGCGGACCATTCAGAAAAAATGGCCCAATGTGCAGGTTGAAGTTGCTGATAACGGGCGGGTGGCCTTAGACATCCTGGGGTCAAAATCGATCGACCTGGTGCTTATGGATATCCAAATGCCGGTGTTGGATGGTATAGAAACCATTAAGATTATCCGCAGTCAGATGCCAGAGCCAGTGGCAAGCCTGCCGGTCCTGGCCATCACCGCTCATGCGAATATTGCCCAGCAGGCCCAGTTCCAGCAAATCGGTTTCAATGACCACGTATTCAAGCCCTTCGAACCGGACCAGCTGTTTGCTGCCGTGGAACGCCAGCTAAAGCAAAATCTCCGAAAAACGAACTAAAGCCTCAAAATGGCCTACCAATTTCTAAACCTGGACTACCTGGAGCTCATGTCCGGCGGAGATCAAACCGACCGGCTGCGCCTGCTCGAAATGCTGGAAAAAGACCTTTCGGAATACCCGCGCCTCATGCAGCAGACGCTGGAGGCGGAAGACTGGCAAAAGCTGGAGCGTCAGGCTCATTATTTCAAGTCTACCCTGCCATTTACGGGTTATGAAGCGCTGATTCAAACCCATCATTCCGTTTATCAGAACGTAAAAGAGGCCATTAACCGTGCCGAGCTACCCAAACAGCTGAGCCAGGTAGAGGCGTTTTGCCAGGCGGTACGGTCAGAAGTACAGGAGGAGCTCGGGAAAGGTTAATTTTTGTTTTACTATCTTTGGTTCATACCTACCCAAAATGCTCCTATGAAAGACGTCAAAAAAATCCTCATTTGTGAAGACGAGGAAATCCTGCTTACCGCGCTCAAATTCCGATTGCAAAAACAAGGGTATGAACTCTTCCTCGCTGCAGATGGTGCTGAAGCCGAAACCTTACTAAAAAAGGAAAAGCCGGATATGCTGATCACAGATATCGATGTACCGGTAAAAAATGGACTGGAACTGGTCGATTTCATACGGCAGGATCTGGAGTGGGATATCCCCATCGTTATGATTGCCCCGATGGAAGAAGGCGAAGGCATCCTGAAAGCCAAAATGGCGGGCGCCACCGATTTTGTCACCAAACCTTTCAAGCCGGTAGAGCTCGTTCTGAGAATTCGTTGTATCTTTCAAGCACTTGAACATTAAACAAATGAAAATATACCCATGAAAGGAATCATTCTGGCTGGCGGCCTCGGCACGAGGTTGTACCCGCTCACCATGGCTGTCAGTAAGCAGCTGATGCCGGTTTATGACAAACCAATGATTTACTACCCGCTATCGACCCTGATGTCGGCGGGCATCAAGGATATCCTCATCATTTCCACGCCCCAGGATTTGCCTAATTTCCAAAAGCTACTTGGTGATGGTAGTGAATTGGGGTGTAATTTCTCCTACGTCCCGCAGCACGAGCCCAACGGGCTGGCACAGGCTTTTGTCCTGGGCGAATCCTTCATTGATGGCGACCCGGCAGCGCTGATCCTGGGGGATAATATTTTCTACGGTGCCGGGCTGGAAGAACTGCTCCGCAAGAGCAATGACCCTACAGGCGGGGTGGTTTTCGCCTATTGGGTAGCTGACCCTGAGCGCTATGGCGTAGTAGAGTTTGATGAGAACGGTATTGCCATTTCCATTGAGGAAAAGCCAGCAAAGCCTAAATCCAACTATGCCGTTCCGGGCCTTTATTTCTACGACAATCAGGTAGTTGACATCGCCAAAAACCTGGAGCCGAGCGCCCGGGGCGAGTACGAAATCACTGATGTCAACAAGCATTACCTAAGCAAAGGAGCGCTTCAGGTGGGGGTATTGGGCCGGGGCGTTGCCTGGCTGGATACCGGTACCCACAAGTCGCTCATGCAGGCCGGACAGTTCATTGAGGTTATTGAAGACCGGCAGGGGCTGAAGATCGGTTGTATTGAAGAAGTCGCCTATGAGCGCGGCTTTATTGATGCCGAACAGCTAGAGCGCCTGGGGCACAAATACCTCAAGAGTGGGTACGGCGAGTACCTGCTCAATCTGCTGAAGCAGCAGGAAGGGTAGCCAAAAAGCGTTTTAAATTTTGTTGGAGTAATTTTCCGGAGTCTGCGGCCTGCAGGCCTGACGATGCTTTGGCATCCTCTATGCCCCGGATCAACTGCAAGGTGCTTTGTTGTTGCATGGCAATCCTGCCTTTTTTGTACAGGCGCTGTGCCAGGTACTCCTGCTCGGTTTGCCCGGGCGTAGGTATGCAAAGCACCTTTTTGCGTGCCAGGCCCCAGTCCATGAGGCTGCTGTAACCGGGCCTTCCAATCACTACCGCTGCATGTTGAATAGCTTCCCAAAGGGCTTTTCCCTTTAAGTAATTGATGATAGTAACCCTTCCTTCCTGCCGGGGAGGCGCCTCCTGCGGTATGCCCCGTACAAGCGTATGCCGGCCCGGTAGTTGAGGGTACTGTGCCAGTAGGGCCTGCTCAAGGTAGGTGCGCTGTGGTTCGGGGCCGGACAGGACAGCGAGGGTGTCAACATGTACCTCTTGAGAAACTGCTGTAAGTTGTCCGTTAAACCGGGAAAGCCAACCTATGTAGTGGGTTGGAATACCAGAAAGGGGCGGATGGCTCAGTGCACCGCTCAGCCCGTGGTCACCCGTCAAATCAGGCACCCAGCATTCTTGAAAGCGGGAAAGGAACGCCCGGTTGAGCCCATTAGCCAGAGGTTGCAGCAGAGGCATCGGTACGATCGGGTGAAGTTGGTGAGTGAGGAACACCCCCGGCACCTTACGGGGGAAGCAGCCAAAGCGGTTGTCCGAAATGACCGCATCAATGTGGTGCGTTTTAATGTAGCGCTGCAGTAGTTGATGCTCACGCCAGGCGGTGTAGGCGAGTTTGGGCCCCTGCGAGGCCATGTTGGCCACCATACTTTTACTCCGGTAGTGAATATTGTAAGCCGGCAGCGGCAGATACTTAAGTTCCGGTCGTTCTGCCCGCAGAAAAGCCCCCGCATTGCCCGCTGATGCCAGGATAGGCGTTGCCCCAAGCTCAAGCAAGGCATCCGAAACAGGCAGGCTCCGGGCGGCATGCCCCAGCCCCCAATCCAGGCAGGCGATAAGAACACGGGGGCGGTCTTGCATGGCTTTACGAAAGATTTTGATTAATTTTCCACAACAACAATATCGTAAATCTATGCGCAACACCTTCAAAGCCGGGCTGCTATTTTTGGGGCTTTCCCTTCTATCAGGTTGTAAAGCCTATAACTGCGGCTGCCCGATGAGCAGTCAGCCCAAAGAAAAAACACTGCCTTCGACCCACCAACCTGCCCGATAAGATGAAGTACAGTATCTACGCCTTTTTTGCCCTGTTTTTGTTACCCGGTTGCGTTCAAGAGGCACCAAAGAAAGAATCTAGCCAGCCTGAAAGCGTCGTACCGGCTGAAGTCACCTGGCTCGATTTAGAGGATGCTTTAAAACAACAACGCCACCGGCCGAAGCCCATATTCATTGACCTATACACCGATTGGTGCCGCTGGTGCAAGGTGATGGACCAGAAAACATTTGCCGATCCCAAAGTAGCCGGGTACCTGCAGGAAAATTTCTATCCGGTAAAATTCAACGCAGAAAAGGCCCCGCCTATCGACATCAACGGGAAAGAATTTAAACTGGTAAGCACTGGTCGGAAATCCCTGCACAGCCTGGCCTATGCGCTCATGAAAGGCGACATCAGCTACCCTTCCTACGTCATCCTTGATGAAAGGCAGCAGGCCATCAGCCGCTTTAAGGGCTTCCGGGACGCTCAGGATTTTATGGTGGAACTGGAAACCGCACTGCAATGAGCACACCGTTAATTCAGCGACAGACTTCCCTTTCAGCGAATATTGTGGCTTTCTGCCGTTTTCTCCGGCAAAAGGGTTTTACCATTGGGCCAAGGGAGGAAGCGGATGCACTACGGGCATTAAGCACGCTGGGTGCTTTCGATGCGCCGGAGCAATTGCAACTTTGCCTTCGGGCCACCCTTGCGCGCACCTACGCTCAGCTTCGGGTATTTGATGAATTGTACACGCAGTACTGGCGGGAGCTGGACGAGGCTGTAGATTCTAAGCTAAAACATGCAAAAGAGAAGCGCAATCAAAGCACCCGCAAGACCGGCACGCCAGGGTTGCAGTCGATCAAAAGCTGGCTGCAGGGCAACACTTCCACAGAAGAGACTGAGATGGCAACGTACAGCACGCAGGAAGTGCTGAGCCGCAAAGATTTTTCCCTCCTTGCCGAGGAAGAGTTGAGTGAAATGGCGGCGATGATCCACCGCATTGCCCGCACCCTCGCCCTAAGGGAAAGCCGGCGGCGCAAAGCCACCAACAAACCGCTGCAGCTGGACCTGCGCCGCACCCTTCGCCAAAATATGAGGCGTGGAGGGGAGCTCTTGGAACTCGCCCACTTCAAACCGGCCCGTCAAAAAAAGCAAATCGTGCTGTTGTGCGATGTGAGCAAATCGATGGATTTGTACAGCCGTTTTCTCCTGCAATTCGTGTATGCCTTTCAGTCTAACTACCGGCGCATAGAGGCTTTTGCATTCAGCACCCAATTGTACCGGGTGACGTCTGCCTTGCGGCAGCGTGATTTTAAATCGGCACTGGAGCAGGTGGCCCTTCAGGTCAGCGGCTGGTCCGGAGGGACAAAGATCGGCGCCAGCCTTCATCAGTTTTTTCGGCAGTATGGCAACCGCCTGCTCAACCGGCAGACTGTGGTCATCATCATGAGTGATGGCTGGGATACGGGCGATATAGCGCAGTTGGAAAACAGCATGCGCCGCATTCAGCACAAAGCCGCAAAAGTCATTTGGCTCAATCCCCTGGCGGGCAGTGCCCAATATGAGGCCAAAACACAGGGCATGCAGGCGGCGATGCCGTACATCGATGTTTTTGCGCCCGGGCATAGTGTGGAGAGCCTGCGGCAACTGTACCACCGGCTTTAAGCGGTCTTTGAACCTCCATCTGCTGCCTTTGTTGTAATGGCATTGCAAACCAAAATGCATCAAAAATGACAACTTTGAAGGAAGGTGATAAGGCACCGGATTTCACGGGTATTGACCAGAATGAAAATACCATTTCCTTATCCGACTACAAGGGAAAGAAGCTCATCCTGTTTTTCTACCCCAAAGACAATACGCCCGGCTGTACGGCAGAAGCCTGCAACCTGCGCGATAACTTTGAGGACCTCAAAGCCAAAGGCTACGAGTTGCTTGGTGTGAGCCCGGACAGTGCCAAAAAGCACCAAAACTTCATCAAAAAGCACGACCTGCCTTTCCCGCTGCTGGCAGATACTGAAAAGCAAGTACTGAACGCCTACGAAGTATGGGGCGAAAAGCAGTTCATGGGCAAGACCTACGATGGGGTACACCGCACTACCTTCATTATTGACGAGGAAGGTAAAATTGAGAAGGTTTTCAAAAAAGTGAAGACCAAAGCCCACACGGAGCAGATTCTGGAGGAAATGGAAGGGTAAACCTCCGTGTTTTCCTAAAAAAGGAAGCCCCTGCAGGCATTTGTTGCTTGCAGGGGCTTTGTATTACAGGCTCAGAACTACGCTGATTAGAGTTCGATATCGGCATCAAAGTTGACCAGGTCAACAAACCGGGCGATGCGCTTATTGATGGCTTTGTTGTTGAGCTCTTTCATCCGCTCGATACCAAACTTCTCTACGCAGAATGAAGCCATAGCAGAACCGTAGATCACGGCACGCTTCATATTTTCGAAGGAGAGGTCGCCGGTACGGGCAATATAGCCCATAAAGCCGCCCGCGAAGGTATCTCCGGCACCGGTGGGGTCGAAAACTTCCGCCAGTGGCAGCGCCGGTGCAAAGAAGACCTTTCCGCCTTCAAAGAGCAGAGCACCATGCTCTCCTTTCTTAATCACGAGGTGCTTAGGCCCCATGCCGTGGATCACTTCCGCTGCTTTCACCAGGGAGTGTTCCCCCGATAGTTGCCGGGCTTCCTCGTCGTTAATGATCAGGCCATCAATTTTCTTGAGAACCTGCAACAGGCTTTCCATCGCTGTGTCCATCCAGAAATTCATGGTATCCAGCGCGATAAACTTCGGCCGGTTATTCAATTGGTCGATCACCTCTGACTGTACAGATGGTGTCAGGTTGCCCAACATCAGATATTCTGCGTCCTTATAGTTGTCCGGGAGGACCGGCTTGAAATCTGCCAGCACGTTGAGTTGGGTGTCGAGGGTATCACGGTCGTTCAGGTTGTCGTGGTACTTACCAGCCCAAAAGAAAGATTTCTCCCCCTCTTTTACCTGCAGTCCATCAAGGTCAATGCCCCTTGATGCCATAAAGTCCAGTTCCTGCTGCGGGAAGTCATCCCCGATAACAGATACGATTTTGAGGTGGTCTGTAAAGTAAGAAGCAGCGAGTGTAATGTAGGTTGCAGCACCGCCCACCACCTTTTCGGCTCGCCCAAAAGGGGTTTCGATGTCGTCAAAAGCTACAGTTCCAACGGCTAATAGGCTCATCTGAATTATTTTTAAAATTTTTCTGTTACAAAGATTGCACATTTATTTTAGATGGTATAACTTTGCACTCGCCTTTTGAAAGAAAGAGGATTTAAGTATAGGCAGTTACTTCAAAAACTAATGGATTTTGAGGTAGTCAGATTAAATTGCCTCATTCCCGATGGCTATCGGGAAGCTGGTTAGAGCGGTCCCGGTGAACCGGGATTAATCCGTAGGTCATAGGTTCAAGTCCTATCTGAGGCGCCAGGCCCCGGAGCGTAAAGCTTCGGGGCCTTTGTGTTTTACCCCATCGCGCATGCATTACGTCTACATACTTTACTCACCGGGCTCAGACAAGTACTACGTAGGGCAGACCTCGGATGTCAGCCAGCGCTTGCAGTACCACAACGAACTTTCAACAAAGTCCTACACCTCGCGCCACCGCCCATGGGAGCTCAGGGCAGTCCTGGAAGTGCCATCACGAGGGTTGGCCATGCGGCTGGAGCGTCATATTAAGAACTATAAAGACCGGGGCTATATCCGGGAATTGATAGAATCGGAATCAGCGCGCTGTGCCCTGGAGGCCCGTTTCGGGGAAGAGTAGGAATGCCAGAGTTCATTTCCGATAGCTATCGGGGAGCCGGTTAGAGCGGTCCCGGTGTTACCGGGATTAATCCGTAGGTCATAGGTTCAAGTCCTATCTGAGGCGCCAGGCCCCGGAGCGTAAAGCTTCGGGGCCTTTGTGTTTTACCCCATCGCGCATGCATTACGTCTACATACTTTACTCACCGGGCTCAGACAAGTACTACGTAGGGCAGACCTATCTTCAATATTCGGTGTAAAAGCCCATTTTACCCATTTGATAGTCCCGCATAGCTTCCATGATTTCGGTCTGAGTGTTCATAACGTATGGGCCCCACTGAGCGACGGGCTCGTCGATGGGCAGCCCTGATAAGAGCAGGACTTCGCTGTCGGCTTCAGCCCGGAGTGCAATGCCCTCTCCATCAAGCCGGAACTGTATCAGGTGCTCTTTGTCGTAAGACCAGTTGTCGTTAAGCTGAACTTTGCCGTTGACGATATAAACGAACGCATTGTGGCCGGGAGGCAAAGGAATTTGTACAAAACCAGTCCTGGCAATGGAGACCTGCAGCGCCATCAGTTCAGTGCGGGTTTGAGCGGGGCCCTTGGTTCCGTTGAAATGGCCAGCCACCACTTTTATCCTGACTTTTGCGCCATCCACTTCAACCGTTGGGATGTCCGCTGATTTGATATTTTGGTAATCCGGCTGTACCATTTTGTCCTTACGGGGCAGATTGATCCAAAGCTGCACGCCTTCCAGTACGCCGCCCTGCTCCAGGAAATCCCGGCTGGCCCGTTCGCTGTGAATGATGCCCCGCCCGGCGGTCATCCATTGTACATCGCCACTGCCGAGTATGCCTTCGTTGCCCCGGCTGTCTTTGTGCCTCAACTCGCCCTGGTACAGAAAGGTAACCGGCTCAAATCCACGGTGTGGATGTGGCCCTACGTCCAACGGATCGAAAGGAGGGGTTACCTCATAAGGGCCGAAGTGGTGAAGCAGGAGAAAGGGGTCTATGCGCTCTACCCGTACAGTAGGCAGAGGCTGTTTGATCATGGTTTGCCCCATTTCTATGGGCTCACTTGGCAGAATGGCAGCAACAGAACGATATTTCATAGTAGCAATACAGGGTATGATAATTTATAAAAAACACATCAAAGGTTCTTTAGTTGGTGCCAGTAAGCTGATGGGTTAATCCGTAAATATCTAAGCATTAAAGATGAGGACCAAGAGGGCTTAAACATGAAAATACTATCAAGTTATTCGGTCGGTTCGTACTGGCAGAATGAACACCGCAGCAGACAGCTCGTTCAAAAGGTGATTCTAAAACAAGGGGGAAAGCCTCCTCAAAAACCAAATGATTATGTTACGTTACGCCTTAATTTTTTTCATTATTGCATTGATTGCTGCTGTGTTCGGGTTTGGTGGTATTGCCGCAGGAGCCGCAGCGATAGCCAAAGTCATTTTCTACATTTTCCTGGTACTGTTAGTCGTATCCCTGATCATGAATTTTGTGAGAAAGGCCTAATCGGTCCGAACTTCAATTAGAAAAGGCTGACAGTGCGTGATGTACTGTCAGCCTTTTCTATTTTGGAATACAACAGGATTAGCCCTCAAACCCGATTTTTTTGTGAGAACCATCGCAGAATGGCTTATTGGAGGAAGCCCCGCAGCGGCAAAATGCCGTCAGTTTTTCTTGCACAGAAGTGTTGCCTTGCCCGTCTTTGAGCGCGATCGTCCCTTTGACCATTAGCGGGCCGTTAGGGATGACTTCGGCCTCGGTTGCCCCTGCAGGTGCCTGTTTGTCAGCCTGTGCAACTTGGTCGTTTCCATCGTTATAGTAAAAAGCCAATGCTCCCGATGGGCATTTCTTGACTTGCTCGGCGATCCTCTCGCTTTCAGCCCCTTCCGCATTTACCCAAGGCCTGGCTTTAGGGTCAAATACTTCCGGAAGACCATTAAAGCAGAGCCTGGAATGCATGCATTGCTTAGGCTTCCATACGATCGTGATTTCCCCGTTGCTGTACTCTTTTACTATGGATTTTTCCTGGCTCATATTGGTAGGCATTTAGGAAATAACCCCGGCTTAATGGATATGGTTCGTATCAGGGGCTGAATTTGTTTTAAACAAAATAGTGAAAAAGAGGGAAAAAATATTGAAATTTGGATGCGATGAGTCAATCAATCAAAACAATACAAAATTTGCAAGGCCTGATTTCCGTTTTGGACATGAACTGAGCAACAATCCCACAACATATGCACCGGTGTACGCAAAAAAAGAACAACGAACGCGTACAGCCATTTTTCAAAAAATAAGAAAACCATGATGAAACTTTGGCAAACCACTTTAGCCGTTTTGTTCCTCGCTACTTCATTGGTACGGGCTCAAAATGAATCTTTCTACACGGTTCAGGTCGGAACATTTATTGACGCAAAACCAGAAGACTTCAGTGCGCTGCGCGAATTGGGCTTTGTCCACGCTCAAGACTTGGGGAGTAACTTGATGGAAGTTTATGTTGGCGGGTTTGAGAGCCGGCCGCCTGCCGAACAGCTTGCCGCCAGTGTCCGCCAGAATGGCTATGCCAATGCTTTCGTGCAGGAGCGCGCCATTGACCCCAATGCCCCGGCAGCAATTGTGCAAATGGCGACTCGCCAAATCAACCGTCCCATAGAGTGGGAAAGCCTAATGAAAGCAGGTCCGCTGTATGGCATACTGCAGGGCAATTTGATAAAAATCGTCACCGGCCCCTTCACCAGCGAAGCGGCTGCTCAGGCGGTGCTGCCTGGTATTCAGGAATTAGGCTACAAAGATGCCTTCGTCAAAAATGTGCCCAGTGGATACCTGCTTCCTCTTACCGAATTCGAAACCGGTACAAAAAAACCGCTCATCCCTCTGTCAATGAACGAAAACCCTGGCTCCGCTGCGCCACCACAGAGCTATGACCAAACAAAAGGGGAACGTCTGCCAAACAATAGTAACTCCACTCAGCCCTATACCGCACCTGCCGATGCCAATGAAGTGCTTCAGGCTCGTCAGCCCACCATACCGACCTCTCCTCCCCCTGTGCCTGACCTGCCTTCCAGCTACGATTACTACGCAGGGGATGTCGCCCCGACAACAGGAACAGCACCCGCCCCCGCGCTTCCAGCCATTGATGGCAGCGTAAAGCGAGGCTCTGCTCTTGATCTGCAACGTATCCTCAAGGCCGCCAAAACTTATACCGGATCATTGGATGGCTACTACGGGCCGGGCACCCAGGCAGGGTATGAAAAATACTTTGCTCAAAACCGCACCTTGCAGCAGTATCAGCTTGTCGCCGAACAATCGCCGCTGCCCGGACAGGAAGGCGCAGACAGTGAGCTACAGGAGGTAATCAATGAAATGGGGTACAGCGCTGCCGCTGCTGCCCGCCTGGATGACTACAGCGCCGACCCGCTGGCTAAGGCTTACCAGGCTTACCAGCTGTTCCAGAATTTTGGGCCGGGCCAGGAAGTCAACAAGCGTATGAATACCGCTATCCGGGAGGCTTTCCAGGGTAAAAAACTCGAAGGCGTGGCTTTTGATCCCAGCTTTACCTATGCTTACGAGAACAACGGGCAGCTGATTCAGCACCTCTTATTTGTACATGCCGCACCGGGAACTGAAGAAGCCGCTCCCTGCTGGCTGGCGGCCCGCCACCCGGCAGAATCAGCAGAAGCCTACACTTCATTGTCTGCATTAATCGGAGATGAATTAAAGCTACAAGGCTGCGGGCAGTTCGAAAGCTGGCCGGAGGTCCGGATTATGGTTACGCTGGCTGCAGATTTGGGCGCCCGGAGCTCATTCGACCAGAAGCGGTTGGCGCAAGCGGCTACGGAGCGCTCCCGTTTATACACCGCTCCAAAAACCCTCAATGACAAGGAGCGGGAATCGGTGGAGAACTGGCACGAAAACCTGATGAAAGGTGTCAGCAACTGGTCAAAAAAAGACCCGCTTACGGAGCAGCTGGGCACGGCTTTCCAGGCGATGTACTTCCAAAGCCAGGTGCGGCTTGAGGATTACTTTATGGACAAGGGGTATAAGCCCAAAGAAGCCAAAGCACTGGCACTCGCTGCTTTGCATACGCTGGTGGCTTACCACATGCAGCGTTTCGTGTAGTGTAAAACCTCAGCAGGAATGAACCCGCAGGCCGTGTGCAAAAAGATGCATACGGCCTGTTGTGTTCCTTCACCTGCCTGATGTGCTCAACTAAATTTGCCCGGCGTGGTTATACGCAATGCGAAGTGGTTTGCGACATCGTAACAAGCCACCTCTCAGCGTAAATGCTGACATTGAGTAGGTTTG